>LAZR01000902.1_pt1 | contig 20308 bp, 59 predicted proteins | sample 329461 | NCBI WGS metagenome assembly LAZR01 (sample SAMN03002196, study PRJNA259156) | marine sediment metagenome | biome: sea floor; feature: Hydrothermal impacted sediments; material: marine sediment; isolation source: Loki non-amplified sample from Loki's castle hydrothermal vent sediment ...
AAACTCTAAAGTCAATTGCCTCAGTTGAGTCTCCACTGAAAAAAGGAATGTAATCTCGTTGAAAATTTTCTGGACGTTGGATCTTATTGCAGAGATCAATAATTAATTTATCAAATGACATGCAATTAACTTTTCTTGATTCTTTGATAGCGATCTTCAAGGATTCTGGAGACAATGAAAAAGGACCTTCGCCTAAAACATCTTCCTGAACATATTGAGTGCTTCGATAATTCAAATTTACAGGGCACTAACCCTGTAGCCGCTTGTGTTGTTTTCCGTGGTGCAGTTCCAAGCAAAAGAGAATACCGGCACTATCATGTAAAGTCAGTCGTTGGGCCGGATGATTTCGCATCTATGGAAGAGGTTGTATACAGGCGTTATCGAAGGCTGATAAATGAAAAAAAAGATCTCCCGCAACTGGTAATTGTTGATGGGGGGAAGGGTCAGCTAAATGCTGCAATAAAAAGCCTTGAAAAACTAAATATAACGACCGAGAAATATCTGGAATTCATCTTCACCAAAAATGCATTTGACATGGGATACTATGAGCGGATAAGTCCTGATTGTTATGCCAATGACGCGGGCGAAACATATTGTAAAGGAGTAAAGCCATGAATGTTTATTGTGTAAAAGATGGAAACGAAATGGTACCACAAAATAATAATGAGTTTGTCTGTCTAAAATGTGAGTTTAGAGTAAGAGTGGAAAAAGGATATAGTGTTGCAATGTTTTGTGATACGCCAGAAGGAGCACCAGAATATAATGATGTGTAATTCATATCAATGTGATTGTCCAGTGGGAGAGGATAAACCAAAATGTCAATATTGTGGAAAGATAAAGGAAGAACATGACTAAATTACTATTTTGTATTGAATGTGGTGATATGGTAATGCCATATGATGAACAGAAAAAACCTAGATGGTGCAGACGTGGAAGACATGCAATTTGGTGGATAATACCAACAGCAGGAATACTAGAAGTATATGATAAACAAAGACCGACGGAAGGAGAGAATCCAATGTGGAAGAGTAGATGTAGAGTAATTGGAATACATAATGAGTTCCTGCAAAGATGTATAGAAACAAGTAAGGAAGACAAGCACCTAACGTATAAAGACAGGTGGAAGGATATATTGGAAAAGACAGATGATCATTATCTATTCAAATCTTGGGAGACACCAATGGTAATAATAATAGTTGGAATGACTGGAGACATAAGTTGGGCGAAGGAAGTACCAAAAGATGTGTAAATGGGAAGTTCAGATTGAGATGCCTGTGCATGTTGATGTCAATTACCCAGATTTACCTGAACGATATGAACTGAAAAATAGAATGATTGATGCTTGTTTAGCACCACATGTTTTTAAATTAAATAATAATGGCTGTATAACTAGAAATTGTTGTTGTGGTCATAGACAAAACTGGAAATATAATAGAGATCAAGTAATGGATAAATCTCGAATGGGTAGTATTCTTATAGACAATAATTGTGTTAGGTTAGCTGATAGTTTAGGTTATTATGTTACAGTTGATGAATATAATCATAGTACAGTGGAAATAAAAAATGACGTGTGAGCATTGTGATGGAACCGCGAACGAAGGATGTAATGAGTTTGAATGCCTGAATCGGATCGCACTGAAATACTGTAATTGTAAATGTCATAAGAAATAGTTAGGTTTATATAACCCTTATACTCTAGGGTAGATATGAAAAACGAATATCCTAAAACAGTTATTGTATCACCACAATTTGATCTAACACAAAAAGTCAAGATGATTGTTCATTCACTTGAAGAAATTAAGAACTTACAAAAACACAGGTATGAGGTAAGACCAGATGCTAAAAATTCAACGACAAAGAAAATAATAATTAGAGGAACTGGACATCCAATTGAGGAAGGATTGAAGCATATTGGTAGTGTTACAATGGATATATTTGTCTGGCACGTATATGAGGATGTGTCATAATGAGTAACATGTCAGAACCAATTTGGGGATTCAGGGGTGCTACGTATGTTCAAGTAGGAATATTGTGCTTTGTGATTGGCGCGTTATTTGGGATGACGACATAATGGGATTAGGAGTCTGTCATGAATGTGGTGTAATACTTTGGTGTAGTGTACGTGGTAATGAATTTTATGGCGGGGTACATGCAGCAAATTGTACAGCTACTAGGGAAGAAGGTTATTACAAATGTCCAGAATGTGGGAAGGATTGTAACGGACTGGTCAATGACAAGTATTGTGTAGAGTGTTGGGAGAAGAGAGATGAGTGAAATAAAGATAGATGAGTTGAAATTTGAAACTTTTTTCCATGATAAAGAAACACTAAAACGAATCAAATCTGCATTAAAACTACAAGACATAATGGATCAAGATCTAATAGATTGGAAATCATCAAGTGAAATGAAGGCGGAATGTGGTACTGCTATGATGCAAGAACCAATAGTAAAAGCAATTTATTCTGTATTAAAATCAATGAAGGAGAGGTCAAAGAAATGAGTAAACTAGACAGATTATGTAAGACTCTTTTGGATGAGCAAGACTTGCATAAAAATGGTAAAAATTTATCACAGTTTAGATTGGGAAACTTTAGGAAAAGATATGAGGAAATAGAAGCTGATATAAGATTAGCAAAAATGATTAAGGATCACCCATTCATTAAAAACCCAGATAAAAATACATATTCTAACTATGTATGCTGGGTACTTGAAACACTAATAGATAAATCGCAGGAGAAGAAAAATGAATAAGAAAAGAGCATTAGATTATGCAATAAAGAATATTAAAGAAGATAATTATTTAAATTATGTTTAAACGAGCACACAGTCCATTTTCTGTTCCAACAATTATAATTGGTGGTCCAGATTTGGATACAACAAACGGAGGTTCATTATTTTGCAAATAATGATTGGGATAATAAAGGAATGGAGAAAATAATTGAACGTGTAGGCACACTTAAAAAAATGGTATTTAATGAAATCCCAAAGGAGTTATCATTGATATGAATGAGGATTGGGAGTGGAGCAGGTGCTGGAACTGTAACCATATACTGAGAAGATGTATGTGTACCAAACAAGATCGGGAAGACGCGTATGACAATGTTAAAAAGGACATTTCAAAGATAAAGGCTGGAGAAAAAATAGTTACGGAAAGTCTGAAGGAATTGGATGCCGAGGTGAGAAAGATGATTGATGAGAGAGACAAATTGAAAAACGATTTACATGGCACAGAGATAATGCTGAAGAGTGCGCAACTAACTGGAATCAAGGACGCACAAAAACTATTCAAATTACGAACACTTATAATGGCGGAGGAAGAGTCACCAATCATGAAAAAACTAATGGATGAGTTATAATGAGTCAAAGAGAATGTCATAATGAATGGTGTAGTACACAACATCTAAGTAATTTCTCATTAGCTGTACAATATGGTGATGATATGCCACCAACACCATGCTATTGTGAATGTCATTTAGATGAGAAGAATATACATGGTAAAGCTGCAAGAAAATGGAAAAAGGCTAATGGGTGAGTTATAATGATTACACTTGAAACTAAAACGTTTTTCGCAATTTGTTATTCACAAGCAATTCTTGGTGGAATAGCAGGTTATATGTTGGGTGGTATATTTGGATGACAAACTAACATTCAACCGATTTGTATGTGATTATTTATATGGGTTTGACTTTGACATAAATTGGAAAGATGGAGACGGTGATAGTAAAGTCATAATAACAATACCAAAAATTGACAAACATATGGTTGAGGAAATGGTTGGTAGAATAATGAGTTTGGGAAGCAAGTAATGAATCCAACTAAACAAACATGGGCACTACAAAAACTAAAACACTATCATGATGTGATGAATATACCAATGCCCAAACAGGTGTTTTTCAGTGAAAAGGAATATGCTGAGTATTGTCGAGGGCAAAACGATCCTGAATATGCAGATGAGGTTGAGGCTGGAGCGTATCTAGGATCCAATTGGCAAAAGGGTAGAGCAATATTTATCAACATGGACAGACCTCATTACATGGACATGTTGGAACATACAATTGTTCATGAGACAGTACATACAAAACATAAGCACTTGAAACATGGTGGAAGGTTCGATCGCTATGTCAAAGCATATATAAGGGGGAAGGAGCCTAACTATTCAAAGATGTTGGGCGTGTGGGACTGGTTGGTTGGTAACTGATGATACCGACTGAAGCATGGATATTGGAAAGACTGGAATATTATCATGATATGATGGAGATTAGTATGCCTCTAAGTGTATTTTTCCATGAGAAGGACTGGCTGGGGCAGAGTTTTGCACAGACAGATACACATAGAGAAAAAATAGCATGTGGAGACATATTAGGACTAAACCGTATGGAAGGACTTGCCATGTTAATAAACTTGGATCAGCCCAAAGAATTTATATCCAAAGACGTACTGGAAAATACAATCATTCATGAGACGATACACAGTAAATACCCAGATCTCGGGCACGGAGGAACGTTTAATTATTACGTGAGGGAAGTACGAGCAGGAATATTCCCGCCAAGGAAAAGAAATATATTGGTCGAGTTTAAGGACTGGTTGATAGCATGAACTTAACTAAAGATAATATCAGAGTATGCCATGAAGATGCTTATTTCTCTGGCAATGAACTTATAATAGCAACAAATGATCAGGAAAAGGTGAAAAAACAAATTCTTAAAGATCAAAAAATAAGAGAAAGAGTTGAAGAGAAACTAAAAAACCTACCCATTAATTGCAGGGTTTGTGGTGAGAGGTTGGAGATGGGTGGAAATGTCCATGGTCAAAGTTGGCACTGTGATGATCATACAGGATATAACGATGAGGGAAGAGTGTATAAAAAGGGAAGAAGTTTATGTGATGAACACTATGAGAAAAGTTCAATCTACATGGAATTAGATAAATTCAGAATGTATGAACAATTTGAAAACACATTGAAGGGGTTTTTAGGTAAAAGAAAATGACTAGCAAAGAAGAATTCGTAAACAAGCATCCAGACTTGGTAAACGTTATTGCATTCGCATTTGAAAAATTTGAAGATCAAAAAGTAATTGAAAACTATATCAAAGCATACATCACAACAAAACAATTACTGGAGGAAAGAAATGAAAAAGAAATTTAAACCACGGTTGGAGCAAATGTTTCCCAATTGCGCGAAATATGATATATGTTGTACGCGCGATGAGGAGTTTTGGAAAAAGGTGGGAAAGGGAATACCTGTAATACCATCCAAAGAAATACCAATTATAGAAACATCTCACACAATGATACTACATAATGTTAATGGATTTAAGATAAACAAGAAAAGAGACAAGATACCAGACATGCCAGAAGGATTTGAAGGTGCATAATGTGGTATGTAATTAATCATTTTCCAAAATTGGATGATATAACAGAGTTTGAGGATAAATCTAAAGCAGTAGTATTCTATAACAAAAACTGTAGTGATGGAAAGAATTGTTGGGGTGTTATAGTAGAAAGACCAGAGGGGTTTTTTAAAAGTCTAGAAGGAGGAAATACATAAGGAATGAAACTAACTGAAGATATGATACAACCACAAAGTAATACAACGATGTATCCTACTATCCATATAGATCTAGACACTAGTGAGGAGTGGAAAAAATTAACTGGTGATAGATCAGACAAGTACGATGAAATGACAAAAATCAACGCTAGAATCATGAATCAACTCAAACAACAAATCCTAGATGACCATGAGATAGTAGAGAGATTGAAAGAGAGAATAAAGAAAATATTATCAGATAAAACCACTTACGACCAATATGTGTGTCTTAATGCATTACAAGAACTTCAATCAATACTAGGAGAGCAGAAATGAGTAAGACAACAAAAGGGAAGTTAAGATTTGAACAAATAACCTATAATTCAGAATTTATGATTAATTACAGAAAAAAACCTATTGTGATTCAAGCCATCCAAGTATTAGAAGCATTTGAGGTTGAAACTTTAGAGGGATTAATGCAAGGCAAAGCAAATGATTATCTAGTTAAAGGAATTAACAGTGAACTTTATCCAGTAGACAGAGAGATATTTCACAAAACTTATGAGATGTGGACTAAATGACTAACAAAGACCTAGACAGATTATTAGAATTAACTAGAAAACAACAAAAAAACGGTGCTATGGTAAGAGATGATTGGAAAGAATTAGAATCTCTAAAAGCCAAACTAGAGGGAGAATTAGAGAAAGCAGAAAAATTGGATGATAAAAATTATCTGTTGATACATAAAGAAGTAATTGAAAAATATTCAAAACTAGAACAAGAAATCAAACAACTCAAAGAAAAGTTAGTAGGAGAAACATTAGCCAATTCAGTAATTAATGCCAAACATAGAAGGGAAATAATTAGCCTCAAACAGAAACTAGAGAAGATAAAGGAACTAGAGAAAAAATATCACAATATGAACTATTCAACATTTTCAAAATCACTCAAAGAAATACTAGAGGAGAAAAAATAATGGGATTGGGATTTAATGAAGAAGATGATAGAACCTGTGAAGAAATCAGACTTGATACTATCGTAAGTATGCAACAGCAACGAATAAAAGAACTTAAAGAGGAAATAGAAATTTATAAAACAGCACAAATAGGTCATGATAAAATAATTATGGATTATCCATTTCTCAAACAGAAATTGGAGGAGATGAAGGAATTTGTAAGACAACAGACAGTTTTAGAACTTGATGGTTACAAAAATCTACAAGAAGCAGCCGAAGCAGGTACGACTGATGCTTGGTGGTTATTAGAACTTGGAAAAATATTAGACGCACAGGAGAGTAAATAATGGTAAGTATATGTGATGAATGTGGTAATGATACTGTAGAGTATTACCATAGATTTGATTTTGATTGTAGATTGTGTAAAAATTGTTATGATAGTAATGATTTCGATCATGATGAATTTGGTGAGAAGGATATGTTTAGACCATTAAGTGAGGTTTCATGAGAAATGAATGAAATAACTAAAGAGAAGGATATATTTTTACAATCATATGATAATGATGGTGTGAGATTATGGCAGGTGAGCATAGTTGAATTTTATAATGAAGATGAAGCAAAAAAAGCAAAACAAGAAATAGAATTTGCTCTAAGACTGACAAAATTGGTGGAAGAACAACTGTTAAAAGATAAAGCCTTCATGTGGGGCAAGGACGAAAAATTAAAAGGTTATCATTCAACCCTAGCCCGCCGTGGAATATTACAATTACTGGTAGATAAGGCAAATAATGAGTGAAGTAGGATACAATGATCATATTGACCATAATGTAGAAATGATTGAGTACTACTGGGAATCAGTTTGGAATGACGACGGAGAGTTTATATGTAAGACATGTGGTAAAGTTCCAAAGGATTGTGTGGGAAAGATAAAAATTGGATGAAAATGGATTTGGATGGGTAGAGGTAAAAGATGGTATGGTTGTTGCCCATACGGGAGACAGTAAAAATCCAACCATTCATAAATTCGAAAATGATAGGATTGTTAATGCAATGAAGTTATATAGAATATTAGAAATGAGATTGGTAGAAAGAAAACAATCTAATACAATATTTACAAACACCGACTTTTACGTCGAATTGTCAGATAACTTAATTACAGATATATTTCAAGCATTATGGGATGAGGTTAAATGACTAAATGGTTAGCTGCAAATACTAGTAACGTTAAAGGTGGAAAGAGAGAACATCAGATTAAAGAACATCCTCTCCTACACGCGTGTTGCTTTGATGATCATTTTGGTGATATTAATATAGACATTAGACCAGAGGTAAAACCAGATTTTGTTTGTGATGTGACTGAGACACTGCCATTTAAAGACGAAGAGTTTGAGGCTGGATTTATGGATACGCCTTGGGTAAATACTTGGAAGTGGGAACTGGGTAAGGCAATTAAGGAAATGCTACGCGTGTGTAAGGTTGTATACGTAATATGCCCGTGGCTATATGGTTGGAGAGGATGTAGACCTGAAGACATTGAGGTAAGTTGGAGGGCTGGAATTAACCATCCAATATTATTTGTTAAATATGTCAAGACCGAAAAGTTTTGGACGGAGTATAAAAAAATGAAGGAGGCGGAGAAGAAATGATACAAAACGAAACAAACAAACATTGCAACCATTATTGTTTAAAACACCATTGGCAAAAATTGACCTGCCCAGTATGTGAGAGTGATCATAGATGACTGAAGACGCATGTCCAAAATGTGGGAAGAGGGGGAATGATACAAAACATACATTTGAATGGAAATATTCAACAGATAGTGGAATGACTAATGGGTATGGTAAATGTAATTTTTGTGGGGCAGAGTTCCATTGATAGAACCTAAACTGGAAAAGGCATTTGATGAAGCAGCCAGTACTTTAACAGGCTTGGTGGAAGGAGATCGAATAGAAATAAAGAAAAATGGAGTTACAATGGTGTACCGATTCAAGGACGGAATACTGTGTAAGGTTGGGGAGACATGACACTTATAAGAGGAAAGTCAGCAGATGATATAATTTGTGAAAATAGGGTGTATAAATGTCTAGGTTGTGGGTTTGTTGGACTAGAACGAGAAGCCGATGAACATCAAGTAAAATGTGATAATCCTATGGAGTTAATTAAATGACATATACCTCAACCTGTGAAGCACTAATCACGGAATCACATGCGATCCTAGATCTACTGGCATATCAGACCAACATATTCGGGGCGGAAAGGCTATTTGTTATGCTAATAAAAAACATATCACATTTTATATTTACCTGTACGGGTTGATTTATATATGGGGATGTTGTTGATATCACAATGAGCCAAATCCTTCAAACAGAGTTAACACTTAAAGAAAAACTGATGAATATTGTAGGAGCGCTAAGAAATCATCAGGGTATAGAACAAACAACTGGTATGCTATTCCACGAAGACAAGATGTGTGCTATGGGATTAATGGCATTCAGGGCTGGTGTTCCAAAAGAAGAAATAATTGCTGGTGGTTTAAATGTACTTGAAAAATATGGATTCACATATGCAGAAGCAGATAAAATACAATTACCATCAAGACCAACACGAAGATGGAGTGAGATACAAGAAACGGTACAAGAACCACTATCATTTTTGTGGATGTATAATGACTTTGGATTATCGTTTGACGAAATTGCCGATGTGGTAGAAGAAAAAGCAAACAGCCTATGACATGTACATTATGCAATAGTGGTAGAGTAGTATGGAAAAAAGGTAACAGGGAATTATGCGAAATACATTATAATATGAGTGTGAAGAAATGATCTGTCAAAAATGCCTAGATTCAGATAGGAAATCAAGAGTGTTTAGTGATCCAATAACTTGTATGACGGCAGAGGTAAAATACGACAATAGTTATTGGGATGAGTTGGGAGAATTCCACAACCATAATCACCATTCATATAATTATAAGTGTTCCAACGGACATACCTTTAGTATAAAAGATCATTGCGCATTTGGAGATTGTTGCTAATGGCTGACGAAAGAATAGATATCAATACAGCACCAATTGAAATGTTGAGAGAAGATTACAGGTTGTATAGAATGATTGTGGATGAGATAGTATCTAAACAGACAGAGTTGGATAATATTAAAGGAAAATATGCGGATGGAACATACAGAATAGAAGATTTTGAAAGAGAATTAGTTAGAGCGGTGGGAAAAAGGTAGTTACAATGAGTGGTACTACATACCCACCTTGGGGTAGCATACATGATAGTAAATCAGCAGGTTGGCAATGGGAACCAGTTACTCCACCAGCAAGACCAGATAGTTCATGTATTCATTGTGACGAACAACTAACACCAGAAGAAATGAGTTTAGATAACAAGACACGATATACATGTTATAATTGTTGGATGTCTGGTAAAAGAAATACAGTAGTTAAACAACCAGTGGAATTAAAACCAGACACCCTAGCGCATCATTACTATTCAACCAAATTACCAAAAGGATTTTAAATGAATAATCTAACTCAAGAAATAATAGATTATATGACAAATGGTTGGAGTAATTGGGAAAGAAAACATTTGTGGGAGGAATTCAAGGAAGATGAGATTAAGGATGAATACCCAATGATATATACCCTAATTAAAAATGTAAAAGAATTGGATAAACCATGAGTCCGCGCGCGGGGAAGGTTAGTAAGAAGGTTAAAGAGTTAAAAGTACCTGACGAGATGTTTGGAATAAACAAGAAAAAAGAAAAACCAATGAAAAGACATAACTATTGTTACAAGTGTAACAGGTATTATGGTAGGGGATCATACATAGACAAGTTATGGCACAAGGAATTTTGTGACAAGTAACATTTATATAATGTATAATCTAGGGTATAGTACAGGTCGCAGATCCTAAAGACTGGGTTTTGTAGAGTCGCAAGCTCTGCACCAGAAACGTTGGGGAAGCGGGAACAAAACGGCACGCACCTCCTAGCCCGTAGAGTTTTGCGAGACTCTACAAATGCGGGAGTTTACAGTTCCCTGCCTGAGCACGCGCAAGTGCGGGTGTGTGGCTAATGGAGCCACAATATGGCAATGATATGGTTGCCATGGACACACTCAAGTTATATACTTGAATATTCCAATATTATGTAATGATAATAAAATGTAGAGAGTGTGACGAACCGATGCTGGAGTCTAAAAAGAAAAGACCAGAAAACCTACCCCCACAAAATAAATGGATGTTATGTCAACAATGTGAAAAAGGCGTTGAAGTGGTGGGAGAGATTGAAGAAGTTGGTGAGGTTAAGGCATTAAATTATACGGAATCAGTTACAATCACCCAATATGTTACAATCAAGAAATCTTCAAAAGGAGTAATCAAATACTGTTATTCTGATCCAGAGAGAAAAAAACTGTTGAGTGAGGAAAGTCTTGGGTAAGTATCACAGAAACAAAGAACCTAATTGGGCATGGATATCAATAATTGCCAATGAACTTGCAGAAGCAAACAGGTTAAAAAGATTGGATATGAGAAATGATTACCTAGTCTATGATGACATGAGTGAGGACGAGTTTAAAGAAGAACTGGAAGATGGGGCATGAAGTATCCAGATTGGAATGATATAGAACTTTGTAATAAACTGATTGATGATATTATGAACGGTAGAAGACCAAACATGAGAACGCTGGGGATGACCATTGAATAAACCATTAGTATTTGCTGTTACGGCATGGTTTGTAGCCTGTTTTGCCTTGGGTATGCTTGCGCAAGATATAACACATGAACATGAATCACCAGTACTTGATAAGGAACAACAGAAACAATGGATGATGTGTGGAAGTGCATTTAAAGGATTGGAAGAAGAATTAGAAACAGATTTTGATTGGGAGTTCAAGTGGAAAGCCTGTAATAAAGCACTCGATGATTTATTTAGTGTCACATACAATTGTCCAGATTGTGAGAAAGTATAATGGGTTTCAGATGTAAACGGTGTCCCAACACAATACCATATATGGGGATATGTCCAAGGTGTGAGAGAAGAACACATGAAAAAAGTGCAACAGAACTGTTAGAACAGGCACGAGATAAATAATATGCTTATAACCTGCGGTAGAGGAGGTAAATATTACATTGGTAGAAAGTTGGCTAACAGCATTTAACAAGCAAAAAAAGTATTTCGAGATACGTGAAGAATTACCCAAAGTACCTAGTGATATCCTAGATTGGATACGAGAGGTAAGACCTAAAGCTGAGGGCAGAACCAGAATCATCATGCCTCCATGGAGGGATATCTATAATGATGACAGTTATAACAAGTTTATTGTAGGTGGAAGACAGATATTCAAGTCTACATATACCACAGATGTTCTAGCATTTGAGGCTACAAGCATGAAGAATGCCCAATTAGTTTATTGTACATATGATGATGTAAACAAGGCTGCATTTAGTAGACAAAAATTACAGGTTGGTACATTTGAAGGTAGTGAAATACTGAAAAAATTTGTAAGATTCAGATTAGGATCTGTAGGAGAAATTTCACTATTAAATAAATCTACAATTTATATCACGACCGACCACGGTCAATACCATCATGTGGAAGGAAAGTCTGCACAACATGTCATGCTGGACGAAGCTCAATATCAGGACATGCAATATTTCGACAGAATACCATTAATCATGACAATTACACAGGGGAAAATATCTGTACTAGGCGTAGGCGGTGAGGCTGGAAGTCCGTATGAACAAATTTGGAAAGACAGCGATCAACGTGAATGGATATTTGATAATAATGAGGATTATATTGATAGTGACGGACAGATATTCAAGGGTCAAGGTTGGCGTAATGATTTAATATTTGGTGAGGTTGAAGACGAATTTACAGGAAAAATAAAATGGGGACTTGTTGCAGATAATAGATTAATGAAAATTATGAGTGGAAGATGGAAAGCAGCATTCCCAGAAAAGAGTAGGGACTGGCATGGGTATCATATACCACAGCATATCATTCCACAAATTCCATTAAGCATTGCAGATGCAATAGATCCTAAAAAATATAACACCGAGAAAAAATATGCAATTGAAGCAAAACAAATGAAGATGTCTCCACATTTATTTACATCACATGTTATTGGTTTATTCTATCATGCAGAGAGAAGACCAATTACAACACAAATGATTGATGCGTTATTTGCGGGTAATAAGGAACACAAGATTATGAAGCCTTGGGAAATTGCAGATATCAAGGATCAGTTCGGCTCAGAAGTCAAGATTGCAATGGGTATTGACTTTGGAAGTGGTAGCCCAAGTCAGACTGTAATTTGTATTATGATTAAATGGATATTACAACCAGAGACCAGTAAACAAGAAGAGATTGCACGAATACAGCTTGTACATCTAGATCCCAGACCAGCAGAAAACTTGTTAGATCAGGCTAAGAACATTGCAATACTATTTGATGAATGTAAGTGTGACGTGGGCGTAGGCGATTTGGGATATGGAGCAATTCAGGTTGAACAAATTCAGGATGGTGGAAGCGATCGTTTGACTGGACAACATTTCAACGGGGTTGGATCTGATAGATTTTACGGATGTAGATCAATTGGAGACGAGACAAAGCCTCTATTAGAATATACAAAAGATCTCGACGAGCACGGGGAGACTAGAGAGCACATTAAAATAGACAAGACAAGTGTGATTCAGGACTGGGTTGACCTAATGACTGTACAGGTAAATGATCCAGATGACCCATACAACTTGGATAAGAGAAAGCCAAAATTAATATTCCCAGCGGAAAAATATAGCAAGCAGAGCATTAACTTTCTCTATCATGACCTAACCAATTTAACCAGAAAAGACCTGTCAGATAAGATCGATGAGGAGGAGGAAGATCCACGTCAGAAGGCTAGAAAGGAATTTAATCATCCTAGGGACAGTTTGATGGCAATGATCTACGCAATACAAGCATTCAAAGTACAGCAGGATTGGAATTGGGTCGGGGTAGGTTAATCGTCCGAAGGTTTAAATAATACAACAACAATAATTATATGTGAGACATACCGAAGAAACAAAAAGAAAAATTAGTGTGAAATTAAAAGGTAGAAAGAAATCTAAAGAAACAATAAAGAAAATGTGTTTAGCACAATCTGGAGAGAAAAACCCAGCATATGGAAGTAAGTATTGGTTGGGTAGAAAACACACTCCAAAAGCAAAAGAGAAAATGAGATTGGCAAAACTTGGAAAGAAGAGAAAACCACACTCTAAAAAAACAAAATTAAAAATGAGTAAAGCCGTTACAGAAGAAATGCGTGAAGGACGAAGTAAGTTTCAAATAAAAAGATTGAAGAATAAGGATTTTCCATTTAAAAATACTAAACCAGAAAGATTTGTACAATCTGCTTTGGGTGTTAACAATATAGAATATGAAACACATATCCCATTTAAGGTTGGGAATAGATGGCATGAAGTTGATGTATTTATAAAACCTAATATAATAATAGAAGTTGATGGTAATTATTGGCACAATAGACCAGAACAAAAAATTCGAGATAAAAGAATAGATAAATCACTTAAAAAACAAGGATATAAAGTAATGCGTATATGGGAAGATGATATTGTAAAAACGAAAGATTCATTAATGGCTATGATCTACGCAATTCAGGCTTTGAAAGTACAACAAGACTGGAAACCACATAGACAATTATTGAGTAAATGTGTTATGGTTGATGAGGATTGGAAGGTTACTACGTTTGATGATCATGTATTAGCAATAGAGGAAGATGGTTATGGTAACGAATATTTATTTTGTAGAGCATGTCAGGTGAATGATTAATGTTTGAAATTCCAGATAGTCAAAAGTTTTGTTATTGTACTGGTAAACCAAACCCATTTAAAAAAGATGAAAGTGGTAGAACCCTATATCCATATGAATGTGAGTTATGTGGGATGCAGATGATGTCATAATGATGTGTACAGATTGTGATTTTACATGTGATTTGTGGTTGTTCATGAAAAACCATTATAGGGAAAAACACCCAGATATCACTCCATACAAATATTTCACGCAGGAGGCAAAGGCGAAAAAATAATGACTCAAATAATTGTGATTGGTGAGAAAGTAACCATTAAGTGGATTGGTTTTGATGACGGTGAGACATATGTTGAGATAGTTGATCAGACATCATGCCCAACTGGTTTATACGGCGAGTGCCTTCACTAGGTTTATATTTGCGCTAAAATATGAATAGGGGTTGGTAAAAAGTGTCTGTAAAGGGATTTGTATAAAATATAAGACTAAGGGAAGATATATTGATGGTGCCGTGAGGTGCCGAAGCTGTTATGAGTTTATAAAATGGGAGGGCATATGGTGTCCATGTTGCGGATGTCGTGTCAGTCGAAGACCGAAAGGAACGAGCAGAAAGGCTAGAAACATACAATACGCCAGAATGTAACACTTATATGTGTGGGAGTATGGTGAAATCCAATGAGTTTAGTAACACAGAAAATTACACCAAAACAAGTTCAAGAATCAATAGAACCACACAAGGCTAGCGAGGTATTTTTAAATGCGAAGGAAGGACAGTGTTCAGGAAATAGAACATTAATCAGTCCAAACAGTGGAAAGCAAGAATATTGTGCTCTAGGTCTTCTAGGACTTTATGCAAGTGGAGATCCAAGTGATGTAGGTTTTGGAGCAGTACGGGACAAATTTGGTCTGAAATTAGGTGATAAAACCAATTGCCCAGAATGTGGAGTGAATGATACGTTTGACTCAATCATTGCACATTTGAATAATAAGATACCTACAAACCTACTTGAGATAAAAGGAAGTTTTGGTTATGGACATGAAGGAAAAGGTGCAGGTGTACACAGTTGGAACTTTAACCAGATAGGTCAGTGGCTACAAAGCATAGGTCACTAGTCCGATTTTTTACAATAACAACAAATAAATATAGTACAACATTCCAATTAATCAGAGTCCAAGAGGGTTGGTAGAGTGCCACGTCACGACTAATGTTACCACGAGCCATATGCACAATGGTGTTCGGTCATCGCGAAACTGTTCGTTGGAATTACCATCCTTACATTTATATTTAGTCGATACAATATATAATTACTAGTTACCGCGAAGGCTAGGGCGTTAGCGCGCGTGGGAACCCACTGGTCTATAAGCCCGTGAAGGCGAAAAGGATAACCCCACTGGCGACGAGAGAAACCAGACTATACGATTGGCAATGATGTACTATCGGCAAGGGCTGACAATAAGAACCCTGACACGAAACTGAGCCAATTATATTTATATTGAGTGATAACTAAGTGATATAATGGATTGTCCAGAATGTAAAACTAAACATCATGCCAAAGGATATTGTAAAAAACATTATGAAAAATACAAATTTGATAAAGATCCAGATAAATATAGGGAGAGAAAAAGAAAAGAATATAGTTTGAATAAAAAACTATATAGTGAAAAAAATAAAAGATATAGAATGAAACATCATGACAAAGAACGTAATAGAAAAATAATATACAATAATAAATATCCTGAAAGGAGATTAAAAGCAAATATTAAACAGTTAAAAAAAATGAGTAAGGATTTTGACATGAGTACTGAAAAATATCAATATGCTAGAAGATCTTGGTCAGAAAATATAAAAGATAGAGACAACGTTTGTCAAATCTGTGGCAATAAAGCAGAAATATCTCATCACATTATCCACAAATCAATATACCCACAACTAAGTCTTAATTTAAATAACGGGGTTGGGTTGTGTAAGAACTGTCATTATGAAGTCCATGGATGGGGAGTGAATATATGATTAAATGCCCTGAATGTGGAGAAGATGTTATAGTATCTGGTGGATGTGAGACATGCCCAGAATGTTTCTGGTCAGCATGCGCAAGCGGATAGTTTATATTTGGTTAATTTTATCCTTTTTTAATGGATATTACAGTAGATGTAGGAGCAACTATTAGGAATATTGAAAAGGAGAAAGGACTTCATATTAAATCATATGAAAGGAATCTAAACCTTTATCATAAGAAACTAACTGATTACTCCAGATACATTTCAAAACAAGCAAAAAGAAAAGGTTGCACCAGATTGAAACAAGCACCATTCCCTCCAGAAAATGACAAGGATACTTTTAACGAAAGTATTAGAACATTAAGAGCACATGTAAAACCAACAATTACCATGAGTGATGATGAATACGGAGAATTGATGGAAGTTGTTCGTAGAGCAAGAGGAAAAATGGTTGCAAATGTAAACGCTTTAAGAATGTCTAAATATTAGATAATTCTCTATTTTTTATTTTTATGACGTCAGCTACGTTGGAATGACGTTTTAATACACTTAGCTACGTTAACATTATGATAACATACAGTTTATATTAGGTGACATGAAATCATTTTTATTGAAAAGACCTAAAATGATACACGAAAATAGCAGGACATATCTTTTCCCAAACAATGAAAATATCATAGTGGATAACGTAAGATATGTAAGAGTGAGTGACAGTGGTGGTCACAGACTAACCACACGCGGGGGCGGAATGGTATATATTCCTCCAACATGGCTAGCAATAGATGTTGACTCTAATCGTGGCTGGGAAATATAATGTTTGTATGTAATGATTGTCTGGGTAAGAGAAAAGACTTGAAAGATCTACCATATTCAATAATACCTAGTCATGGGCCTTGCGAAATTTGTAGTTATACAGACACTTGCAGGGATGTGTTTATTCATTGACCAGAAGCGAAAAATGGGATAGAAAAGAAGGGAGAAGAAGGATGGGATTTCCCTCTCTCAAGGTTATAATATTTCTCGGAATAATTATACTAGCAGTATCACTAGTATTTGGAATGATACATCAACCCATTTATGCAGATGGTGGATGTGAATGGTTATCAGTATCTGAACAAGATTTTTATTCACAAGTATTATGTTATGTCATAGCAATACATGAGCAAAATGAACAGATAATAGTAAAACAGGATTGGACTAATTGTGTATTACTGAATAAGGACTCAGATGATTACTACACACCAATGTCATGGGATCATTGGGGATGGCAGACGGCAAGTGACCTGATGGACGAATGTGGGACGATGCCATGAAGATAATACAAGTGATAATCCACTTCATAACAAGTATAACTTTACCAAGTGGAATGATTGGTGGACTGATATTCATGTATGAGGGATTACCATATGCAGAAGTTATATTGGGAATAGGCTTGATTAGTGCACCGATTTGGGTTGCAAATGTAAAAAGTCTGAGGAGTCAAGATGATAGAATATCATTGTGATAATTGTAATCAAACATGGATCACATTATTCACAATATTTGAGGATATGAAGGTGACAAAATGTGACAAGTGTGATCAACATTTTAAGGTGTGGAAGACTGATTATTATGAAAAGATGACAAACTTGGATTACGCAAGGTATTTGTTAGATCAAATGGATCCACCGAGCAAGGAAAAAGCATATGAGGCAATCTTGAAAAGATTGGTGGAAGATAAATAATGCCATACATCAAGGATAAACAAAAACTTAGATTACATGAAGGCGGAATACCACAAAACGCTGGAGAGTTAAATTACTGGTTAACCGTACACATAAGACAGTATATTGAAGAAAAGGGAGAATCATACCAAACCTATAATGATGTGTTGGGCGTACTAAGTGCAGTTCCCAAAGAATTATATGACCGCAGAATTAGACGGTATGAGGATGATGCAATAAAACGTAATGGTGATATATACTGAATTAATAAAAATGTTTATATTATAAAGAATAGATATAACGTGGTGATGATATTAGATAAAACAGAATGTTTATATTGTAAAATCAAATTTGAACCAAACATTAAAAAGGGTATATGGAAACGTCAAAAATATTGTAGTGCAAAATGTAGAAACAAATATTGGAAGAAAACTAACCCAAAAAGATTTGAATATCATAGACGTAGGGGATATATAAAACATAAGAAATCATATATTATAATATGTAAACTTTGTAAAAAAGAAATACCATTTAATAAACGTAAATCTGGAAAAACATTATGTTCAAAAGAATGCAAACATAAGCAATTTTTATTAATTCAGAAAAAACATAGGGATAATATAGCATTTAAATTTAAAGAATTTAAAGAATCATTAGGGTGTTATCGTTGCAAATATAATAAGTATGGCGGTTCTTTGGATTTTCATCATGTTGATCCAAGTAAGAAAACCTTTAGAATATCTTCCACACATTGGAGTTCACAATCAATATTATTTTTATCAGAATTTGAAAAATGTGTACTAGTATGTAAAAATTGCCATAATGAATTACATCATATGTTACGTGAAGATAAAAACAAATATATGGGAGAAGTAAAAATACACACCAATGCATGTAAATAAGAAACGGGGATGTGTATGACTAGTAATAGTGATATAATATTAATATCAGATGTAAAGGATAAATTGAAAAAGGAAAATACGTTTGAAGAAAACATAAAAGTCGCAATGCACGAGGCAAAGAATAACTGGCTGGTAGTTGATCCAAATGACCAGTTTAGAGGCGCGGTAGGAGCACTAGGATTATTTTATGGTGAGGGTACAGAAGAGTTTGAAAGAATTAAACAGGAAATGAAAGTCCTTAACTCACTCAGTGTGATGGGAAGTATTCCAGTAGATTTTCAAGCACTGTCAGATAATTTGGACACCAACCTAAAACCATGTGAGTTAAGAAAGATTTGGGATGAGGCTAAATGACAACTGTATACAAGTGTGACAAATGTAAAAGAGATATTGATGAAAAGATTCCAGCAGAAATAAACGGTGAATTATTTGACTTGTGTGAAGACTGTGTATATGTTACACGGTTATATCTGAGGACAAGACCAAACAGTTGGGAATCTAAAAAAATTAGGGAAGAGCACCAAAGAATAGAAAGAGAAAATGCCTGAATGTGATTTTTGCCATAAGGAATTTAAAAGGGGAAAAGGTCACATGTGTTGGTGTCCAGATTGCAAGAAACCACACCCAATGTGCAATAAATGTTACAAAGAACATAAAAGTAGTATGGAAACAAATATCTATAATATGAGCGAAGACAACAAGGAGAAATATACATGAAAACCAAATGTCCACTATGTTCAAGTGTAAGATATATTAAGAATAATTCCAAACTCAATACCTGTACAAGATGCAAGCATATATTTTTCGATGAGGCGAGACATTGAAGTGTAGAATTTGTGATATAGAATATGAGAATGCAAACAGTGATATATGTGGACATCCAACATGTGTTGCTAAAAAGGCGGAGGAAATGTTTGACGTATAGATTTGGATATAATAAAGAAGTGGAAAAATGGGGAGTGATAAACGAGAATGGCGACTATATCATATTTAGTGAGACGAAAGAAGGCGCGATAGAACTGATGAATGATTTAAATGAGAGTTCCGTGTAAGATACACCCAGAAGGCAGAATAGAGATCAACTTGTGCAATGGTTTATATTGCACCCTATGTTTGACACAGGTGAAAGATTATGAAGTATTTAGAACAGATGCAGATAGAGAAATATAAGGAAAAGATTGCAAAAGAAAAATGTGATGAATGCGGAACAAAAGATTTTAATGGATATATTTGTAAAGGATGCAATAGAACTAACATAAGACTTTGGAATTATTGGTGTGAAATACAGTGGGATCTTAAGATATAATGAAAGTACACAAGCCAGATACAGCAGATGGATTCTTTCTAGTATTGAAGAGAATAGTCGAAGACATTGAGAGTGAGAAGATAAGAGAATATCAAAAAGAACATTTATTAG
>LAZR01000903.1_pt1 | contig 20306 bp, 19 predicted proteins | sample 329461 | NCBI WGS metagenome assembly LAZR01 (sample SAMN03002196, study PRJNA259156) | marine sediment metagenome | biome: sea floor; feature: Hydrothermal impacted sediments; material: marine sediment; isolation source: Loki non-amplified sample from Loki's castle hydrothermal vent sediment ...
ATATTTAAATATTTTTTTTCTTATTATTATATTATACATCATTTAATTATTGAGGTGTAGTACTAATCGGGAATGATGACGATTTTGAAATTGACACCTGGTCTTATACCATTTTAGGCAATATAAGAGCAGACAATTTAGAGGGGGACTTGTTTGATATTGCATACACAAGTGCTACAGATGAGGAGTTTAAAAAATACCATAAAGGTACTAGAGGTGTTTATCCAAGAGAATTTTTTAACCGATTAGTTAAAAGGAGTTATGACAAATTGCTTAAATTTGTCTTCAATCACCAAAATCCTCGTCTTGCGTTTCAAGTTCTCGGTGTCTTCATTTTAAACCACGGGGCAAAGATGTCAGACGATATACGGTTGCTCATACTTACTCATTCAGATTGGGAGGCAGAACAGGATCAGCTTATGAATAAACAGGATAGAGCTGAACGGAAAAAGTGGTTACTTGACTTTAGAGAAAGAATAGAAAATTATGTGGAGGGCATCCCGGAAAATATTCCACACGAAATGCTACGCAATACCGGAGAGGTTGAACGTCAACCAATCAATTATTAGAGGTTCGTCTGAAGAGATTTATTTATTTTTGTCTGACTTATTTTTCCAAAACCTTAATATATTTCTAATAATTTTATTTTTCTAATATCTTTCTGGTCAGAAAACTAAAAGCCTCCGAAACCACCATGCTTCGCAATAGTCGATATCAAAATCAGACTTTCTTAAAAAATCGATTAGATTGAGTTTATCGCTGGAAAAAATATACGTTAAAATTCTTACTCAGATAACAATCATAATTACTTTTTCTTTAATTTTTGCCTTATAATTATATAGGATATTCAAAATTTTAAATTATTTTAATTCTTTGAGTGTTGAATTTTTCTGATATCTTGATGATTTTCGGCATCAAATTTCTTTACCATGTAAATTTTTAACCCACCCAAAGTAAATTGTGCGTCTAACAATAAAAGGTTTCTAAATCTAAGATAAAGGAATTAAAATCACAATTTCAATTAGATATTTCTCGTTATTTTTCATCAATTTTTTTAATAAATTCACTACTACCTTGCACATAATTTAGAAACATGAAGAAACGGGGGGAAAACTCTACTAGAGTAATTTATTAAAAATTTTGTTTTTCTAATATCTTTCTGGTCAGGAAATTAAAAACTTCCGCAACATTTTCTCCCGTTTTTGAAGAAATCTTAAGAAAACCAAGTAAATTATATTGAGTGAGAAATTCCATAGCATAATCATCATCTACTTGAATTTCTTCTACTAAATCAAGTTTAGTACCAACAAAAAGTACAGGGAGATTTGGATCGCCTTTGCGGACAATGTTAAGCCATTGCTCCAGATTTTCAAGGCTCATCATTCTTGTGAGATCAAACATAAGTAGTGCACCCTTTGCCCCTAATACATAACTTTCGAGTAAAAATCTAAATCTTTCTTGCCCCCCGAAGTCCCAGAGCTGCAGGGTGCATTGATTTTCATCTACCATCGTCTCTTTTAGAAAAAATTCAACACCTATCGTCATTTTAGTTTCTGCTGAGAATTTCCCCTCCACATACCGATGGAGAAGTGTGGTTTTCCCGACACCTCCCTCTCCTGCTGTTAGGATCTTAAGTATGAACTTTTTCGGCATCCGTACAATCTCTTTCTACTTATTGGGTGAAAACTTATAAAACTCAAATCTTTTAGAGCTTAAGTTTTAAAATAGCCTTTTTTGTTACAATTATAATCTTTTACTACTTAATATTCTTTATTTAATCGAAATCTTAAAATATAAATTGTAAAATATTTTGTTATTTTTGCTTTTAATCTTTTTTTGACCGTCAAAATGGTTAAAGTAAATGTCAATATCGATTACATTGCCAGGAAGTAAATATAACCAAAATATAAGAATAATAAAAAATAAGAAATTAAATTTGATTCATTTAAGGAAATATTTTCTCGCGGTTTTAACCAATAAAAAAATTTTTTTAGAAATGGTACATTTAAGAATAATGATCAGAAATGAAAATGAAAAAGAAAATCCCTACAGAAGAAGAATTGAAACGATTAAATGTGGAGTCATGGGGGACATGGAGTAAGGAAATAAGTGAATTTGATTGGTCCTATAGTGATACCGAAACATGTTATATTCTCGATGGAGACATAGAAGTTACAGATTCCAAGACAGGAGATAAGATTCAATTTACGAAAGGAGATCTCGTTCAATTTGAAAAAGGTTTAAACTGCGTATGGCGTGTTAAAAAACCTGTAAGAAAATATTTTAGTTTTGATTTGGATTTTGGAATCATAGACTAAATCAAAATTCTTTTTTTTAATTTTACAAAATAGTCTTTCACTGAATTTTAGAAGTGTAGTTTTATTATAATTTTGAAACCTAAGTTATGTATTTAGAAATTTATAAATAATTGTGCTACCTTCTTTTTTATAGTAAGAGATATTATAGTGTTTATTTATTATGTTTTAAGGAATTTTGAAAAAAAATAAATCCGTAATAATTGCGAGTAAAATTAATTGACAGAGACGACAAGAAAAATAGGAATAGAAGTTTTAGAAGATTGCCCGTGGGGTACTCATATTTGTCTTTTTTATGAAAATAAAGAAGATTTACTTGAGACATTAGTTCCCTACTTCAAAGCGGGGTTAGAAAACAACGAATATTGCATGTGGATTACTTCAGAGCTATTAACAAAAGATGAAATTGTTGATGCAATGCGGGAAGTAGTATCTCAATTTGATTCCTATATGGAGAAAAATCAAATAGAAATTATTCCCGCTAAGGAATGGTATCGAACTGACATTGCTTTTAATGCAGAAAGAACACTTGATAGTTGGATTAAAAAAGTTGATACTATTGTAAAAAAGGGATATGATGGGTTGAGAGTTTTTGGAAATCCTCTTTGGGTAGAGAAGAAAATTTGGGATAACTTCAAGGATTATGAAGATAAAATTAATGAAGTTCTACCAGATTACCCCATGTTAGCAATTTGTTCTTACTCCTTAACTAAGTTCAATCCAACGGAAATAATAGAGGCATTACGCAATCACAAATATGCTCTTATCAAGTATAATGGAAACTGGGAAAGATTTAAGGATTCAATTGAAATTAACGTAGAAAAAAAGCTTAGGGAATCTGAATCTAAACTTAAAGAAAGAGTTAAGGAACTTAAATGTCTATATGAAATCTCTAAAATTGCTGAAAGACCTTATATTTCTATTGATGATATAATTAAAGAAACTCTTGATCTTATTCGTTCCTCGTGGCAATTTCCTGAGATAACGTGTGCTAGAATCATATATAATAAAAAAGAGAGTACAACTAAAAATTATAGAGAATCACAATGGAAATTGAGCTCGAAGATTAAAATTGACAATAAAATTATGAAAATTGAGGTGTATTATCTTAAAGAAGCAGAATTTCTTCAAGAAGAGAAACATTTAATTGAAGATATTGCAAAACGCTTAAAACATATCCTTGAAAACAAGAAAGCTACAAAAAAAGAAAGAGCCTCAAAAAAAGAACTTAGAAAAATGAACCTTGAATTGGAACAGAAAGTAGAAGCTAGGACTAAAAAATTAAAAGAATCTCAAGAGAAGTATCAAAATGCATTTGAGGAAGCGGCTTTTTTTAAGGACATTTTTATGCACGATATCAATAATGTCCTTCAAAACATAAAATCCTCAACAGAACTTAGTTTGGGATTTTTACAAAGACCTGAAAAGACAGAAGAAATTAAGGAATTATTAGAAATTATTGTCGAACAAATTGACCGAGGTCGTCAATTGGTGTCAACTGTTCGTAAATTATCTGAATTGGATGAAATTGAAATTACAATAAAAAAAATTGATGTGTGTAACCCTTTAAAAAACACTATTAAACTTATTAAAAATAGTATCCAAGGAAAAGAAATCAAAATTCACTTGGAATCTTATAATAAAATAGTTTTCGTCCAAGCTAATGGACTAATCGCAGATGTTTTTGAAAATATACTTGGAAATGCTGTGAAATACAATGAAAATCCAACTATAGAGATCCTAATTAGAATTTCTCAGCATTCCATTAAGAAGAAAAAATATGTGAAACTGGAGTTTATAGATAACGGAATAGGAATACGAGATAAGAAGAAAAAAATCATCTTTCAAAAAGGGTATAAAAAAAGTATAGACTCTAAAGGAATGGGAATCGGCTTATCACTCGTACATAAAGCAGTGCTCAGTTATAAGGGGAAAATATGGGTTGAGGATAGAGTAAAAGGAGATTATTCCAGAGGTAGTAATTTCGTAGTATTAATTCCTCAAACGGTTTAGAAAACAAAAATCTTATTGATGTTGGGGATTACAAGAATAGTGAGAACTAGAATATTTAGATATTTACTCTACCTAAATCTTTGTTGTTCTTGATGATCTTTAACAGAAATCTCCCTTTGACTTAATCTACCAAGTTTGATCAAACATTCTGTTATGGATTTGATTTCTGAACGAGTGGTAATTTGATAATCTTTTAGCCTATCAAGTATCTCTTTTTCACTAAAGCCTTTATTATAAACTTCCTTGAATATTTGTACTGCCTCTTGGTGGTAATAGATGTACTGCTTATTTAAAAATACAATTAACCATTTCTTTTTACCTTGATTTTTAGATAACTCAAACATCTCTTCTCTAATCTTATTAATAGGTTTACCTAAGTCTTTAGCAACATTTTCACATTCAATTCTATGATATTTACTCAAAGACTTGCTAAGTTTGTTTTTAAAAAAAATCCGTGGAATATATGATAATAAATACAATACTAAAGTAATACCGGCTAACCAAATTGCAGCAATTAGATTATAGATGGCTAAAATAACAATAACCAGAATAAGAATTAAAAACCAACTTCTTCCAATAGTTTTAAAAAAGACAACATACTTTTTTGGCATAATTTTCCTTTTTACATCTTTTAACTATGATATACCTTATAATTAATCACATAAATAAATTATTTTTACCTTAAATTTAATATAGAATGAAAAGAAATAGGTAATAATTTTCATCGAAGTGTTAGTTCTTTTACTTTCATCCTATTTATTTCTATTAGCTTGTTTAAAATCAATATTTCCAAACAGTCAATAATTATATATTTGTGAATATTCTCTTATAATATAGTAAAAAAATCGAAATCCGGGTTTAATGAGTGTCTGAGAGATGGCGGAATTTGAAGTAAATAGATATATTACATTAAAACTTGAAGGGAGAGACACTAATATCTATATCAACGATGAGTTTTTTATTTTGTGTAAGCATTTACTAATAAATATCTCCAATTCTAAAATAGATGATTTTAATAAATTTAATTCTATTGACGAAGTCACTCAAGATTTAGAATTGGGTATGCCACAAGAATATAAAATCTCTCCTGAGGAGGAATTTATTGGACACTGTTCAAACTTGCAAGTTTGGGCAGAAAATGATTACAATACTAATTTACTTCGTTCTAATATTTCTTTTCCCCTATTGAAGAAGCTCACAGAGGTGGGAGACCTTAAAGCAAGAAATGTTTTTAAAGAAGAGATAGTGAGGAGAATTCTAGGGGGATATAAACAGGTTTTAATATATTTGATACAGGCGCACTTTTTAGAACTTCTGAACGAAGAAGAATTAACCTTTTTGTCAAACACTCTTGACTCTAATGTGAAAAATTCTTTAACACATATTATTGTCGAAGAGTTAATGATTAATCTCCCAAAAAAGTATAAAGCGAGTTTGTATAAGATATTGTCATTTTTAGATGAGGAACTCGCAAGCAATTTGCTATATGTTGAATGTGGAGATGAAAAGTTTTTTGTTAATAATTATTCTTTAAATCTGACATTTGATATTAGAAATAAATATCGAATAAAAAGCATGACAGAAATTAAGGGACTTAAGAAATTAACCCAGTTGAAATCCTTAAGAATTAAAGATCATTTTCTCTCCCATATAAGTGGATTAGAAGATTTAATCTCTCTGGAGTTCCTCGACCTTAGCAGAAATAACATTGGAGAAATACAAGGGCTAAATAAATGCTCCAAATTAAGGGACCTTCTCTTAGGTGACAATGAAATCAAAGAAATTAAAAACCTCGGGTTCTTAAATTGCTTAGAATTCCTTGATCTTCGTTTTAATAATATAAATAAGATTGGTGGACTGGAAAAATTAAGAAATCTTAAGAGACTGAGTTTAGATAGAAATTATATCACAAAAATTGAAGGTTTGGATAATTTGGTGAACTTAGAATCCTTGAGTCTTTTAGAAAATAAAATTACCAAAATTGAAGGTTTGGATAAACTAGTGAACTTAAAATCACTGAATGTGCGTAGAAATAATGATATGAATCACTTATTCAAGAAATTTGGGCATAATGGAAAGTTGTATGTTGAGTATAGTAAAAATAAATAACCACATAAATAAGCGTTTCCGGGTTCGGATGGGACCGGGTATTATCCTCAATTACCATGACCGTAAGCGAACTTACAGTTTGAAATTTCCCACAAATTTTCATTCGCAAGGAACATCGAAGTGGTCATCCTTATTGCAGTACCTGTATCAACGAAATCAAGTTTAACTTCCGGCGCTTCACACACATGTAATAAATTTATGTGGTTAACAAAACCACTTTATAACTCTTTTACAAGTTCGGTTATTTTTAGTAAAATACTTACTTATAAGGTTATATGTAATTAGCAATAATAAAAGCTTCTAATTAAACTTTTTCATAGGAAATGGCAAAATTTATAAGGGGTAGACAAAGTAATGCCCTAGAAAATGATTTTTCAAATTGTAAACCCAGAAGTGCAGTGGTACCAATACCTAATAAACATCCTCATAACTCTTATTGGAAGATTGCTTGATTTGCTTAGCACACGGTATGTCTCAAAAGAATTAAAATTAGAGACAAACTTTATAGCTAGACGAGTTGGTTGGAAAGGAATGATTTTAATGCAAATTCCAATACTGATTTTAGGAGCTTTAGATATTTACTTCAGTTTTTTTATTTTATGGTGGAGTGTTTTCCTTTTCGCAAATAATATTGAGGGTAGCTGGTATGTACGGGAAACGGGAGAAGACAATTATGTTAAGGAATTGCAATATAAAGTAAAAAGATCCCCAATTGGGAAAATCATTTTTGGCGAACTTTCCAACATCTTAAAATTTACCTTAGCAGGGATTTTCATTATCCTTTTTTTATTCGTATATAAAGACCTTCTGGCAGTTTTTTTAATTTCATTAGCTTTGATTATTCAAGGACTCATTGGAGCAATAAGTTCAATTTCATACCTTCTTAAACTGAGAAAAAGTGAAAATGAGGGGGAAAAACAATCCTAGTCAAATTTGGTATTTTGCATCTGTTTTAACCCAATCACCTAACAATGCCAGAATATTTCTGGATACTTTTATAAACTGTGAAAGCAGAAATTCCCGCTATCCCTATTAAAATTATTAAAGAAACCGGGAGTACATAATCAATAATAGGCTTTGGAATAGTAAATTTAAAAGCATCATCATAAAAAACATTTGAATTATTTGCGTAATCTCGTGTGAAAATAAAAAAAGAATAATCACCAGGAATTAACTTATCAATCGCGATTCTGAATTCACTTTCACTCTCTAATAATCCATTTGATTGGGAATAATACTTATAGTCTTTAAAATTGTTTCCCGAAATAAATAAATAGACGCTCTCGATTCCAGATTTGTTTTCAGAAAACTCTAATTTAATTGATGTGACTTCTGAAGGTGATGGATTTCTGGGTATATAGGATACCTTAACCAATTCTGGTTTAGTGTCATCAGTTATGGTCGTGAAATTAAAATATGAGGGAGTTAAGTTATGACCGGTTATTATAACATTGTAAAATTCATTAGCCTGATTTAGAAGTCGGAATTTTACATATCCATTATAATCAGCATACATAGTAAAATCTTTTCCATTGGAGCCTTCTAAATGAACTCTTGCACTAGGAATGACCTTACCATCAACATCTTTAATAATTACTGAAACTAATTGCCCTTCGTAAATATCTTCAGTAAAAGGGTTTTTAGCTAATTTTGGTATATTTGTATAAATATCAACTTCAGGATCACCCAATAGACTATAAGTTAAAAGGTTTTTGCGTTCATAATCCTTAATTATTGAACCTGGTCCTTTAGTATAATAATCACTATTTATATAAGCAACTTTAGAATCATATAATGCTCTTCCTTGCTGGTATTTATTATTTAGGAAAAATTCCTCCCAAAATAATTTTGCATTCCCTCGATTTAATTTTTCAAGATTTTCGTCATATTCAAAGTACCAAGTTACCCTTAATCCTCCAATATAACCGATAGCTCCAGCATTTTGTTTCTTTATCAGTATTTCTCCTATGCTATCATCATTTATATCATAGCTAGAAGTAGTACAAGCATCACCATAAAGTAAAAAAGGCATATTAGTATTGTTTAAGTTACCAGCTTGGGTTTTTGTAAAAATACTTCCATAATTGTCCTGAAAATAAGAATAAATTCCATGACTTCCAATAATAGCGGTTGAATATCCTAAATTCATCTCATTTTTTATTTTCGTTGATGTAAGACTTTCCTGACGATTCGGCAGAGGAGGTGTCGGGGGATCAAAAGGAGAAGCTGTTCTATGTAGATGAGTAAATTCCATTTCATTAAGCACATAATTACTCCAGATATATGTTGTTAAAACTGCTTCATCTTCTAGTGGAGTCAAGCTTGAAACTGCCCCAGTTAATAGCATTCTATTCATCCAATCACCTATAAATGGATTAGATTCGTATTTTACTGTTTTATTTACCATTATCTCAAGTTCATTGGCATCGTTTGCAGGAAATCTCCCAACATAAACTTCGGGTGTCCATTCAATTTCATCTAAATCATATAAATTATCATCAGGAGATGCACCCCAATCGCCATCTTCATCACTATCCCAGCTCCCTGTTAGATCAGCATAATAAAAATCTGTAGGTTTATAAAATTCCCCACCAACTGATTCACTTTGGGTTTCCATCCATCTATAAACATCTGGGTTATACACCATCCTAATAGGAAGTTCATCAATACCGTTTCCCGCATCACCAGCTAAAAGAACCCACTGAACATTTTCTTTTTCGTAGTATGACTTAATCATGTTTCTAATTTTTTCGGCATCATCTCTCCCTTCATACAGAGAAAAGTTACTTAATATAACTGTTTTTACACCTTTTTCATTTTTCCATTGCATCAAAGGTTTCGCTGCATTAATGAAATCAGTGTTATTTGGAGTTACAATTATCATCTCTATTTTTGGGTTATACCACTGGTCATATAGGGGTGTATAGTCAATATCCGGGATGAATGATAAATCAACGTCTTCAGATCCGTTAGACGACATATTTAAATCTAATATCCTTGAAACTTCTAAGCCTCTGGAAAAATAGCTTAAGCTTAGATTTATTATTGGAAAGAGCAGCAAGAAAAAAAGAATAATGTACTTTAATATCTTAGATGAAAATTGTCTCATAAAGTATCAAGAATTAAATATCATTAACTTTTTATTTAGATTTAGAATAATTAATCAAAAATAAGAATTTACTTATTATAAAAAAAAACGGGATATTAACTTATGCCTATACGTTTTAATACTTGCCCTCATTGTGATGGAAAAATTATGTTCAAAATTGAAAAAGAGAATATAGATAAAAGCCAATACCCCGCACCTGTTTATATTGTTTGTAAATCCTGTCAGAAATTATCTACTTTTTATGTAGATAGCCTTTTAAGAATATCATATAAAGAACTTGAGAAAAAACCAGGTGGTATCACAACAATTCAAACTGAATAAAAGACTATTTCTCAAATTTAAGTATATAAGATTGTTTTTTGATTAATTTAATAAAAAATTCTAGCTTAATGATTCATAGAGAAATATTTATTCAGTAGTAATGAAACCTTAATTTCTATAAAAAATGCCTATCGAATTAGAAGATATTCCAGGAATTGGCAATACAACTGCAGAGAAGATAAAAACGGCAGGTATAAAATCAATTGAAAAACTTGCTAGTATTAAACCTGAGGATTTAGTAAAATTGAAAATTAAAGGAGTTGGAAAAGCTACTGCTGAAAAAATTATTTCTGAAGCTAAAAAAGCCCTAAAAGAAAAAGGTAGTAAAGGGGAACCAGTTATATTAGAAAAAATAAAGACTGATGAAAAAACAATTTTAAAATCTAAAACTAAGCCTAAACCCAAATCTAAGACTTTACCTAAAGAGAAAGGAGGAAATCTAATAGAATTGATTAAACAGCAAGCAGAATGTAATATTGGTCTTGTTGGTCACGTAGACCATGGTAAAACTACCTTAGTCTTAAAATTAACTGGGGATTGGACAGATAGGCACTCTGAAGAACAAGAAAGAGGTATTTCGATTAAATTAGGGTATTCAAATGCAACAATTCTTTATTGTCCTTCATGTGATGAGTATCTAACGGCTTACCTCGCTGAACAGAAGAGAAAAAAGGGGCAGCCTCGGTTTAAATGTTCAAATTGTGATAAAAATTTAGAATTTAAGAGGAATATCTCATTTGTTGATGCTCCTGGTCATGAAATCTTAATGGCCACAATGTTAAGTGGAGCTTCTTTGATGGATGGAGCTTGCCTCTTGATTGCTGCAGATGAATCATGTCCTCAACCTCAAACTCGTGAACATCTAGCAGCATTAAATATTGCAGGGATAACAAAAATTATTATTTTGCAAAATAAAATTGATGCAGTTTCTCGAGAAGAAGCATTAGAAAATCATCAACAGATAAGAGAATTTGTTAAAGGTTCCGTGGCTGAGAATGCTCCAATAATACCTTTATCAGCTGTTTTTGGAGTAAACCTTAACTTAGTTGTTAGGGCGTTCGAAGAAATCATTCCATCTCCTCAATTTAAAGATAAAGAGATATTTCAATTTTTAATTGCCAGATCTTTTGATATTAATCGACCGGGAAGTGATATCACTAAACTAAAAGGTGGTGTAATTGGAGGTTCTGTTTTAAAAGGTGAAATTAAAGTTGGCGCTCAAATTGAAATTAAACCCGGAATAAGAATGAAGGATCATTACGTTCCCATCAAATCATCGGTTATAAGTATTAGTCAAGGACAAAACCATTTAAACTATGCGAAACCCGGTGGACTTATTGGTTTAGGAACGAAATTAGATCCTGCCTTAACTAAAGGAGATCACCTCATTGGGCATCTGGTCGGAGATCCAGGAACTTTACCCAAAATATTTGATGAAGTGGAGCTTAAGGTAAATCTTTTAGATAGAGTGATTGGATCTGAAGTTCCAATGAAAGTCCAATCTTTAAAGCATGGGGAAAAATTATTGTTAGTCGTCGGAACAGAAAAAACGGGGGGAACTGTTATAAAAATATTGAGGGATAGCGTGATAATAAAAGTTAATCCTCCCATATGCCCCCCCGAAAATTTCATATATGCAATATCTCGGATTATCAGTCGACGTTATCGTTTGATAGGTTATGGTGAGAAAATAGACTCAAATTAATTAAGAAAGCCAAATTGTAAGGTGAAATCAATCTATGAAGAATAGGAGAGAAAAATCTCTCGAATTTTACCTTTGATTAAGCTTAGGGAACTATCAACACTATAAAATATTTTCTGTAATGTTTTAACGACTTCTTGATCAGTATTAGAATTCTTCGATTTTGTAATAGTTTGTTTAGTTTCATACAACATTAAACTGTTTTCGATTTTAGCTAAAAAGTGGAGAACAATCTCAATATCTACTATACCCACTAAAGAATTCCTTGTGATCTCTTTAAATTCATAAAAGATCTCATTCATTACCCGTTTTTCCAAAAATTTCACAAAATCATCAATATTATCACAGAAAATAACTATCAAAGATATTTAACGTAGCTTTTTATTTTTTCGATAGAACATGAATCCGACAGTAATCGTAATCACATTTACTATTCCAAAAACTAATATCCAAATGGGAAAATGAGGTACACTAGTATATACAAAATTTGTTTCCTTAAATGTATTAACAGAAGCTTCCTTTACGAACTTGCCTTCCCAATAAACCTTTACAGTATAATTTCCGATTGGGACATCGTTTAACACAATTTGCCCATTTTCATCTGTTAAACCCGGATCTATTGGTTGAATATGTTGATTTGAGACATAAGTACCATATCTCATAGTAAAAAAGAAGATTTCAACTCTTGCCCCAACTAACGGCATTTTAATTTTATCGGTTATTACAATTCTTAACACGTGATCTGTCTCATATTTAACAGAGAAGGGACATGTTTCATTAACATATATGTATGGAATTTTCACAGCCAAACCGATTTTTCCAATCATAGAAGTATTCGCTTCAAAAAATTCTATATCCCTTTCGAATAACGAATAAGTATTTAACACTTGTTCATAATATATACCTGGTTCATAAATTACTACATTTTCCAAATATATATTCTGTGGACCAGCTACCAATAAAGGAAAATAAATTCTTTCTCGAACTGTTCTCCCCGACACAAGTCTTTCAATTGCCCACATATTTCCAACAGGTTCTTCAAATTTTAACCTGAAAGTAGATGTAAAATTTAGTATTATAAAGCTTCTATTCGGCCTAAAGTGATCTGACAATTCAATTTTCAAGGAATTATCCGTTTTTAAATAATTATCAATATTAACGTCATTAATATTTACAAACATTTCATGATTGGTCAAAGAATCTTTATCTGGGGGATTAATTGTTAAAGCAACCTCCAGAAAGTCAATTGGGATATTTTCTGACAAATCAATACTAACACCCCAAGAAATTAAAAAGAAATTGTATATAAATTTTGGCGAAAACTCCTGCTCAACATCTTCCATTATAAATGGATCAATTTCTTCTTGAAACATTAACCAATCTCCCAGTACAAATTGGATTTCCCAAATGAAATTTATAGTAAAATTTAATTCCATTTTTTGAAAAAATTCCTCATAATTGAAAACAACGAAGAATTGATGGTCAATTGTATAATCCGTTTCAGCTGTTAATTTTGTTATGGAAGTCCCGTTGTCAACATAGAATTCTATTAATTTTGCGGTTGTAAAGCGAGAACGGTAAACTAAGAATCCTGCTTTTGAGTTATTATATGTAATTCTTAATGTCTCATTTATTGTAGAATAAATGGTATCTATTTTTGGGGAGAGGGGAGTCTCTTTAGTAGCTGATTTAGTCGTATTAATATATTCATAACTTTCAATTTGTACAGTCAAAGCCTTTGAATCAAGATCCTCGGCAATGAGTGGATAACTAATACTCCAGTTAAAAAGTCCTTCAACATTAGATATAAAATTAATATCATCTATTGTAACATTTCCTAAACCATAACTTTTAATTGGTGAAATAGCGGTGTAATTTTCTTTTGTGAACTTGTTTGTGTTAAGGGTATTGTCATAAAGATTACCATATTCTAAGGATTGTGTTTTAAAAATTCCAAATAAACCAGGAATTATTGTAGATAAAAAGACAATCATTAATATTAAAATAATCCTTATTGATATTTTTTGATAATTCCCTGTTGTATTAACCATAGTTGACCGTTCAGTTTATAAATCTTTATGACAGAAATTAAAATAAATTAAATAAATTTTCCTTAGATTTTAACTTTTACCTTGATTTCTTCAAAAAAACATTATATCAGTCATTTTCTTGAAATCTATGTTTTTTCAAAAGGAGACCTCAACTATTTATTTTGGAATTTTTAATTAATATTTATTTAGTAATTTACTTAATGATAATTAAACAATGTAAAATTTTTTGGATTTTATGATTATAAATGACTAGTACAGCAGAGAGAGCTAAATTTTTAGGAGATTTTCATAATGCTGTAGACCAGTTCATTGATAACTCTTATACAAGAGTATTGATCATTTCTCATAATGATGCTGATGGTATAAGTAGTTTACATATTATCCAAAATTTATTATATAAACTAAATATCGATTACGATTATTTTATATATAATAGGTCTGTCTCTTGGGAAAATTTTTTAACTGGAATTTTATCTAAAAGACAGAGTGTAAAAACAGCCTTTATTTTTACAGATTTGGGTTCAAATTTAGAAGAGTTAATTCCAATTATAAATATTAGGAAAGAGCATTTTTACATTCTTGACCATCATGAGATAGATGCTAGTTTTACTATCGACAAAATGCCGGAAAATTTATTTTTCGTAAACCCAACTATACATGGATTTGATGGGCTCGAACACATCTCAGGATCTACTCTTGCCTACATGTTTGCGAAACAAATAAAACCTTCTGTAATCAAACAAGGCTGGTTAGCAATATTAGGAATTGCTGGTGACTCTCTAAAATCAATGGATAAACTTCAATCATTTAACCGAGAAATTTATGAAGAATTGCAAAATGAAGAATTAATTGAGGATAAAAAGGGATTAACGGTATTTGGAAATATGCATGAAAACATAAAAAATGGCTTAAAGTATAGTATTTTGCCTTTTATTATCGGATTTGGTGGTGAACCTGACCAGCATATATCTTCATTTTTAAATTCTATTAAAATCGATCCTAAATCTAAAGTAGTTAATTTAAATGAGAGCGAAATCAAAATTATTCAGCAAAATGCAAACATTGATTGTTATGGTCATTATGCTCTATTACCTCAAAAATCAGGATTATTGAAGCATGCTTTTGAGCATGCTTTATTATTAAATATATTGTGTTTTAAGAATATCAGTGCCGCACTTTCAATTATACAATTAAAGAAAATAACTCGTTATGCCAAAGATGTATATAATGACTATATTAGTAGTCTAGTTTTTAATTTAAAAACGTTATCGAATGAAACTCCTACTTATGAAACTGAAAAAGCTATTTTTATGGAAGTAAGGGGAAAAATCCCTCCAAGTAATTGGTCAGATACAGCAAGTTTCAGTGCGGTAAATAATCTTTTTAGTGTTTCTAAAATTCTATTCCTTGGTGGCTTAGAAATAAAATCTGGAACGATTAAATTGAGTATTCGATGTTCGAGAGAATATATTCAAAAAAAAAAAGGGAATGGGGTAAATACAATTATAAGCGAAATAAAAAAAGAGTTAGGGGGGGTAGGGGGTGGACATAAACTTGCAGGAGGTATTCGATTATCAAAACCTTCTTATGAAAGGTTAAAAACTCTAGTGGACGAGTTTATTTAAACATATAATGGAAATAAACTATCAACATCTTATAATGAGTTTTCTTGAAAAAAAAAATAATTCTACTTTTTTCCTTCATGTTAATGTTAAAACAAACTCAAGGAAACAGGAAATTATAAATAACGGGAATTTTTTGTCATTCCTAGTTAGATCTAAACCTTTACAGAATAAAGCAAACCGGGAAATAATTCAAATGATAAAAAAGAAGCTAAAAATTGGATCTACTCAAATAAAAATTAAATTTGGTTTGAAAAGTAATAAGAAGATAATTGAATTAAAGTTTCCAGAGAGGATTGAAACAGAAATCCTAATTAGAAGACTAGTCAATTAATTTTTCTCTTTCCTAACTTCCTATTTTAATATGGCGACCACATTTCAAACAAATTATAAAATGTGTCATCCCTTCATCCGCGCTCCTAGTTTGGCGAGTTTCAAGGTGAGCTTTATCATACCCGCAGCTTCGACATCTAAAATTCTTAATTGTACTTCTTAAATTCTCTTCTTTCCATTTTATGACTTCCTTTAAGTTGGTAACTTCATTTCTAACAGGATGTTTTATTTTTCTTGTTAATTTATACGCTTTTGAATTTTCCTCTGATAGAGGTTTTATAGCCCCACATTTACATTTGAAAACCTTTTTCCCATTTAATTTAGAAGGGAGCATCATACTGCTACATTCATCACAGAATTCCATAAGCTTTTAATTTAATTTTAATTGATGTGAAATAAATAAGAGATGGGGATTAATCTAAATATTTTTTATTGAAATCTATACCTTTAACCCAAGAATCAATGCGCAAAATATTACGCCAGTAATTAGATCTGCGGTGGTTCCCGGATTTAAATTGCCTTTGTGTTTTTGGAGTTCATTATCCAATTTAATTGTTAATTTTAAACCTTTTTTGGAGGAGATTCCTCCATATTGAAAGATCTTTAACGCAGCTCTTGATATTTTTAAAGCAGGCGTTATTCCTGATTTTCGAATTATTAAGGTATCTGGGTGATCTGAAAGTATTTTTATAAATGTATTAACAGTTGATATGTTAATATTATTATACTGATTAAAAAGGTCTACAAAAAACGGTAAGCCTTCATTTAATATTATGTGAAATCCTGTTGAATATTCTGAACATATTAAATCGCGTTCTTTTGAGAGTTCAAAAATTTTTTTTAAATTAATATTATCTTCCTTAATTTCTCTTATTGAATTTGCATTTGTGAGATCGTATTTTTCAACTTTCCCCAATCCTCCCGGATTACACAACCCAATGGCTTCATATAAATTCAACGTGTCATCTACAGTTGAATGATCGATAATCTTCGATATGTTAGACTTGAAATCTTTTAATTTAAACCTTCCAGTTTTTAAACAAATCGTTGCAGCAGCAACAAGAGGTGCTAAAATGAGGATATGCCCGAGGATAACATTCCCTCCAGTTTGCCATTTTATCATTTGTTCAGTTGCTTTCTTAAAAAAATATCCCAATTGTAATTCTTCATAATCCTTATCATTGTTAAAGGAATATTTGAAAACTCTTTCACAAAATGCTCTAAAGTTAGGTTGAATGGCAGTAATGCCCGTTATGAAGTGTTCAAATTTTGTATTTTCAAAATCCTTTCGACGGTGAACATTACCCGGTTTAGGCCAACCAATTACCTCAAATAAACTCGCTAAATTTACACATCTCATCAAATCATCAAAGGATTTGAGAGAAAGATATTGACTTGGCCTTTCTACAGACACAATTAAGTATAATTTTTAATAGGTATAATAATATTGATAAAATAATTGAATTAGTAGTAGTCTATATCTATAATTCTCTTTTCTTTTACCGCATATCCTTCTTTATTATCAGTTGATTTGTAGGTTATTGGTCTGAAATCCTTGTTTAATCCTTTTTTATATAAAAATTTTTTAAGACGAAGTTTTAAAGCTCTTTTTGACATATTATGAGACATTTCAACATTTATTTCATTCCCGTCTCGATTAAGGTCAATTTGGGGAAGTGCTTCAGCCAAATATCGAACCAAATCAGTAACATGCTGGTCACTTTTAAAACTCAGATCCTTCACATTGATTATAAACGATTTACTATTTTCACTCATCGACTAACCACTCTTTACCATAATTAAAAATATTATTAATTTTTTATGGTTTGAATATTATAATGTATATTAGAAGTGTTTTGTAAAGAAGTTTTACGTTTTTCAAAGTAAGTTACTTTTAGTTTGGTGGAAGAGTATGGTTCATTATGTAGAATGCCACTTTTTTTCGAAAAAAGGTGGCGTCAAAAAAGTTAGTAAAGCAAGAATGATGCGTAGACAAAAAAAAGGTTAGTTGGTTTTAATTGTCGTTAAAGTTACTATAATACTAGGAAACTATTATTGAATAGTACTACTATTGAAACTTGTTTTGTACTACATGCAATCTATTAGAATTAAGTCTAAGATTAAAAAAAAAGGGATTGTAAAACTTTATGCTTTTTTTAACGTTGTTCCCATTAATATCATCCATATTAGAAAAGTGATGAAATTTATCAGAGTAAAATATAATAAAATCATAGCAATCGGCCCGGTAAGGAATACATTTACCCAAGCAATAGCAAAAATTCCACATATCATTCCAAGGTAGCTTGAAGTTTTCGGGAAGGAAGGATTTTTCAGATTATAGAAACTAAATACTCCTATTGATACAGTAAATGTTAAAATACTACCTATAAAGAAAGAAATATCCATAGTTGCTAATATTAACAAAAGTGTAGGTATAATATCTGTATTACCACTTACAACTTGAGGAGCGAAGTAAAGAGCTACTAATATTGGAACAGTATACGCAGCCATAAGAAAGAAGAGGCCAACAAACATTCCAATTAATGGGATTAAAAGCTGTTTATCGTCTTTATTTTTCTTAAAAAATTTATAAATCCCATAAGTTGCAGGGAAAGTAACTATGCAGCCAATGAATCCAACAAGCCCATAAATTAGAAATAGAACTGAATTGGAGTTATATTGTGTCAGATATTCTATAGTTCCTAGCTGTTCAATAGTATCAATGTATACTAAATTATTAATAAGTAAACTCACAAAAAATAAGATTGAGACAAGTATACTGCAATATCCATACAGTTTAAAATTATTATCGCTCATTTTTGTTTCCCTTTATAATTAAAAAAGATAGGTGAAAATAAGTATTTAAATTTATTTTAAAAGTATTGTTATTATTAGTTATTTATAGTATACTAATTGCTCAATGTCTTAAATTAGGAGTTTAATTTTTTATAATGAATGTATAAGTAAAGAAGTTTTACGTTTTTCAAAGTAAGTTACTTTTAGTTTGGTGGAAGAGTATGGTTCATTATGTAAATTTAGATTATATACCAGATGAAAATGATCTCATCGCTATGTATTATGTAGAAAAAGCTCCTGAATGCAGAGATTTGGAGCAAGCATGTGAAGAAATTGCAAAAGAAAGCTCTATTGGCACTTGGACTGAGATTGCGACACTTTCCGCTGATATAGCTGATAGATTAAAACCGTCAGCTTTTTATATTGATCCTGAAAATAATATAGTGAAAATTGCTTACAAAAAGGAATTATTCGAAGCAGAAAACATACCACAGATTTTAAGTGCCATTGCTGGAAATATTTATGGTATGAAAGTGCTTAAAAATTTAAGGTTATTAGACATTAGTTTTCCAAAGGATATTGTTAAAAAGTATAAGGGTCCTAAATTTGGAATTTGGGGAATTCGAAATCTAACTAAAATTAGCAATCGTCCGCTTCTTGGAACTATTGTCAAACCGAAAGTTGGTTTAAACGAAATTGAACATGCTAAAGTTTGTGGAGAAGCCTGGAAAGGGGGATTAGATATCGTGAAAGATGACGAAAATCTCACTAATATGACATTTAATAAATTCGAGAAAAGAATCATAGAAACTCTTAAAATCAGAGATAAAGTTGAAAATGAAACTGGAGAAAGAAAATTTTACATGCCTAATGTAACAGCACCTCTTAGTATAATGAAGGATCGAGCAGATTTTGTATTAGAAAATGGTGGTGAATACATAATGATTGATGTGCTAACGGTCGGCTTTTCTGCTTTACAGGAGATACGGAATTATCTAGACAAAGAAAAAGTAATTATACATGCTCACCGGGCGATGCATGCTGCTCTGACAAGAAATAAAAAACACGGTATGTCTATGATAAGTATAGCAAAACTCTTGAGGTTGATTGGAATGGATCAATTACACTCAGGAACTATTGTTGGTAAAATGCAAGGAGATCGTCAGGAAGTTTTAGAAACAAACAAAGTTATTACAGAATCAAAAATAGTTGGAAATAATATCACACTTCTTGATCAAAATTGGGAGAATATTAAACCAATTTTGCCTGTTGCTTCTGGTGGGTTGAGTCCGTTACAAATTCCAGAATTAATGGAAAACTTGGGGAAAGACATTGTTCTCCAATTCGGTGGTGGTTGTCACGGACATCCTGACGGGACTTTTGCTGGTGCACGAGCTATAAGGCAAGCTGTCAGTGCAGTTTTAGAGGGGACAGAATTAAGAGAATATGCTAAAACACACAGTGAATTAGCAAGGGCAGTTAATAAATGGGGATAAATTATCTGAATAATTATTCAACCATTTCTGGGTACCATTTTAAAAAATAATTTGGTACATGACTCGATGCAAATATTCCTGCTTCTGTAATCAAACCATCTATATATCGACGAGACACAGTTTCGAATGCAGGATTTAAAATCTCAATTCCCTCAGGGGGATCTTCCCATACTTCTTCCGGAGGTCTCATTTCAATTGTCTCTAAAACTCCAAGGTTGGTTTCTGGATTATACTTTAAAAGTGGAGATGCAACATAAAATGGAACATGTTCTTCATGTGCTACTAAAGCAAGTAATCTTGACCCTATTTTATTAATAATTGTTCCTTCGCTTGTTATGCTATCAGCTCCAATTATAATTAGATCAACTTCAAAGTGTCGAACTGCCCATCTCATTGCGCTATCAACAACATGGATAACTTTTATCCCTACTTCTATCAG
>LAZR01000904.1_pt1 | contig 20244 bp, 20 predicted proteins | sample 329461 | NCBI WGS metagenome assembly LAZR01 (sample SAMN03002196, study PRJNA259156) | marine sediment metagenome | biome: sea floor; feature: Hydrothermal impacted sediments; material: marine sediment; isolation source: Loki non-amplified sample from Loki's castle hydrothermal vent sediment ...
TTAGAGGTTTTGGGAGTCTTGAATAGTACTAAGGATAGAATTATACAAAACATTGGATCTTAGAGCACAAATTTAAGTTTCTCTTAAAGAGAGCACGTTTAAAATTAAATTTTAAGCTACTTTTTTAATCAGATAAATTGGTACATGTAGATAAGGTTTTCCAATTGCTCAGAGGTTCGAAGCGAAAAAGAATATTGTATTATAATAAGTTTATTCTTTTTTTTTCTTTTAAAAACAATTAAAATCAAAGTATGTGATAAATTATGTCTGGTAAGGATAAATTTAATGATGGACCAATCGCTTGGCACTGGACTGAGACTGAAGTTTCAATAGATTTGATATTGAGAAAAAGTGCTGCAGTCAGGCGGATTCGGAACAAACTAAAAGAAAATAAAAGAATTAATTTCCCTATTTTTTTAATTATAATTTGATTGAATCTCTCCTTCTTAAGCGTTTTCGGTAGTAATATCTCCTATTGGTTTTATATGGTTTTTCAGGTCTGTTTAAAAAACATCCTGTACAATAAACAGTAATTATAGGGCTCTCAAAAAGGTCTCGGCCCCGTTCTTCATTAATGGAAGGATTATCTCGTAAAAACTCTTCGAATGTTAATTCTTTTCCACAATCTCCGCATTTCCTAGAATGTATTTGTACCATAATTATCTCTTTTAATATAGAAGTTAAGGTAAATAATGATTCATTTTAATTTTTATTATTAACCGTTTAAATAAGTCAGCTAAAACCAGTGAGATGCTAGAGATTGATAATCCCTCTGCTCTTAAAACTGTGATCGATGAGACTTTCTAAATTTTGTCCCAGTTTCAATTTTCTGTGAAATTGGTATGGAAAGGTAAATTCAGCGTCTGATTTCAATGAAAATTCTATGAAAATAATATACAACATGGAACATATATTAAAGTTAAATCATTTTATTTCGCTGTGGTGATTTAGATTGATGAATATTTCGAATAAAGTATGTATAATTACCGGAGCAAATTCTGGAATTGGTAAAGAAACAGCTAGTGGATTGGCAGATTTAGATGCGGAAGTTGTAATGTTATGCAGGAATAAAGAAAAAGGTAGAAAAGCTCAAAACGAAATTATTGAAAAAACTAATAACAAAAAAGTTCATCTCTATCTTGCGGATCTCTCAAAACAAGCTGATATTCGTAATTTTGTTGAAGATTTTAGACAAAAGTTCGATAAATTACATATTTTAATTAATAATGCAGGTTTGGTTCTTAAAAACCGAGAAGAAACAATGGATGGATATGAATACACTTTTGCTGTTAACTATTTAGCGCCATTCTTACTCACTAATTTACTCTTAGATTTACTTCAAAATGCTACTCCATCTAGAATAATTAATGTTTCTGCTGATCTGTACAAAATAACTCATCTTGATTTTGATGATCTTCAATCAAAACAAAATTATAACAGATTTAAGGTATATGCACGCTCAAAAATTGCATTAAACATGTTTACATTCGACTTAGCCAGAAGATTAGAAACAAATTGAATTATTATTCTAACTATATGAAGACTCTAATAAATTACAGTCAGAAATTGATATGAAGTCCAATTAAAAGTATAAAATCCTTCATAATTTCATTTGCTAAAGCAGTAAATTGGTCAGCTCTATGTTTTATTTTTGATGGGTCCTGTAATAGATAACCAAAGTCCTTTTCTATAGCAAGATAATTATATATTGATTCCTTGATTTGGTTCATCATGAAATCATGGATTTTATGGCTTGTTATGCTAATATTGGTAAGTTCAACATAGTAGGCTAATGGACAGTTACAAATAACTATAAAATCCTTTTTCTTTATCTTCTTGGAAAAAGAGAAAAATTCATCTAAGTAATATTCAACCCCATCTATCTAGATTAATGATGAACCTTTTTTCATTTTCTTATAGCTAAAATTAATATTATTCTCATGATTGCTAGCAAATTCATGGATAGAAGAAATATTTATAGTAGGAAAATAATAAGTCGTTATATTTATTAAACTAGTGAAGACTTTGTCTATAATCTCAGGATTAAATGATTTAACTGGCAATGTTGGTGTATTGGGTATTTGGGATTTGACTATTTCTAAAGGTGGGGATATTGCTTTATTAATTAGTATGGGAATACGTTACAAAATTTTCTTCATAAACTAATGAATTTTAATTATTAATTCGGAATTAAACAAAACTACTTAAAACGTCCCTTAAGGAAAATTTTGATCTCCAGAATAAATGGAACAAATGAATAAAGTAAAAAAAATTAGTAAAAATAAAGAAATTTTTTTAAAACATTTTTTTAAATACTTTTATTTAATTCATATATCTTCAATTTCTTCGATAACTTGTTCTGCTATTATGATGCATTTATTACAAAGTGAATCATTAATTGATTTATTCACTGAAACAGCAAGATAATAGTCCGCATTTGTTCTATAATCGAATAATGTTTTTAATTGATCAGCCATATAGTCCATTCCAATCAATTTTAAGGAATCTCTAACTTCTTTATGCTGTTTTTCTTTTCCAAAATTTATTCCTTTATTCCTTTCTAATCTAGTGCGGGTTAGTAGAAAAGCAGAATAATAAGCCCTTCCAATTGATGTCCTAAATTTTGCTTTTTCATCTAAATCATCAATAAGTAATAATTTCTTTGCTATTTCTAAGAAATCCAAAGGATTAAAATCTTTATACAAGCATTTCACCTATGTTAAATCAAGCTCAATATAAAAATCCTTATTAAATTTATTATATTTATTAAATTCTATAATATATTCTTGAGAGTAAATAAAATCTTTAGATAATTGTAGTCTTTTTCTTACATATATAGAGAGTTGTTTCCATAACTTTAGCTCTTTTTTAAAAGAAATATTGTCAAACTTGATGAGAAGTATTATATTTCTTAAACTTTCAATTTCCCAATCTTGCTGAAAATGTACTTTAGCACTAAGAGATAATTTATTATTTTCTATAAATGAAAAAATCCCCTTTTCAATTTCACTAATAAATTTCCAAAATGTTACACTTTCAAACATTTCCTTTTTTATTTCATTATCAAAGGAGATTTTGGGAGTATTTTTTAAAATTACACTGATATCAGTCTTAGGAAATTCATCAGATTCGTTATATAAGCGTTTTTCAGATGAAGAATAATCTTCTTCCAATATTGAAACCTTTAAAGAGCTGTTTGCAGGGAGATCATAATTTTCATATATAGATGAATTATTTAATAACCTTTCTTTTACTGTTTCCCCTATGTAAGTACCTTGATTACTTATTTCATTACTCATATTTTTAATTTGAAATATTATTTTTATTCATTAATTTTATTTTGTTTTAATCCTAAAGGAATAAGTAAATCTCTTTTCATTGGAAGACCTTTATAAAATATATACATCTCTCGCCATTTCTTTACTACATTCCATAGGTTTTTGTTAAAATCTTTAATGTCAATTTCCTCCCTTTCTTTTAAAGAAATAACGTATTTAAGATAAATTGATAAATCTTTTTGTAGTAGATCCTCAATTAATTGATTATTTCTAAGATTTTCATAATAATAATACTGGTATAAAAAACCAAGATATTTTACATAAATATAAATCATTAATTCGGGAAGATTAAAAGAGTGATTTTTAATAACTCTTATCATAATGTCAAGAATGCCTTCGAGAAATTTGTTATTAATTATATATAAATATTCCTCATGATTTTCAATGTAGTTTAACAAAAATTTAAATGATCGTGAAGTATGACTAGGATTTTTAAGGTAATGCACATCTACATCATCTCTTAAAACTGTAGTTATATTAAGATTATATTTATAGAAATCATTCCAAAGGCTTTCTTCATCTTTATTTTTAAAAAAAACTCGAATTTTTGAGAGAAATTCCTCCCCAAATACTTTTGCAGAATTTAATCTCTTTAATTTATCAGGATTATTAATAATGGTAAAATAATCGTTAACCATATCTTTAATAAAGACTCCTGGAAGACATAATTGGTATTCATCAAATATAAGGCAGTTTTCTAAATATCGGTTAGCTACAATATTAATGAGGGGAAAATTGTTTTTATCAAACAAATCTTCACACACATTAATATCTTGCTGTAATATCTTAATCGCTAATTCTATATTTTTGTCGCTCATAAAATCAATATTATAATATAAAATTTAATTTATTTAACTTTCACTGATTTATTAATATTGTCGAGTTTCATTAATCAGTTTTTCAAATTCAAAGTTGTCCTGTAGAATTAATTAAGTTCTAATTATCTTTTTTTTATATGAATCTTGAATTAATTTTAACCAAGGTAAAATTTTGATTCCATTTCCAAGGTGTTAACATAAATCTTCGCATCCTGTTCTTTCCCATTTTTAATAATATCTGTAAGAATCCCGAGGTCTTGAAGGAAGTCTGACCCAAATTCCTCAATTTTTTGAGAAGACAACATTTTCGTAATTCGGTAAAAGAAGTCATAGTCTTCTTTGGTCTTTAATAGCTTCCACTCCTTTAATCTCTGTTTATTATCCATAATATTTAGTATCTCCTCATTAATTAATACTAATGTAATTCCTTAAGAAATCGTTTCAGGAGAGGAAATCCCCCAAAGTATTTTGCTAAATACATATTAAGTTTCGGAACGCTGAATTTCTTATGCAATTTAATTTTTTACTATTGCACGCCAAAAAAACGTGCGAATTTTGGCTTATTTGATATGTTTTTGCTTAAAAAAACTATATATTTCAAGCTAATTTCACTTTACATAATAAAAATTTAAAAAATAGTGCTTGAAAGTGAAAGAGAACCGAAAGCACCAATTTTATATAAATCTTTAAAAATGATTTTTATTAAATAATTCGATATATAACTTAGTAACAAAAATAATAATAGGATGTATTTTAATAATGTTTGTAGCTTTTCTTCGACTCATTTATTCAATATGAAACTTCCCAAGTGATTGCGGGATGGTCGGGTATTTATTCAGAATAGCTCCATCAACCGAATGAATAAATTTAGCTATATCTAAGATAGCGTCTTCAATAAAATTAAAATCAAGTTTCTTATATCTCTTTAATGTAAAGGCTGAACCTGTATGAGCAAAAATATGTCTAAATCCTACATATCCATCGTCTTTAGAAAAGATCTTATCCCACAACTCCTTAGAAGGTTCATCCAATTGAATTTCGAATACAGAAAAAGCATTCCTGCATCTGTCTTTATTCTGAAAATTAACTCTCTCTGGAAGAAGATTGTAAATAGAAATATCTTTCATACGGGAGTACCACATAGGGATGAGATTTAATCTAACGTTAAAACATTTAAGAAATTTCTTAACTTGAAATTGTTTTAAATCTCCAACCTTAGTATTAATACAAATGTGCTTATAGATATTTGTAAGATACGATTCGAGTGTAGTTACTAATAATATTATACAATTTTGAATATAGAGTGTAACCTTAAAATCATCTATTTTATAAGATTTTAATATATCTTCATACAATAGCATTATTTTTGTAAAATCTATAAAAACTTCTTCAAATTCTCTAGAATAGTTGATTATCGCATTATGCTGATAACTATAACTGAGCATATCTTTCCTGAATTCAATAGAAGTTATTCTCATAATATTATATTGTTGCAAATTATTCCACATTTTCTTTAAATCTGCGTACATTATTAATATTGTAATCTTTTAAATAATTAAATATATTATATTTGAAAAGATTAATATTCTGTAACATTCTAATTATTCAGTGTTTAAACTCCGATTTGTGATGGAATGTTAACAGAGATAAAAGGATTTAATGTTGGGCTTGTTAAATTAAAGTGTCCGTATTGTGGATATCAAAAAAGTTGATTTATTGTAACTTTCGTATAATAATTACTTTAGAAGTATTTCCACTGATCGTTTAAAGGTAGGAGATAATTATATAAGTCTGAGTTCGTTATAATCGTTTATTTTAATATCTTCGACAAATAAAAAGGATTCATCATAATTTTATGAGATTTGCAAATATAGTAGGATATATTTAATCATACCTACTTAAAAGCTATTAATTCTATCTTAGACCAAAGATTATTTTTAAACGCATTATATAATAGGACTTTAATCGTTTCTCCATTCGATACATTATCATAAAATTCACATCTAATCTCTTCATTAATATCAATGATAAATGGAAAGGGAATAAAATATGATTGGCTCAATACCTCATGAAGTCTTTTATCAATATCTAAAACAAAAATAACATCATAACGATATATATTTTCAGGTATGCTTTCATCAATTTCCGATAAATCAATTCGCCTGTCTTGATTAATATTGTTGAAAATTTCAATAACTTTATAATCTATTCTTGTTTTAGCAAGTTTTTTAATTTTAAAATTAATAAGAAAGAAATCCATTAGCAATTTAAAATTATTAATTATCAAAATACCATTATATTCAGCAAATACAGTATAAATTGAAAAAAATATTGGAATTATCTTCTGATCCTTAAGCCCTATGGTCTCTGGAGTATATTTAATAATTTCTATCTTTTTTTCAAATTTAGATAATTGATTGATTAAATTTTTGTGTGTTGGATTCTCAATCAATTTACATTCAATTATATATGCCATTTTTTCATTATTTATAATTACATCTAATTCTGTTTTATTCAATGGAATATTGCAATTTATATTAACATCATAGACTTTAGCGAAATTTTTAACTATATTTTCTAGGCTGTTCCCAATGTGTCTCATATATTCCCCAGAATTGCTATTATAATCTAATAGATGAAAAAAACATTTTAATGCAGGAATTCCAATTTCAAAATCATCTTGAACACTTAGAACTATACTGTGTTGGATTAAAAAGTCAATTAATGTTTTAACTTCTGGAATTGGTAGACCATATTTTTCTATATGATTAGATAGTTCCTTAATATTTTCTATGTAGAACAATCCTCTATCTAATTCAGATAGATATTCAATTATAGGCTTGGCTCTTAAAATTAAAGTGTTCTTAGTTTTTTGGTAATCTTCCGAGATTTCTTTCAAGTTATTTAATTCTAAATTTAATTTGTATCCTATCCAATAGTTATAAGCATTTGAATTCTGCCTAATTGCAATATCTTTTAACCTATGGGTAAAATCCTTGAAAAAGTCATTATATCTTTCTGTATCAAATAAGGCTCTAAATGAATTTACTTTATTGTATGAGACTTTTTTTAAGATTTCAGTAATGATTTTACTATAGTATTCTTCTGGTGTTTTTTTTATTCTAGAGTTTTCAGTATAAAAATACTCTAAATTATTGGTTTTTTTATTTAAAAGTCTTTTAATTCTTTCATCTTCTAAAGAAGCTATTTGTTCTTGAAGGCCAATAAGTTTTTTTATTTTTTGAAGCAAGAGCTCAAAATCAAATTCTTTATTACTATCTTCTATAAGATTAATATGATTCTCCAAAAGAATTATTTCCATATTAAATAAAATCACCCAAATTTTGAAAAGCCTTATTGAAGGATAAATACTTAATTCTAAACTTAAAATATCTTTTGAAATCTCCTCTAATCTTGTATAATTCTCTTTTCTTAAAGTATCAAGTGAAATACCATCAAGGATTTCTTCTATTTTACCAATAAGACTTTTTTCTTCTAATCTTAATTTAAAGATCTCTTCTTTTTGATCAACTAATTCATATAATTTTTTATTTATTTTCAAAAAAATGGTTTTATCATTAAATAATAACACTTTTAATCATTTTTCCTCACTATATTATTTTAAAATCCCAAAATAATATAGAATTTATATGATAACATAGTTTTAATTTCCGAAAGAGTTGATATTTTTCAGTTAAAGGTAATCTATATATATTTATACTTAAGCGAACATTATCTATAATCTTTCTATTATTACGTATAGGATTTAAAATTTCTTTTATATGTTTTTTGAAATTTTTCTCAATATCTTTATATCTCGACCCCTCCTCTGCAAAAAACTTAAGGAAACGATGGAATTTTGAAAGGTTTAGGGAATAGTTCTTATGGCTTAAAATTTCTTGAATTTTTTTTATTTTTAACGTAGGTAAGTATATGTTCAAATTAATCTGGCTCTTCTGGAAGATATCCAAAATCTGAGTTTTTTCATTCTCGTCTCCAATATTGTTTACGTAGAAGAAATAATCTAAAATCTCACCTCTTTTCTCAAAGTAAGAACCTGACATTAATATATTAGATAAAAAATCTAAAAATCGATGTTTATTAAGATACAAAATTTCCATTAAATGATCTTTTTGAAATTGAAGGACATCTTTTTTAAAGCTTCTCAATGCAAATTTCATAAAATCTTTAGGATACTCTGTCTCAGGAATATAATCTTTAAAAAATCGTGCTTTGATCTTATATTCTTCCCTATTTTGAATAAGTTTCTTTAAAAACGGATTTTTTTTCATATCCTTGTAAAAATCATCAAATTCCTCTCTAAATTCATTATATTCAGGATAATCCTGAACTAAGCTTAAGGATTCGCCATTTTCCTTTAAATAATTCCATAGATTAGTATTTATTCCATAATAAGCCTTATTGTTTATTTCCTTTGAAATATTATCTCCTTGGCAATCAAAAATTAATTTCCCAAATTTCAATAAAGAAAGAAATTCCTTTTCATTATTAATATTATTGATACATGAAGGCCATATAATTACCTTATCCCAAAACACTATTGCAATCTTTAATAAATCAATATCTAAAGTACTATTCATGAATATTTTGGTATATCTCATTTTAAATTACCAATTTTTATCAAGACATTTAAGGCTTTCATTTAATAAATACTTATTAATAGTTTTAATAGTGGGAGCATTTGTTATTTCTGGTTTATATTTTCTTGTTAAAATATTTTTAAATTCACTTAATAGTTGTCCCCTTGATTTTAAATATTTTTTATCACTTATTTTTATAATATCTGCTTGATCAAATAGAGAAAAATTCCTAGTTATCATCTATGGTTCGACTGAGAAAAAGGTGGAAGGTTTCTCGTATAGTCTTTTGGGTGCTATCCAATGATTTTAACATTAATATCAGCTCATCATGGTACATATCTTCTTTTCCTTCCTTGAAAATTAGAGAGAAATCACATTCCTTCACATTTAGAGATTATGAAGAGAATTTATGATGACGTCTTTCCAAATGAAATATCAGAAAAATATAATATGGATAATTATGTAAGGACTATATATAATGACAATGGTGATGGAGATCCTTCGAATGACCTTATTTTACAAGTTCCAGCTTTAGAAGACTTACTCAATCTTTCACATCCAACTGACAATGTGCCAGCGATCTTTGATCGTAGTATCACAATTAACAGCCCAGCTGTATTTGATAATATTTTAGCCTCATCTAAAGTAGTATCAATCTCCGACTCCAGAACAGACGAAAAGAAATCCACAGCAACTCTGGATATTATCGAAGTTATCCCATCAGGCGGTGTTTTTGTCGATAGTAACTCTCAAACTGCGACCGGCCAAGTTAAGATGCCAGGAAAGTATTGGTACTACGATTCCTCAAATGACGGAATATTCGATTCTATTTTTGTAGTTGATGAAGATAATAATATTATTGGTGTAGGGTTTGATTATGATTATAATAGCTACTTAGAACCTAATAAAAAGCTGTTTGTAAATAAGCATGTTATAAAAACAGGGAAGATAGATTTTAGGTTAGATGATTCAACATATAACGCACTTATTAAAGATTCTCGAGTTTATCTAGAAGATTCTAAGACATATGATGGATATTACCTTGAGGCAACATTTTCAGATTCACTTTTCGATCTGTGGAAAATACAATACACAGCAGGCACAAGCCAATTAATAAATGAAGTCAAATCTATTACCTCACACCAATTTATTCAAGCTATGAAAGGTAGACTCGTTGGAGATATTGTCTTCCAAGTAGTTGCCCAGCTCACCGCTTATGCTGTAAGCGCAATTGTCAGTTCATTGAGTGGTCCGCTCTCACCCATTTTAGGTCCACTTGCATATCTAATTACCTATGGTATAATCAGTGCCATAAATGCCGCCAAGCAAGCAGAGGCTAATAAACAAGATATCACCTCCCTAACCACCAAACAAGCATCATATGTAGGCGATATTACTCTATCAAGTAAACAAGCTGCTGATGAATTGTGGGGCGGTTCAATGACAGATGCTATTGGGTGGAGTACTTCCGGTACATACACATCGATCCATCTTGAAACTGATAAACACCTCTTTAAAGGAGAAGTGCTTCTTGCGGCTCGCGGTCTTAAAAAGACTGAAGCCTTCGGAACAGAAAATGTACCAATTTCGCCCAATTACGAAAAACAAACGCGAAGTTATATTAGCTACTCTGATTTTGACGATGATCGCCTTAATGACTACTTTTTTATAAATATAGAAGCATATGCCACTTTTACCATTCCGATCGACAATGATATAAACTACATGGGCAATACAATAATGTATTTAGAAGATGTGATCTCAGAAAAAACCGATGGGGGATATTATAACATATTTCCATATATGCAATATCAAGACGGGGTTTTCATTCCAACTCTACAATTTTCAGGAAGAGATACTGGTCACCCACTTCCCGAATTCTACCGAGACTATCCTATATACCTAGAAGCTGAGCATTATAATGAGCTTGAGGATGAACATCAATTTTATACCATCTATAAAGTTTATGATGCAAGTTCACAGTATATTGAACTTATCCCTGAAAACGTTACCCGTTCGATATTTGCAAAAGTGGATCACATTGAATTAATCATTCAAGATACGTTAGGCTTAAATGACTTCCAAAAACAAACATTTAAGGCTTCTGAGGGGATGTTCACTTTTAACAACGTAACCGGTATCTTAATCCTTAGCGACTCGATGTACAACAATTTACAGGCTCAATTGAAAATACTTAATATAGTATACTCCGCAATCCAAGATTATGAAGCATATTTTATTTTCGAAGTAAAGATAGAAAAGTATGGATCAACGAGCGACTTGAACGGTATGACACAAGGGGAAGTAAACCAGATCGCCACCATGCAAGCAGTTGAGCAGAACATCTTAGAGTATATGTATCAGTATCGTCAAGCACAAAAAACTCAGCTGGCACTTTCAGAAATGTTTTACACTATTTTAGTGACCACTGCAAGCACGATAATTACAACATTTATTACACTTGGCGCCGGATTTATCGCAAAAAAGTTTAGTTCACCAGCAGTAGTTGATGCCGCAACGGGTAAACTTGCAGCAGAGACAGTTGCCCAGTTAGGGAAAGGGGCTACGAAAGAGGCTGCAAAAGAAGCCGTAAAAGCTGCAACGAAAAAAGTATTAGATACCCAAATGAAAAGACTTGCCGCCTATTTTATAAAGGCAACAAAAGCTTCAGTCTTGAAAATGGTTCTCTCCCCTCTCACCGAATCGCTCCAAGAAGTTTTCCTTGACCCATACCTCGAGACAATAGTCAGTGATATTGTCGCAAAAGCAGGGGGAGACGTATTCGCACAAGTCCTTATCAGTAGCTTTGTTGAAGGCGGTCGTGAGACCCTTTCCGGTTCCATGTCTCAGTTTATATTTGGGAGATCAAGTAATAATCCTATCATAAGCACTCACCACCAAACCCAAGAGAAACATGTAACCTCAGAAACAGCCACCCGAAACGCAATTGAGAACCAAGAGTCATTTATCAAAGTAAAACCACGATGGAGCTCAATTATCAAGACGGGCGCTTCTCTATTGCTAGCCACCGCGCTAGTGGGTCTTGGCGGACCTATGTCCTTTGGTGTATCGCTTGTTGCCGGAGTTTCTGCAATTAAATCATTCTCAAAAAGCTTTACTATACAAAAGACGATCCTTCATAATATAATTCTCCAAAAAGCCAATTTAAAGGTTCTTGGCGCCACTCCTGAGACAGCCTTCAGAGATATATATATAAATCCAAATTTAATTATTAGCAAACTTTCAGAACAAATAATAAAGAGCCAAGGACTTTCAAGAGCTCTAGACCGAAAGATTATCTATCGAGGCCAAATATTAAAGCAAGATAAGACTCTAAGTGCTTACGGATTTACATCTGGTGACTCTCTCATTATCACGGGACAGATGGCTATGTTTGGAGAAAAGACTACAAATCAAGAAAAGATCAAAAAAATTGCTCAAGGATTAATTGATTATTATATGTTTATTGAAAAATGGGAACTTAGTCCCTCCGAACAAAAAGCTTTAAAACAAGATTATCTAAAGAGTGTTGAGACATTAACCCCACCTCATATAAATGAGCGAACATTAATAAATGAGGTTAAGAAAATTCTTCCAAAGTTTAGTACTGAAAGTGATATTTATTCTAAAAAAGTAACGAAGACACGTGAAGAAATGAATCCTTTTGAATTTTTAATTTGGTTTGTTCAAAACCGCCCCAGGAGCAGATATATAGAGAGTTTTAGAAAGGTTAAAAGTCACATTAAAAAAATGGATACAGAGAGTTAGCGGTCTCCACTTGATAGAGATTCTACTATTTCACATAGAGTACAGACACAATATGAATTAATGAGAGCGAATTCTCGAAGTCTAGTAGGTAATGTGCCCCAATACGTCATATACGCATTAATGCAAAAGCGAGATTTATATACAGGAATTCCATTATCAAAACCTATTTTAGAAGTTGGATATAAAACAAATCCTAGATCTATGAAAAAAATCCTCACTGATCATAGGGTAACACTTCTATATAGTCTAAAGGGACCAAGTAATGTCTACTTTAGGATTGCTTATTTCACATCACTGCAAGAAGAAGGTGTTATTCCCCAAAACGCTCGATTTCATGATTACTTTGAGGCTGTACCTATTGATATGGCGGCGACAGTAAAACAGATGAAAAATTTGGAGAGATTTTGGACTATTTATTTAAATAGAATGGATGGTAGGGACGCTTATAGCTTAGAATATAATAATTTCTTTAATGCAATAGTTGGTGACAAGTTCGATGGTCAGCGGGTTCGTAATGTAGTTGATGAAATTAGATATGTATCTGTTGAGCTTGATGAACAAAAGTATTATATTTATGTTTCAAAAGAAAATTTAGATTCTTTTATAGGGTTGGGGTTTGATAAGAAAGATTTAATGTGGTATTTCAGAGAAGGTCAGAAATCTATTAACAAAATTGTAAGTTATTATTACGCAGACAGAAATTTTAGGGATATTCAAAAAGAAATTATCACTAATCGTTTAATACAATTAGCAACCGAGGGAATACCCTATTCTGAGCTAATAAATTATTTTTATAAATGTAATGATCGCAGAGTATTTATTGTTAGCAATTATAAAGACTCGTCTTTCACACCCGAAATAACTCAGTATACTGTTGATAAGCTCTATGAGAGAGTTATGAAATATGTAGGGGGAGTAAATGCCTATAATGATATTTTCTTTGACAATTATTTAAAGCCCTACCTCCTTGAGATGCAAGCGCAAGGATTAATCACCAAAGAAACGGTAATAAGTATTCTGAAAGGAGAATTAGCAATACCACCTTTAGATTATAGGTCTGCAACAGGAATGCCTGCTACATCATTTAGATGGCTTTTTCAAGAATTATTCGGTCCTGATATAATCAGTGTACTAGCAAGTAAGGATTATGGTGTTGGATTTGTACCGTTTCAATTATTAAAAGATCTCAACGTATATGTACAAGATGATTTCAATTTTAATAATAGGATGGCGAGTCACTTAAGAACTATTATAGACCTTATGTTTGAAACTACAGATCTTTCTGAGATTTATAGGCGATTAAACGCTGGGACTTTATAATCCTTCCTTAAATATGTTTTAAATTTATTATATTTTTACACTTGATAACTTAGTAATCTTATTTACTCTGGAAATATTTAAATATTTAATCAAATATATGATTAGGAACATCCACATTTTAATTTCGGGCATGAGAAATAAAGAATTCAAAATTAATGAGTTTCTTTCATTGGTGCTAAAGTGGGATAAGACACTTATTTATGTTAATGGTAACAAATTTAGGCAATGTAAATATGTACTACTTAATATCCCTGTAAATGATATTGACCAGTACGCCTTTATAAACTCTATTGATGAAGTAATAGACAATTTAGACCATTCACTAGAGGAATATACAGAACTGATACCTCCTGAGACTAAATTTTGGGCACACTGCTCCAACTTACAAGCGTGGGCTGAAAATGATTATAATACTGATTTACTTGTTTTAACTTTATCCTTCCCTCTTTTGAAAGAGCTGACAAATGCTGGAGACTCTAAAGCCAAACGAGTGTTTAAAGAAGAGATCGGGAAACGTTTAATGAGAGGAGAATTAAGTTCTATAGGGTATTTAATTGATGGGGGATACTTAAGATTCCTAACATGTGAAGAAATAGTCTCGATTTTCTCTTCGGATAACTGTTTAGTGTTTGATAATATATTTAAAATCTACCAAAAGGATGATCTTGACCAATTCAGTCTAGCCAGTAGTATTTTTAGAGACATTGGTAAATATCTATTTTCTTCAATTGAAAGAAAATTGCAGCATATATTTAATACGGGAAATGTAGAGGATTTATATATTTTTTTCAATTATCATATGTTCGATTTTTTAACGGATGAGGAGATCTCAATGCTTTTCGATTCTCCTATGGATTTGTTAGAAAGATCTTTAAACATCTTAAATAATATTGATTGTGAAAATATTAAAATAGAAGAAGGATTATTATCTGAAAAAATCGATAATGTTCTTGGGGAAAAAATTCAAGAGAGATTATTAAAGCTCATCTACAAGAAAAATATGAAATATGATGTGTTTTTTTATCTAGATTTATTAAAATACCTTAAAAATGACGATACAGATTATTTAAACTATTTAGAGAATATATAAAATTTTATTTATTAATTTCAGTTTTCTTCCTTTCATGATATTTAGCTAGAATATAATATAATAAAAACGTAGCAAACAATATTGCTAATACAATCACCAAAACACTATTAAAAAATGCAGATTGCGCATTTATTATAGATAGGTCTAAATCAGCAATATTAATTGGGGGAACTATACCTAAAGAAGCACCTAACCAAGAAAAGAAAAATGCTCTTGGAAAGGAGCCAATCAAGGTTCCCAAAGAATATTTTTTAACATCCATATTGACCAAACCTGATGCATAACTTATAGGGTCAAATGCAATAAAAGGTAAAAACCGGGCAATGATTATCGCACCTGTACCGTATTTATTAATAAAATCATCAGCCAACTTAATAGCATTCACACCCACAAATTTTTCAACTAAGGGGCGCCCACCTCCTTTACTAATATAATAACAGAGTAAAGCAGCTGCCATTGATCCTATAACCCCCATTAGACCTCCCAGAAAAATACCCCAAATCATTCCTGTAGCCAATAGAACAATCTCTGAGGGGAGGGGTGCAACTAGGCCTTGGACTCCCATAATGAATACAAAAAGAAAAAATCCTAAAATTCCAAGGTTATAAACGGGATTTACAAAAAATTCAACCACGAATCGGTATAAAAAGGTCTCATCCACAAAGAAGATAATGTATAATAAGATTACTGAAGCTACAATCAGAACGACAAATATAATAATATATAGTATCGTTTTAACACTATATTGAGAAAAGTCGGTCAAGTTTTTGAAATAATTTTTTAACTTTATAGAAAAAGGTTGATTTTCCTCATTTGTAGATGTACTTTCTTCCATTCTTATCATTATTATAAATAAATTATCTAAAATAAATTTTAAGTAAATAAGTGTAATTTATTGTTTAATCACTGCAATCAGAAAACTCAAAAAATAATTAAATAGATCTATTAGTTAAATAGGTTTAAACAACAATTTAAATAAAAAAACAGATATTATCGTATAAACACTTATTAAAAAACTTCTAATAGTTATCAAATTTAAAGGCTAATAAAAGAGGATTAGAATGCTTGAAAAACTTAATAGTAAAAATTTATTTTATATCATACTAGTAGTATGGGCAATCCTCGCATTGATATTCGGTTTCACTGATTTACAGATTTCAAGAGCAGTTGTAGATCAAAATTCGCCTTGGGGAATCTTTGGGGAAGAATTTGGGGAAGCCCCTGGGTGGGGATTGATAGCAGTCGGCTTATCTGTGTTTATAGGAAGTTATGACACAAACATTAAAAAACAAAAAATTAACGCCTACGTAATTGAGTTTATTGGAATTGTTTTACTCATTTTAGGATTAATATTTAATTCTTCATACTTAATGTTAATAGGTGGTTCGATGGCAATATCATTGGGGCTATTTACACTCATATCTTTCAAAAAGGACTGGAGTCAATATAGGAAAATTTCAGCTATAATAACTGTTTTGACTATAGTTAATCCCTTATTATTTATCCAGATAACCAAGATTTTATGTGGGAGAATAAGATTTAGAGATATGATATCACCTTTTGTTGAGTACACTCCTTGGTTTCTCCCACCAGGCCCAACTTCACATGGGAGCTCGTTCCCTTCTGGACATACAAGCATATCTTTTATGGTATTGCCCTTATTGATATTATTAAGAGATTATCAATGCAAAAATCCGAAAAAAATCGCACTAACTGTGCTTATAACCGGATGGGCAATATTTGTAGGTCTGTCTAGAATTGTAGTTGGTGCACATTTTGCCTCAGACGTTTTATTTTCAGCGGGGGTGGCTTCAATTGTCACACTCCTCATGTATAGGCGACTTTACTTGAAGAAAGATTAGTATTCAAGAGGCTTCTATAATTTATGAAAGAAATTATTAAGAATATATATCATATTGGTGATTTTGGTTGCTCTGTCTATTTACTTAATACACAGAGTGAAGAAGGTCTCGTTTTGATTGATTGTGGAATGAGTATAAGAGCAATTAAAAGGATTAGTAAGATTGGATTAAACCCTTTACAAATACAACATTGTATCATCACACACTTTCATATTGACCACATAGGGGCTTGTTCAGACTTAAAAGACTATAATAAAAAAGTAAAGTTCTATGCTCATGAATTAGATGCCATTCCCATAGAAGAAGAAGGGTATGATAGAGAAACTGCTGCGTTATGGTATGGAGTAGAGTATAAACCAATTAAACTTGAAAAGAAATTTAAAGGAGATCTTGAAATTTTAAATCTTAGTAATTTAAGATTTCAATGTATTCATACCCCAGGACATACTCCAGGATCAATATCGGTTTTAATTGAAATTGAGGGGAAAAAGATTTTATTTGGTCAGGATTTGCATGGTCCGATTATTCCTGGTATTAGTAATCGTGAAGATTACCAGAATTCACTCAGGAAACTTTTAAATTTGAATGCAGATATATTGTGTGAAGGTCATTTTGGAATATTTCAACCTGCGAGTGAAGTACAGCGTTATATTAATAGTTATATAGAATAACAAAATTATTTTTTGTGATCCCTTGATTTTAACTCAAGATTTAAAGCTTTTTCTTCAGATTTAATTGCTTTTGTAATTTCACCTTTATCTCTATAAATTGAGGCAATTTCTCTCCATAAATAATTGTTTGATTGGTCAATCTTAAGTGCAGTTTTATATGCCTGTATTGCATTATCAAATTTTCCCACTTTTTTGTAATTATATCCTAAATTATCCCATAGCAAAGCTATAGTCGGTTCAATCTCTATAGCTTTTTTAATAGCAAATATCGCCTTTTTAAAGGCTCCTTCTTGATGATAAATATCACCTAAACTATTCCAAACTACTGAACTTTTAGGATCAATGTTTAAAAATTCTTTATAGGCATGTTTTGCTTGAGAGGATTCACCTTTTTCATTATAAGCAATACCCAAATGAAACCACGCAAATTTATTTTTTGGGTACATTGCTAATGTTGATTTGCATTCTTCAATAGTTTTATCATATTCGCCTGATTCCAAGAAATCTTCTCCCAATTTATTCCATTGTAATGACATGATAGTTTTTTCAGATATATTATTTTCAATGATGATCAAAGTTTCTAATCTTCTTAAATTATTGATAGAATTGGGAAAATTTGAAATTCTATTGAAAGATAGATTTAAATATCTTAGAGATTGAAGGTTACCAATACATATCGGAATATTTTCAATTAAATTACTTGGTAGCTCCAATTCTTCAAGAGATTGAAGTGAACAGATTTCTTCAGGGAAAGTTCCAATATTTAATTTTTCATCTTTAATGTAAAGCCCAATAACATTTCCTTTCTTATTTATTTTATAATTTAAGGATACTTCTCTGTTTAGAACATTAAAATTCTCGCTTAATTTAATTAATCTTCTTCCACATAAGATTTCCATCAAACTCAATATGACAGCTTCAGTTTTTTCAACTCTTTCTGATATGTAGTTGCTAGAGATTCTTTCCTTTGCAAAATTAACTAACCAAGGAGGAATTTTCGTTAAATTGTTACCACAAAAGTTCAGATGTTCAAGCTGAGTTAAAAAGCTAATAGATGCAGGTAGAATTTTTAATTTCAAATTTGATAAATTTAAAATCCTCAATTCAGTGAGTAAATTAAAAGCTTCTGGAAGGCTCTCAAATTCCCATCGACTAAGATCAAGAGCTTGGACATGATGATCTTTTATCGTGTAATTGAAAAGAGAACTTTTTTTAAATGTAATCATATCTGGTGCTTCGAATTTCTTGAAATAACCGACTTTCAAATCAAGATCTTTTTTACTGTTAATTTGGGAGGCTTCTAATTCAAGAAAAAATAATCCTTCATCATATACTACATTATAGATATCCTTGTACTTTTTAATTAACAAATTTTGTAACAATCTTGAGGTTTTTGAATTGTGAGAACAAAGAAAGATGTAAAATTCTGTTAGAAATAATGCTGAAAAATCTTTTTGTATTTGATTTTTTAAATTTTCCGTCCCATCATCAAAATTAAGAATGATTTCTTTAGCGATGATTAATCTTTTTATTGGTTTTTGATCAGACTCTAGAAGCTGGAACAGAATTTGCAATATCTCGGGATATTTAGACCTTAGTTTTTTAAGTATTGCTTTACATTGAATTATAACGATGCTTTCTTCACTATTTTGCATTAAAGAGATAAGAGTTTGAGTTCCACTATAGAGGGTGATTCGTTTATCCAAAATCTCAGAATAAATTTTCTCTGGAGTTTCTGATCCACTCATAACTTTAAGCTTTCTTCAAAAATTAACAAACTTCTTGGCTTTTCCACTGTTCTATTTTGGATTGCCATCGATATAACAAGGAAGTTTCTCGCGAATATCCATATATTGTGGGAATCAAGATGTTTGATGTGAGTAATTCTTTTGAAAGACCCAACTGGAATGAATATTTCATGCTACAGGCTGAGTTGGCAAAACTTCGCTCAAATTGTATAACACGACAGGTTGGAGCAGTAATTGTCAGAAACCATAGGCAACTTGCTACAGGCTATAATGGAACACCGCCAGGTATCAAAAACTGCTTTGAAGGGGGCTGTAAAAGATGTAAGCTTAGAATGGAAGGAAAAATTGAATCGGGTGCATCTTTAGACAGGTGTCTGTGTAATCATGCAGAAGCAAACGCCATAATGCACTGTGCAATTTTGGGAATCGAAGCTGGTGCTGAGGGCGCCGTGTTGTATACAACTTTTGTTCCTTGTTTAGAATGCACAAAAATGGCAATAACCATTGGAATAAAGAAATTCTTTTGTCTTGATTCTTATCCAGAAACAGATTATGGTTTGCTAAAAGAGGCTGGAGTAGAGGTTGTTCAACTAGATAGATCAAAAATTCAACATTGGGCAAATGAATTAGTTCAGAATTACGATAAAAAGTGATTTCATGCAAACACAAAGCGAAGACACTGAACGAATAAAATCAATGCCACCATCGTTACTTGTTTCTGCAACATATAACAGTCAAAAAAAAGCAGCTGTGCTAAAATTCTATGAGCCAAAATCACAAGAACTTAAGTTGTGGACGGATAATACAAATCACAAACCTTATTGTTATTCAAAACTAAATCCAGAAGAACTAGAATTTCTTAATGAAAGAGCAGATGTAATAGAAATTGTATCAGTAAAGCGACAAGATCTGCTAAATGATCAAGAGATTAACGTTTCTAAAATTATTGTTGAAGATCCATTGGCTATTGGGGGCACATCAACTGAAAAAAGTATTAGAAACATAATTGATACATGGGAATCTGACAT
>LAZR01000905.1_pt1 | contig 20243 bp, 13 predicted proteins | sample 329461 | NCBI WGS metagenome assembly LAZR01 (sample SAMN03002196, study PRJNA259156) | marine sediment metagenome | biome: sea floor; feature: Hydrothermal impacted sediments; material: marine sediment; isolation source: Loki non-amplified sample from Loki's castle hydrothermal vent sediment ...
CGCACCGATCACTTTCCACCTGAACCGCATTAAGTCTCTTGCTCAGCATCTGGCCAATTTTGAATATAGTTTTTCAACAGCTTATTCTCAAACTTCGCTTTTTTGAGCAGCTCTTCAACAATATCAGTAATCGATAACATCCCTTCCAGCCTACCTTTATAAACCACAGGCAGATGCCTAATATTATGTTCAACCATAATATTCATCACTTCTTCAAGCGTATTGTCAGGTTCACAGGTATACGGATTGGGTGTCATTGCATCAGCCACTATCATTGAATGCCAATTGTCAGCTTGGGTATCAAGAATTTTTAAAATATCACGTTCAGATAAAATCCCCACCAGCTCACCACTCGTTTCAGTGATGATCAAGGAACCGATTCGATGTTCCATCAACATGGATACCGCTTTATCCAAACTATCGGCAGGCGATAAGCCAATGACGGGTTTACCTTTATTTTTGGTAATCGATCTGACTTTCATATTATTGACCCTCTGCAATGAGTGCTTGGGTCTATTCTGCTTCAGTCGGTAAGTGTTTGGCAACAAATAAGAAAAAGGGGCTAAAGGGTTTCCCATTCAGCCCCTTTCATCACTACCAATTATAAGTAGCTGAGGCAATAACTCGACGGCCATCACCAAAGTAACAGATGAGATCAGTACAGGTCGTCGTGTACTCACGATCAAATAAATTACTGACATTCAGCGCCAATCTCACATCAGCAAAATCGTAGCGAATACTTGCATCAGTCAAGGTATAACCACCGGTTTCGATATCCACAGTTGAGTTACCACTGAAAGTACTTAAATTATCTGTACCGATATACGTTGTCTCACCAACATAACGAAGACCAGCTCCCATACCTAAGCCTTTCAACACACCGGTTGTTTGTGTGTAATCCAGCCATAAACTGGCAGTTTGACGAGGTTGATTGGCTAACAGACTGTCTTTTTCCCACTCATTCGGACTTTTCGTAATACGGGCATCTACATAACTATAAGCCGCACTTAGCTTGACTTGTTCAGTCAGTTCTAAATCAGCCTCAATTTCAATACCTGTAGAATTCACTTGACCAACTTGTCGTGATGTACCACTTGAGCTCACCGCATCATACTCTGTGATGACATAGTCATCTTTGGTCAAATCAAACAGTGCCAGACTGACAAAACCATCAATATTTTTCGGCTCATACTTCACGCCTATTTCAAATTGTTTGGCTTTTTCAGGATCAAATAAATTGCCATTCTCATCGGTACTTGTGACTAAGTTGAACGATTCGCTATAACTCGCGTATGGCGCAATACCATTATCAAATAGATAGACAAGACCAATTCGTCCAGAAAAGTCTTCCGCCGACTTATCTGCGTCACCATCGCTACCAGTGGTGAAGTTAACGTCAACATCATTTTTCACCCAATCGTAACGACCACCGAGTAATAAACGCCAGTTCTGGTAAGCCAATTGGTCCTGCAGATATAAGCCCGTTTGTCGAGAGTATATGTCTCGATCACGATTCATCGATAAGTCACCTACTTCAGAGCCATAAACAGGATTAATGTAACTGAGCGCGGTCGCCGTGCCGCCATAACGTGTCTCATCTGCTTGAGAATAGCGCCAGTCGAGACCAACGAGGACCTTGTGATTGACATTACCAGTGGCAAACTCAGATTGCAGTTGATTATCCATTGCGATGGCATCTAGATTTTCTTTATTTCGAACCGCAGCTCTACCCAAAGTCCCTGTTAGGGGGCTGGTTCCAGCAAATGCTAGCCCCAACGATTTAAAGTCTAAATCAACGTTGTCATAACGAAGATTCTGTTTAAAAGACCATGTGTCATTAAACGCATGAGAAAACTCATATCCCACTGACCGATAGTCCCGATCAAAATTATTAAAATCCTTCTCGCCATCAAAAAATCCGAACTCACGGTCATAAACGTTAGCACCACCACCCATAGCACTGAATGTATTTAATAATGCAGGCGAGAAATGACTATTAAAGCTATAAGTTTGCTCATCATGTTGTTCAACGGCAAGCACCGTTAATTGTGTGTCATCACTGATATTCCAAGTTAATGAAGGCGCCACCATCTTACGTCTAGAATCGTTGTAGTCGACTTCTGAATTACCATCGTTACCCACAAAGGTAAGACGGTAAAGCAACTTGCCTTCGTCATCGACTTTGCCACTAAAATCGCCGGCTAATTCAAAAAAGTCATCACTGCCGGCCGACAGGCGTAATTCACGTAAGTTTTCTTCAGTGGGACGCTTGCTGACTAAATTAACTAAACCGCCGGGTTGCGCTTGTCCATAAGTCACCGAGCTCGGGCCCCGGATCACCTCCACTCGCTCCAAAGCATAACTGTCTGCTCTTGGAAGACCGTAGGTGCTGGTAGGAATCAACAGACCATCACGATATACCTGATTTTTCGCATCAAAACCACGTAGGCTAAACCAATCGTAACGAGTGTCATAGCCATAAGGCACACTTAAACTAGGTGTGTATTGCAATGCCTGTGTCAGTGTCTTAGCACCACGAATAAGTAATTGCTCTTGAGTCACTACCGAAATAGATTGTGGTGTTTCTAATAACGAGGCATTACTTTTTGTTGCCGATGCAGCGCGTTTAGCCACATAGCCTTCAATAGGTGCATACGGTGAAATAGCAAACTGTTGCCCAGTGACCGTTACCATCGGTAAATCAGTCGAGTCTGAGGCTTTCTTTACCAATCGGTAACTATTCGCTGATTGCTGAATAACAGATAACTGACTGCCGCGAAGAAGTGTTTGCAAGCCATCTAATACTGAGTATTGACCGCTTAAACCATTACTTCTTAGTGAGTCTGTTAGCTCTGGCGTGTAGCTCAATAAAATACCAGCTTGTTGACCAAATTGATTAAGTGCGACTGAAAGCTTGCCAGCGGCGATGTTGTAGTGTTTTTTCTCTACCGCAGCCTCAACTTTCAATTCATCAGCGAGCACGCTTGATGGCAACACAGCAAAAGTGACACTGGCCAATAAGGCTGAGCTCAGAGTCATTGCACTTAGTAATGCATATTTATGTGACATTGTATTCCTTCTTAAACAATAACAATTGTGATTTACATTGTTACTGTCACCTAAGAAAGAAAAACAGACCACCTTCTTCAATTATTTTTGTTGCTCTCTTAATGTTATCCAATACCGAGTGCGATAGATGAGGTCTGCTGAGAGTGTGGAAGCGATCGCTTTTAGTACGCTATCTTTGTTATCAAGCGGATAAGTACCTGAAATAAATCGATCTTGTAGAGCTGGCTCTGCCTTAATCCAACCACGGTGATAAATCATCAACTCATTAAGTACCTCGTTGAGCGGCAGTTTATCCGCTATCAGCATATGTTGTTTCCATGCTAAATCAGCAGCTTGTGCAGGTAGTAAGTTACTCAGCTGACCCGATTCCCAGACCACTTTTTCGCCTTTGCTGACACGCAAAGGAGTTGACTGACCTTCTTGAAATAAATTTACCGCTCCGTCGTAAACGGCTAAGAAAGAAACAGTATCTCGATGACGAACATAAAACCGCGTACCTATCGGCTTAAGTTGTGCCCAGCCACTATCTAAAATAAATGGACGTGGATCTTTTGCAGTGGTGATAATCACATCACCTTTCATTAAAACTACCCGGCGTTGCTCGCTCGAATAATCAACCGACAACATCGTGTCAGCATTCATTTCAAGGAACGTGTTATCGGCTAAGGTTAGGCTTTTCGTCTCCCCTTTACCTGTATGGTAATCTGCTGCCAGCACTTGTAATGCATCGCTTTTGTATAACGCCAAGCCTGTGCTACTAATAAAAGCGATTCCGACCATAGAACGTAATATCTGTCGCCGTTCTTGTTGATTTGTCAGCAATGATCGATGAATGACAGAGGCTGCTTCTGGATTATTTATCGACTCTAGCTGCTGATTTACCTGCTGTATTTTCTGCCAAGCTAGTTGGTGTTGAGGATCTTGATCAAGCCATGCCTGCCAATTCTGCCTCAAGGTCTCATCATCAGTGTGTTCTGATAATTCAATTAACCACTCAATGGCCTCTAAGGCCACCTTTTCCTGAATATCACTTTGTCCGGTCATCGGCTTATTCTGTGTCTAAAGCAAAGTAGCATTGCGCTGAGGCTTTGATTAAATAACGTTTCACCGTGGTAACAGATACCGTTAATTTATCAGCAATTTCCTGCTGTTTTAAACCATCAATTTGAGCGTAGAAAAACGCCCGTTTAACATCCACTGGCAAACCACTAAGTCGTTGATTAATATCGAGGATAGTTTCTATAATGATGGCACGCGCTTCTTCAGAAGGCTGTTCTGATTCAGGAATTTGGCTAATCGCTTCTAAATAGGCTTTTTCAACCTGTTGTCTGCGCCAAAAGTTGGACACACTACGTTTGGCTAGTGTGGTTAAAAAGGCTCGCGGCTCCTCAATCGAGGTAAAATCGCCCTTGCTGAGTATACTCAGAAAAATATCATGTGAAATATCAGCAGCGGTTTCAGGTGAGCCTAATTTTTTTCGTAACCAATTGAATAACCAAGAGTGGTGATGTCGGTAGAGCTTTCCTAACGTGTCATCGGTTAGCGTATGTTGAGAGCTCATGAATTGCCTGAGTTTCCGAGTAAATGATAATCATTATCATATAATACTGGATAGCACTCAGACAATACAACCTTCGTTACAAATGTTCTCTTGTTGACCTAAACTCAATCTCTGGCCAGCGCTCAGCGGTCAAGTCCAGATTGACCCGTGTAGGTGCTATATAAGTGAGATTACCTGCACCATCCAAGGCTAAATTTTGTGAAGCTTTTTTCTTGAACTCTTCCAGTTTTCTAGCGTTATCACAATATACCCAGCGTGCGGTATACACCTGCACTGTTTCGTAGGCACACTCAACGTTGTATTCACCTTTCAAACGATGAACAACCACATCAAACTGCAAGACACCGACGGCACCTAGAATAAGATCATTATTATCCAGCGGTCTGAATAATTGTGTTGCCCCCTCTTCACTCAGCTGCTGCAAGCCTTTGAGCAAGGCTTTATTTTTCAATGGATCTTTCAATCGTACTCGACGGAATAACTCTGGCGCGAAATATGGAATCCCGGTGAACTGAAGGTCTTCACCTTGGGTAAACGTATCACCAATTTGGATCGTACCGTGATTGTGTAGGCCTAAAATATCACCAGGTAAAGCCTCTTCTGCCTGCTCACGTTCAGCAGCCATAAAGGTCACAGCATTAGCAATGACAACATCCTTACCGGTACGAACATGACGCAATTTCATGCCCTTGGTATATTTACCTGAACACACGCGTAAGAAGGCAATACGGTCACGATGTTTAGGATCCATATTGGCCTGAATTTTAAATACAAAGCCACTAAAGTTCTCTTCACCAGACTCAACAACGCGTGTTTTTGTCTCACGAGATTGTGGCGGTGGCGCATATTTCACAAAGGAATCCAATAACTCTGTAATACCAAAGTTATTCATCGCTGAGCCAAAAAACACAGGCGACAACTCGCCAGCTAAAAACAGCTCCAAATCAAATTCATTACTGGCACCACGCACCAGCTCAATCTCCATGCGTAGGTCTTCCGCCAGCCCACCGAACAGCTCATCTAAGCGAGGGTTATCAAGCCCTTCTATTACTTCACCCGCTTCTTTGGCATGCGCTTCGAATAAATGCACATTGTCATCTAATAAGTGATAAATCCCCTTGAAGCCTTTACCCATGCCAATAGGCCACGTGATCGGCGCACAGCCAATATTTAGAATCGTTTCGATTTCATCCAACAATTCAACAGGCTCACGACCTTCCCTATCTAATTTGTTAATAAAGGTCAGAATCGGCGTATCACGCAGACGACAGACTTCCATCAACTTAATAGTCCGTTCTTCAACACCTTTGGCACTATCAATTACCATTAAGGCTGAATCCACAGCGGTCAATGTGCGATAAGTATCTTCCGAGAAATCAGCATGGCCCGGTGTATCAAGCAGATTCACAATCTCATCACGCCATGGAAACTGCATCACCGATGAGGTAACAGAAATGCCCCGCTCCTTCTCCATCTCCATCCAGTCAGATGTGGCATGTTTATCAGTCTTGCGAGATTTAACACTACCCGCCGATTGGATCATGCCACTGAAATATAAGAGTTTTTCAGTGATGGTCGTTTTACCGGCATCAGGATGCGAAATAATCGCAAAAGTGCGGCGCTTTGAAGCCGCTTTTTGGACTGGGCTAGACATGAATGTGTGCTCTTATGATGACTGCTGATTCTGGCTATGCAGAAAAGCCTTCTATTTTGGCTGAAAATGGAGGAGGAAACAATCCAACTTGTTTTCTATCAGCTCTATGATGTTCACAATAGTGCTTTGATAAGTTGAGTTGTGTCACTCAGCTAATCAATAAATACATTCTCAGAACATATTGAGCGTTATGATAGTGAGGCTGGCAGAGAGTATGGTACCTTGCTGTTCAACAGAAATAGATTGGTCATCACATGTCACAAAAGAAAACCACACGGCATAAAGCCATTATCGAACAACTTAGCCAAGCGCCCTCCATGCGAGTGAGTGAATTGGCACAGGCCTTAGATGTCACCAATGAGACTATTCGTCGTGATTTGGAAGAACTGGCGGAACAAAATATTATCAGCCGTACTTATGGCGGCGCTTTGTTAAGACAAGCAGTAGAACCTGTTTTAAATGAACGTCATAAAAAACATATTGCTGAGCGGGCAGCCATTGGTAAATTAGCAGCGAAACAGCTGACTGATGCCAAAGTGTTAATGATTGGTTCGGGCGCAACTACGGTTGAAGTGGCGAAACGCATCGCGTTTGAAATGAATCGAATAACAGTTATTACTCACTCATTTGGTGTGGCAACCGCCTTATCGTTTAATCCGACAATTGAAGTCATCATGGCGCCAGGCCATTATCATGGAGAAGAAGGCGCGACGCATGGCTCACAAACATTGAAGTTTTTGTCGGACTACACAGCAGACTGGGCTATTTTGGGTGCCTCATCTTTAGCCCATACAGGCCCCGCTGATGTATTAATTGATGCCGCTGATGTCTATCGTCATATGGTCAAACAAAGCGCTCAAAGTATGATTGTGGCCGATCATTCTAAGTTTGATCGCCATGCCACAGCACGTTATGCTCAGTGGGATGACATTAATTATCTTATTAGCGATCAAGCCCCAGAAGGTCTCCTCAAAAAAGCCATGGCCGCAGCAAACGTCAAACTAATCGAGGCGAAGCAAAAATAAGCACCGCCTCGTTCATTATCAGGCGCTTTGTTCAACCTGAACGCTAAGTGCCTCGGCGAGTGCCGCAAGGAATACATCCGCTTCTTCACGCTTCAAAGATAGTGGAGGTCTGAGTTTGATGGTAGCGCCGTACTTACCTGCTGCCCCTGCCAACACACCTGACTCTCTTAATGAATTGATAATTTCACGTGTTTTTTCAGGATCGGGTTGCTTGTTGGCCGACCCTTCTTTGCAGATATCAACTCCAATAAACAGCCCCAGACCTCGCACATCAGCGAGACATGGATGCGCTTCAGCCAATGTTTGTAATTGTGTTTTTAAATACTGCCCCATTTCTAAGGCATTTTTTTGCAGGTTTTCTGCTTGGATTGTATTCAACACCGCCAAGCCTGCTGCGGCAGCAAGCGGGTTACCACCGAAGGTATTAAAGTAGCCTATTTCCTCACAAAATGAAGCCAAATACGCCGGTCGTGTGGCTACAGCAGCCATGGGGAAACCATTTCCCATTGGTTTGCCCATGGTGACAATATCAGGCTCAACACCGTGATATTCGAATCCCCAGAAAGCCTCACCTAATCGAGCAAATCCCGGCTGCACCTCATCACAAATAAACACACCGCCCGCTTCACGAACCGCTTCTACCGCTTGCTTCAATACCCCTTTGGGCTCAATGAAAATACCATCTGAGGAGAAGACAGAGTCCACTAATAACGCCGCGACTTTAACTCCACGTAACTCCAAGGTAGCAATCGCCTTTCTAACCGCCGCCGCAAAACCTAAGGCAATATTGTCGCCATATGCTTGCTTAGAAGGAGGCGCGATAGTGACAATGTGTTTGGGTAAGCCGCCTTTTTTAATAATAGATGGCGAGACTTCCGTCACCGCCGACGTATTTCCATGATAGGCTTCTTCAGTAACAATAAAGCCTGTGCCCCCAGAGGCTTTTTTCGCCAATCTAAGGGCTAAATCATTTGCCTCACTACCTGAACAGGTCATAGCAACATTTGATAATGATGCTGGCAGTGTTGATTTAAGGGCTTCAATATAGTCGTCAACAATATCGACTAAGTAGCGTGTGTGAATATTCAATGTGGCAATTTGTTCTGATACCGCTTTTACAACATTGGGATGACAGTGACCTAAGGTCGGGACATTATTGTAAAAATCTAAATACCGTTTGCCATCAGCAGCAGTAACCCAGCAGCCTTTGGCTGAGACCATTTCAATCGGATCTTGATAAAACAAGACGGAACCAGCCCCTGTATTATCCAAGCGACGTTTTACTCGCTCCTTGTGGCCGCCTACATTGGCTTGAAACGCATTCATATCGAGAATGCCTTTTTCACTTAGTTGCTCATAGTGTCCGATATCCATCCCTTGCTGTTGCATATAATCAAGTGCTAACTGAATGGTGCCTTGCGTATATTTTTCTAAGCCCGCCTCTCTTGCCGTTTCGGTTTCAGAGTGCCCGGCTACCCATGCGGTGAGTAATAAGCGACGGAACATAACAAATGTCGGCAACATTTTTTGATGCTCTTCAGCTAATTCAGTCACTGATTGATAACCTTTTATCCATGCCTGTTGTAGCTCGGGTAATAGGGGTGAATCTTCTAAAAATGACACCGCAGAAGCAAAATCATACATAAACCAACTAAAGCCACAGTCATCAAAATCTATAACGCCCAATAATTGATCTGAAGACAGTAAATTTGCCAACCTTAAATCGGCATGAACCAGACCGAATCTGTCACTATCATCACCATAGAGATGCAGTTTATCTTCCAGCAGATTGATAACATCTTGCAAAATGGCCTTTCCCTTCTCATCAAGACCTAGGGCTTTTTGCCATTTGCCCCACAGGGGTTCATCACCAAAGGCAGTTTGATGATTCCATGTTTTTCTTATAAACGTATCAGGTAAAGTCCATTCGCTTGCATGTTGGTGTAATTTCGCTGATGTGGCACCTAACAATTCAAATCCTTGAACCAAAGACGCATCTTCACTCGGTTGCTGACCAGGCATAAACTCAAATGCCACCACGTAACGCTCAATACCATCATCTAAAAATGACGCCATGAGTTCACCATTTTTCATCCTAAGCGGTTCTGGTGTATTGACAATATTTTGCTCTCGTAATGATTCCACCCAATGTAACTCGGATAAGACTTCTTCTTGGGTATGATAATGAGGGCGATGCACTCGGAAAATGGTTTTTTTTCCGCTATTTTTATCCGTCACCAAAAACGTCGCATTTTCAGATACAGTAAGTAATGCCACCGATAGCTCAGCGCCGACTTCCCATTGTGGCAGAAGGGTTTTCAGCCCATCTGACAGTCTATTTACAAACGCATCATTGTATAAACCAGACATTATTCAAACCTCATAATCGTTAATTCCTGATTCAATTTATAACGCCAGAATGTTTGACTTGCAATATTTTTGTTGCAAAGTTAAAAATTTATGCTAAAAATACACTTAACGACATTCAATAACTTAAGGAGATTAGACCCCATGTCATCAGTAAAAAATAAAGCCGTCATCGTCACCGGTGGTTCTAAAGGTATCGGTAAAGGTATCGCAAGCGTTTTTGCCAAACAAGGCGCTAAAGTTATGGTAGCGGCTCGTGGTGAAGCGGCGGCAAAAGAAACTGTAGAAGAAATTGTTCAAGCCGGCGGTATTGCCGAATACTTTTTATGTGATGTATCCAATTGGGACTCTGTTCAAAAGTTGATCGCGCACACCAGCAAGACCTTTGGTGCTGTCGATATTTTGTGTGCTAATGCAGGCACTTTTCCACAGAAGAAGATTGTTGATTTAACACCTGATGATTGGGATGACATTATGGCAGCCAATCTTAAGAGCACCTTCTTATGTGTTAAAGCCTGTATTCCTGAGTTCGAAAAAGCAGGGAAAGGTCGCGTTGTATTAACTTCATCCATCACCGGTCCTATAACTGGCTACCCTGGCTGGGCTCATTATGGTGCCACTAAAGCTGGTCAACTTGGCTTTATGCGTACAGCGGCCATGGAGTTAGCTCCGTACAACACTACTATTAATGCCGTTATGCCAGGTAATATCTATACCGAGGGCTTAGCTAGCTTAGGCGAAGAATACTTAAACAGTATGGCAGCGGCTATTCCGTTAAAGCGTTTAGGAGCGACAGAAGATATTGCTAATGCGGCGTTATTCTTTGCTTCAGATGAAGCGGCTTACATTACTGGACAACAAATCGTTGTTGATGGTGGCCAAACACTACCCGAATCAATGGATGCCATAGCTGAGATGTAAAAGCCTATTTGCGATAGTGTTAACGAAAAAAAGGCACTGCTCGAAGCAGTGCCTTTTTTGTATTTGAAGCTAGTGGCTTAGGTTTAAGCAACCGAAGCTGCGTCTAGCTCAGCACTCGCCACTTCACTGGCAAGCATTTTTATTGCTACAAATTTAGAGGTTGGTGTAAAGGTTTTATCACCATAACTTTCCAAAGGTACCAGAGGATTAGTCTCTGGATAATAAGCAGCGGCCTGACCTTTAGGGATGTCATAGCTCAGTAAGGTAAAGTTGGATACGCGTCTTTCAACACCATCTTCCCACACCGTGACTAAGTCGACTTTTTGACCATGTTCTAAGCCTAAACGTGCAATGTCTTCTTCGTTAGCAAACACCACATCGCGCATACCATACACACCGCGATAACGGTCATTCAGGCTGTATACCGTGGTGTTATATTGATCGTGAGAGCGCATAGTTTGCAAAATCAGATCAGGCACTTGACCATTAGATGTGACTCTGGCATCTAACAATGTTTTAGGTAATGGATTAGCCATAAAGGTGGCTTTACCCTTAGGTGTATCCCATTCGTATCTTGCTGCAGGATTCCCCAAGTAAAAGCCACCTGGTTCGTCTATTTTCTTGGAAAAGTTATCAAAACCTGGAATCACATCGGCGATTAAATCACGAATACGATCGTAGTCTTCAATCAACCACTCCCAATCAACCGGATGATTACCTAATGTTGCTTTCGCAATCCCAGCAATGATGGATGCTTCTGAACGCAGTAACGGAGAAAACGGTTTCAATTGCCCATAGGAAATATGCACCATGCTGAAGGTATCTTCTACTGTAACGCCTTGCAGGCCCGATTTCTGAATATCCCGCTCAGTCCTGCCTAAGCAAGGAAGCACCAGTGCATCTTTACCTGTGACCAAATGAGTACGATTTAATTTAGTGGCGATATTCACCGTCAACTCACAATTAGCCATAGCTTTGTGAGAACGGTCAGTATTTGGTGTAGCTTGAACAAAATTACCACCTAAACCGAAAAACACTTTAGCTTCAGATTTTTCCATAGCTGCAACAGCTTTAACAGTTGTATGACCGTGTTCGCGCGGTACATCGAATTTAAAGCGTTTTTCTAAGGCATCTAAGAACCACTCAGGTGGTTGCTCATCAATCCCCATCGTACGGTCACCCTGGACGTTACTATGACCACGGACAGGCGATAGACCAGCACCTGGACGACCGATATTACCGCGCAATAATTGTAGATTAACAATTTCCTGAACGGTTTGAACGGAGTGAACATGCTGTGTGACACCCATCGCCCAACACATGATCACCCGTTCGGCTTTGCGGTAAATTTTGGCAGCCATTTCGATATCCGCCAGCGTTAAACCTGATTGTTCCTCAATCAGTTCCCAAGAGGTGGCATCCACTTCGGCTAGGTATTCATCAAGATCAATCGCGTGCTGTTTAATGAACGCATGGTCGAAGATCGCTGCTTTACCATTTTTCTGTGCTTCACGTTCCCACTGGAGAAGAAACTTAACCATGCCGCGAATAGCTGCCATGTCACCACCTAACGCAGGTCGTAAATAAGCGCTATTGGTTGGTTCTGATTCATTGGTCAACATTTCGATGGGGTTTTGTGGATGTTGGAAGCGCTCCAAACCACGTTCTTTCAGCGGATTAAAACAGACCACATGTGCACCACGTTTCACAGCTTCACTTAATGGCTCCAGCATGCGCGGGTGATTTGTACCCGGATTCTGCCCGATGACAAAGATGGCATCTGATTCAGCAAAGTCTTCATACGTGACCGTACCTTTACCAACACCGAGACTTTCTGACATACCAATACCACTGGCTTCATGGCACATATTTGAACAATCAGGGAAATTATTGGTGCCGAAGGCACGAACGAAAAGTTGATAGAGGAAGGCGGCTTCATTACTGGCACGACCAGAGGTATAGAATTCGGCTTGGTGTGGAGAGCTTAGTCCGTTTAGATGCTTGGCAACAAGATTGAATGCTTCTTGCCATGTGACAGGTTCGTAATGGTCAGTGTCTGAGTTATAACGCATTGGATGCGTGATACGACCTTGTGATTCTAACCAAAAATCACTTTGTTTTAGTAATTCAGTATTCGTATGTTTTTCAAAAAATGCGGGCGTTACTTTACGGCCAGTTGCTTCCCAGTTGACTGCCTTGGCACCATTTTCGCAGAATTTAATAACGCCTTTTTCAGGTGTCTCACCCCAAGCACAACCGGGGCAATCAAGGCCGTGGTCTTGGTTGGTTTTTAACATCGCACGAATATTATGCATGGCATTTTTACTGCCAAGCCAATTCCGTGTAACACTTACAAGGGCACCCCAGCCAGCAGCTGCGCCTGTATATGGTTTGTAATGACTCACTAGAGCTATCTCCGAGACATGAAAATAATAACAGCAGACGACTCACAAATATAGGTGATGTTGAAGCGTCTCTACCGAAAAATTTAAGTGAGATCAGAACGGCATGTTCTGCGTGATGAATCAAGATTTATTGAGAATAATAATCCCGTCATCCTTCTGATCATTGCGATCACGTGCATTATAATTTTTTCCTTATAAAGCATCAATTAAACTGCAAAGTTCAGGAAGATTTTCCTAATTTATGCTGAATGTTTAATTTCGTAATGTTCTTAACACAAGCTTAACTTAGGACACGTTAAAATTGTGTCATTACATTGCTCACCAAATTGAAAGCGGAATCATCTCGCCAGGCCATGGTTCCCTGACAGCTAATTTAACACTGTAAAGTCACCATTCATCATTCAGCCAATAAGCGCTGATGATATTACGCAGATCTAGGATTACATTTGAATGAAAAACACGCTGGTTCCGACACCGACGTTGATCTTATTACTGGCAGCTCTAATGGCAATGACACCATTGGCCATAGATGCCTACCTACCCGCCATTCCTACAATGGCAGATTATTTTAATGTCAGTGTGCATGACACCGAAATATCGCTAAGTGTCTTTCTTGCTGGATTTGCTCTTGGTCAGATTATTGGTGGCCCGTTCTCAGATCACTTTGGTCGCCGAGCGTCAGTGGGGACAGGCCTTAGCCTTTTCTGTATTGGCACACTAGGTATTTTATTCAGCCCTGATATGCACACTTTATGGGGATTTAGAGTACTAGAAGCTTTTGGTGGTGGTTTAGCAGCGGTGAACTCTTCTGCCGTCATTCGAGACCTTAGTCAGGGCAGTGATAGTGCTAAACACCTATCAAATATTGCTATTGTGATGATGCTGGCTCCCCTCCTTGCTCCCCTGATTGGTATGGGCTTGTTATTTATCAGTGGCTGGAAATTAATTTTTATTTTCTTACTGACCTATGGCTTATTAATTGGCTCGGTTTTATTTTTCAGGTTACCGGAAACGCGCAAAATAAGTAATGTCAGAACCAATGCATATCAACGCTATAGAATGGTTGTCACTCATCGCTATGCACTTGGGTTTATATTTTCACAATGCTTAGCGATGGGAGGAATGTTTGCGTTCATTACTGGCTCACCATCCGTCTTTATGGGTTATTTTGGTGTTAGTGAAACGCTTTATCCCTTCTTATTTGGCGCCAATGTGCTTGGCATGATGATAATCAATAGAATTAATAATCGTCTTCTCAAATCTAATAAACCCGCTCATTTGCTCTCAGTGGGACAAACATTGCAAGTCACTTCTGGTCTATTACTGCTGCTCTATGTGTCCTTATTTTCAACTATCTCCCTATGGGTGTTGATTCCGCTGATGATATCGTTCATCGGCTCGATGGGGTTTATAGCCTCGAATTCAATGTCCAGTACTATTGAGTTTTTCCCACACAACAGTGCAACGGCTACCGCATTAATAGGGGCGATGGGCTTTGCTACAGGTGCATTAAGTGGCTTTTTGGTTGGATTGTGGGGTGATGGAACGCCACTACCGATGGCAGTAGTGATGTTTATTTGTGCGCTAGCAGGTCCTACTTTAAGAGCCCTGATGCAATTTGGCCAGCAAGTCCCAGCGCAGTGACGCTGGGTATGTATTAACCCGGCCTTAACTAACGAAAACGTATTGTCAGCGTCATCGTAAAATCATCGCGCTTAAACTCTGAGGTAAGCATGTTAAACAAGCATCAGTTATTGATACTGATTACACTGATATCAATGATGTCTGGTTGCGCTTTTCAGCCAAAAAACACTCATGACTACTCAGCTAAAATTGAGCAAGAACAGTCGCTTCCAGCATGGCAACAGCAAACTGATGCGACATCACTGACCTCATTAAACGAGCTGATAGCCTCACCATCACTTGATGAATTACTGCAAAGCGCTTATGCACACAATCCCAGTCTTCAACAAACATTCATAACACTCAATATACGTCGCACTCAATTAGAGCAAACCGATGCCGCTCGTCTACCACAAATTAGTGCTGGAGCAGGTGCAAACAGAAGTAAAAATAGTGATGATAGCTTCAGTAGTAATGTAAGCATAAGTTGGCAGGCTGACCTCTGGGGCAAGCTAAAAGCCAACAGCCAGGCCGCAACGAAAGACGTGATGCAACAACAGTTACTCTATCAATCGGCTCGTGACACACTCACGGCAGAAGTGATGAAAGCCTGGTTAAACCTGACGGCAACCTCACATGCGATTGCTATTGAGAAACGTCGGCTTCAGACCTTAGAACAAAATGAGCGCTATATTTTGCAGCGATACCGTAATGGTATTGGTACATTGCAAGACCTCGACAATGCACGCAGCTCAAGCGCTCAATCAAAAGCCGACTTAGCGTTAAATGAAGAATACTATCGTCAGCAGCAACGTGATTTAAAACAGTTAATCGGTGAGACCAATAAAGAAGATATTCCTACCGCCAGCCATTATCCTGATGTTAAGTTAGCCCTAGCCGACTTGCCAGCACAGACACTGGCTCGTCGTCCTGATTTGCAAGCGGCTTATCTCGCTATTGAAGCGAATCAGTATCGAACTGAAGTCGCCTACAAGCAATTATTACCCAGTCTGGATATCACTGCCGCATTACAAGATGCCGCCAGCTCGCCCAACAGTGCTTTGATGGTTTCACCACTATGGTCGTTATTGGGCCAACTAACCGCCCCAATATACCAAGGCGGTGAATTACGAGCGGCGGCAAAAGAGGCTGAATTAAATGAAGCCTATAGTTATCAAAGCTATCGTGACACGCTGTTAACCGCCATTAATGAAGTCGAACAATATCTAAGCTTGGAAACTAACCTTGCTAGCAGAGAACAACATATCGCCACAGCACTACAAAGTGCCCAAAACAGCTTGGCGCAATATCAAAAAAGTTACCGAACTGGCTTAGTGGATATTTTGGATCTGCTGACGGTGCAGCAACAAACCTACAATCTCGAAGCGAGTTTGGATAACCTCGTTTATCTTCGTCTTATTAACCGAATCAATCTGGGTCTCGCCCTCGGGCTTGGAACACAACCATGAAAAAATACCGTTCGTCTATTTTATTCTTTGCCGCTGCCTGTGTGATTTTGTTTGTCACCGTCATGGTCATTCAACAACAAATGCAGGCGAAAGCAAACCGGCCTATCCCCACTCAAAAGGAGTCTATAGCCAGCCCTGATGTTTCTGTCATCAGTGTGTCACCAGCAAGCTATTTTTCAGAAGTATCTGCTTTTGGATCTGCTGACCCGCATTTTTCCATCAGTCTGACATCACAAGTTGCAGGACAAATAGAACAGATTTCAGCCGACTTTGAAAATGGAAAACGGGTCAAAAAAGGCATTACGTTGGCTCAATTGGAAAATAGTAATTATCAAGCAGCCGTTGAAAGTGCCCGTCAAATTCTCAGTGCTGCTAAAGTCAGCTTGCTCGAGGAAGAACGTCAGGGTATGCAAGCATTAGCTGAGTGGCAATCATCTGGATTAAAAGGCGAACCTGATTCAGATTTAGTCCTCAGAAAACCTCAGCTGGAGGCGGCTAAAGCCAGTGTGAAAAATGCACAAGCCTCTTTAAAATCAGCCGAAAAAGATCTCGCCCGCTCAATGATAAAAGCGCCTTTTGACGCGTTGATTATTAACCGTGCGGTGTCACTTGGCAGCTATATACAAACAGGCACCGAAGTAGCGACCTTATATAGTACTGATCGCGTTGAGATTAGCGTAGCGCTGTCATCTAATGAGTGGCAAAACCTCCCACCGCTATCCGAACTAAATGAAGGCAGCTGGCCAGTCACCATCAGCAGTGTAGAAAACCAACAGCAATGGAATGGCTTCGTATTACGAGCAGAGCAAAGTCTTGATGCTCAGACACGCCAGCGTAGTTTGATTGTGGCATTAAAGAACCCACTCGACCAAAAACCAGCGCTTTATCCAGGGACATTTATGAATGTTCATATTAGCGGTCGCAAAGTAGATGGTCTGTGGAAATTACCCACCAGCGCATTAAGTCAGCGTGGTGAGATTTGGTACGTTGATAAAAACAATACCTTGGCTAAATTTTCTACCACGCCTTTATTTACCAGAACAGGATTTATCTTCGTTGAGCCTCCTGAAGACTTAAAAAATGACAGAGCTAATGTGCTTATCAATCCATTAGATAGTTATCTAAATGGCATGGATGTGAAGCCAGTTGAGGTCACACCTTAATGGCAAACAAAACCTATTCTAGCGGCATCATCTCGTGGTTTGCCTCTAATCCGGTTGCAGCTAACCTTTTGATGATATTAATTATTGTCTTAGGTGTGTTTGAATCAGGTCATTTAAGAAAAGAAGCTTTCCCAAGTAGGGAACCCAACACACTCACTATTTCAGTTTCTTATGACAGTGGCTCAGCCAAACAATCGGAAGAAGGTCTGGCTATCAAAATTGAAGAACAACTGGAAGATGTGATTGGCATAAAACAAATTACAAGTAGCTCAACAGGCACAGGCGTTACCGTTACCGTTGAAAAACAAAGTGATTACAATCTTGATACTTTACTGCGTGATGTCAAAACCAAAGTAGATGCCATCTCGACCTTTCCCGCCGAGGCTAAAAATCCGGTTATTGATAAGGGCGGCCGTGAAGAACATTCATTATGGCTACAACTCTATGGTGATACCGATAGGCACAGTCTGCAGCAACTCGCCTATAACTTGAAGAATGACCTTGTTGCCAATGACAATATTAGTCGCGTCAACATTTCTGGCTGGCTAGATCCGATGATGGCTATTGAAGTGGATGATGGGAAACTGCAATCCTATGGCTTAAGTTTGTCCGATGTTGAGCGTGCCGTAAATGCGGGTTCCTCTAACACCATGACAGCGGTACTTCGCAATAAAACAGTCTATCTACAATTAAAAGCCTCTGAACAAGCTTATCTAAAACAAGACTTTGCTGACATTCCCTTATTAAGCTTAGCCGATGGTAAACAATTATTACTTGGCGAAGTGGCTAATATTAAGGACACCTTCGACGACAGCACATCGGTTTTGGCACGTTTTCAAGGCCATGACAGCATCGCCCTTCAAGTTATTACCACTGGCCAAGACGATATTACCAATAGTGTTGAAGCGGCCAAAAAAGTTGCTCTTCAATGGCAAAATGATGGCAAATTGCCTGCTAATGTCACGCTAGCCACGTGGTATGACCGCAGTGAATCAATAAAACAACGTCTTTCTTTATTGGTTAAAAATGCCATGACAGGTATTGCCATGGTGTTTATCTTACTCGCTCTATTTCTAAATTTAACCGTGGCTTTTTGGGTGGCCATGGGCTTACCGTTTATCTTTTTCGGCACCCTCTATTTTATGGGCGATAGTTATGCTGGGCTGACACTGAACGAGTTCACCACGTTTGGTTTCTTACTGGCTCTGGGTATTGTGGTAGATGATGCCGTCGTGGTCGGGGAATCAGTTTACGATGTCAGGTCAAAAGAAGGCGATACCTTAGCCAATACCATAAAAGGTACGATGATCGTTGCGGTACCTACCTTATTTGGTGTCTTTACCACCGTAGCTGCTTTTTTTGCCCTCTCACAAATCGAAGGTGGCTTGGGCAAGCTATATGCTCAGTTTGCTGCCGTGGTCACTATTTGTTTGATCTTATCTATTATTGAGTCAAAGCTGATTTTACCTGCTCACTTAGCCCATCTAAATACGCGCCGCCAGCGCAGTGAGCGAGGCATAGTAAAAGTATGGCATGGCATTCAACACACCATGGATAGTGGCCTGCAGTGGTTTAACCAACGTTGTTATCGTCCTGTTATACAGTTTGCACTGAACTATCGTTATGCCGTCACCATCCTATTTATTGCTATGTTCATCTTTGTCATGAGTATGCCAGTAACGGGCATTATTCGACTTAGCTTCTTTCCTACCATTCCGGGAGATACCGTCAGGGCAGAACTGACCATGCAAAATGATGCCAGTTTTGGCTTAACACATTCCGACCTGTTAACTATGGAAAGTCTGGCTTATGAAAGCGATAAAGACTTAGGCGGCGATGGTGATATCGCCAATCTACAAATCCTCTCTGATAGTGATCAATCAGGCAAAGTCACGGTTGAGTTAAAAGATAGTGCTCCATATGACATCACCACTTTCACACGACATTGGCAGCAACGTATTGGCTTACCCGAAGGTGCGAGAGCAGTCAGTGTAAGAAGCTCTCACGGGTCAACAGAAGACCTACGCATCGAGCTGAGAGCAAATGATGACCAAATTCTTAACTTAGCGGGAAGTGATGTAAAACAGCTGCTAAGCACGATTCCCGCAGTGAGTGGGATTGATGACAATCTTCAACCCGGTCAACCGCAATTACAGCTCAAACTCAACCAGCAAGGCCGCGCTTTGGGGATGACCACAAATGAGCTCGCTATACAGATTTTACAAGGCTTTAGTGGCCAAGTCGTTCAGCGTTATCAGCGTAACAGCGATGAAATTGAAGTCAAAGTTCGCTACCCAGAAGCAGAGCGACAGAATGCAGCCGATGTGCTTAACTCTAGAGTGAGAACACCTAATGGTGATGTTGTGCCTTTATCTAGTGTGGCAACGGTGACCTTTGGCTACACTCGAGACTCCATTACCCGTATTGATAAAAAGCGTGCGGTGTATATCTCAGCAGATGTCAATAAAGACCAACTCTCCACTACCGAATTGGTATCTCAATTACAAAGTAGTGAAGTAGCTAAATTACTCAGAAAATACCCAGGGTTAGATATTCATTTTGCAGGCGAAGCTGAAGAACAAGCAGAAACCCAATCTTCGATGGTACAAATGTCCATTATCGCCCTACTCGTCATTTATATCTTACTGGCGATCCCATTAAAATCTTACATTCAACCGGTTTTGATTATGACGGCGATTCCTTTTGGTGTTGTTGGTGCGGTACTGGGGCATTGGATGAATGATTTAACGCTTGGCATCCTCTCACTGAATGGGATCATTGCTCTGAGTGGCGTCGTGGTTAATGACAGTCTATTACTAGTGTCTCGCTTTAATGATATTCGTGATGAATATACTGATGTAAAACAAATTAATTCGGGTTTAAATTTTTCAATATATTCATCAATCACATTTTTTTTTGAAGACTTTGTTAACACAAGTACATCTGTTATATGACTTTTAGATTTTAAAAACGAAGATATCCAAGA
>LAZR01000906.1_pt1 | contig 20234 bp, 15 predicted proteins | sample 329461 | NCBI WGS metagenome assembly LAZR01 (sample SAMN03002196, study PRJNA259156) | marine sediment metagenome | biome: sea floor; feature: Hydrothermal impacted sediments; material: marine sediment; isolation source: Loki non-amplified sample from Loki's castle hydrothermal vent sediment ...
GAGCTAATTGCATCCTTACCCGATTGTACAACTACAGCACTTAAACTAGAGAATAGATCAGGATCGACATTGTATCCTGGGACTGCACTAAAAGCAAGACGTAAACCTTCACGGGTTATAAGTGCTAACGCTTCAAGGTCGCTATATTCTGTGATCGAGCAGGAGGGGTAATCCTCCACCCTGTGATCGAGCCTAAAAACGTAGAAAGTCCCTCTGCTTCATCCGGTGTTAATTCTGCCATTTTTACTAAAAATCTTTTTATTATTTTTAATATTAATAAATAAAAAATCCATCCTTAAAAATTTATATTTCTGAGGACTAACATAATTTAGGTTTTCAAAAAACAGTTAGAAAAGTTTAATTTACGAACTGTGAATAGTTGAAACAGAATGCTTATATTAAGAAAAGTGAATAATTTATTATATATAGGATAAATTCATATTTGATAAATAAGAACTAAAATTTAAGAATAATTATAGTATTTTATAGTTATTCATCCATTAATGAAATTGAGTAAAATTAGGCAAATTTGGAGTGGTCAAGATGATTGAAATTACACTATTTGTTGATGCAAGTAAAGATATTTCTGATAAAGTTAAAATCTGTCAATCAAATGCTGAAAAATTAGGTTTAAAAAATGGAGCTTCAATAGAGGTGATAAATTCAGCAAATAATTTGAAAAAAGGGGCAACAATAGAAGTTTCAAGTGAAATGTTGGATTTTGCGGGTCAATTCGCACAAAATATATTAGATGATCTACTCTTTTCCGGAGTTGAGTTGACTATTCGACCTGTTAGTATTGAGAATAAATCTCTTAGTCCAACAGTGAAAGTTCCAAAAATTATTTCAACAAAACCATCCCAACCTCCAATAGAATCAACTATTTTATCTCCGCTACCTACTCCACCACCACCTCAAACACTACCTCCTCAACCCATATCAGCACCACAAATTACTCCAGCCCCTCCTCCTCAAATTCCACCACCTCAATCTGTTCCTACGCCAGAATTTACCCCTGCTCCTCAACCTACGTTATCATCATTACCAAATCGTCCACCCCCTGCTGTACCAGAGATATTGCCTCCTTCACCAACTGATCATACCATAAATGAACAAGAGGTAATTATTGATCAATATCCAAATAAAATAGAGATTAATCTTTTACAAAACCAGAAAAATGGTATAAGTTTAAAGCCTGTATTGGATAATAGCATAGAGGGAGGACGAATACAGTTAAGTCCGAGTATTCTAGAGCAGTTAGGTCTTGGTCAAGGTATGTTAATTGCTTGGGAAGATCCATTGACAAGGGCAATGGGGTCAGCACGGATTGATAAGGCAAATGTAAGTATTGATGAAATTAAAATGAGTTTTGATACTTATGAAGATACTCATATTCAATCAGAACAAGTGGTTGTATATTCTACAGAACCTCCTATTGAAAAAACTTCAGAAATAATGCTGGAGGTTGAATCTCAACCAAATTTAATGGGATATACCTTAATTAGCCCAAAGGTCCAGTTTTCTCTTTCTATTGAACTAGATGAGATATTAGCATTTGAAGATGAACTCACTGGAGCCATGGGTGCGGGAAAAGCAGAGATCTTAGAGTCTGTGCCGGATAATGTAATAATTATAGATAGTGAGATTTTAGAGGCTTCAGGTATAGGGAGTTTTGAAGTGAAAGTTTCTAAAAATCAAAGAACGATTATTCCCTTACAAAATGTCTCATTAGGGATTTCTCCTATTTCCGGGGAAAATATGTGGGAAATAATAAGTACAGCAAGAGAAAATATAGAATCTATGAAGGGCTGGATTTCAAATTATATTATCTTCAAAGGAATAAAACTTAGATGGCCTGCTGTGAATATTGCTTGTTCCATATTAGATACCACTCCTGACCTTATTGGTGATATCTTTGCTAAAGTAACCCAAAACACGACTATATCTCTCAGCCCAACAGGATTAATCCCATTTAATGCCATACTGATAATCGATATAAGTCGTTCAATGATGGCCCGTGACGTGCTCGTAACTAATATCGCTCCTGCCATAGAAGGAATAAAAGCGGCTATGGAATCTCAAGAAATCCAAGAATTTTTGAAACATTTTAAAGATGGAATTTACATTCCCCGTAGGATTTCAGCAGCATTTGCGGCTATCCTATTTTTAAGTGAAAAGGTGGGACGTGGATTCGGCGAAAAAGTTTCAATTATTCGTTTTGCAGATGATAGCCAAGTCCTACCCTTCGGTGACAGTTTCTACATGGATTCTGCGAGTGGTAAAAAAGGTGTTTTAGAAGAAGCCGCCCGTATGATCGTTGATCGCATAGGAAATTCTTATGGTCAAGCGACAAATATGGGTGCTGCGATGGCACAAGCTAACCAAATTTTACAAGAGTTCCAGAAATTGAGTCCTGATCAGCCAAATATGGTAATCTTATTAACGGACGGCTTGCCTACTGACGAAGACCTTTTTCTAAGTGAGATCAGGAAGCTTTCAGATAATCCAAATGTTGTCACGTATATTCTTGGGCTAGGTAACCCCGAGAATTAATGACGCGTGCAGCAACTTTATGTGGTGGAGAGTATTTTGAACCAAAAGATGCAGGAGAGCTATTAATTTGGTATTCTAAACGGGCCAGAGATCTCACAGTAAAGTTGAAAGCTCACAAAGAATAAAAAACTAGTTTCAACCTTTCTATTACTCCAAATCTATTTTGTAATAAATGTTATAATAATTATTATTTATTAAATTAAGTTCACTTGTTAGTGATATGATACTTGTCGGTATTGATACCCGTGCGATAATTAAAGCGATAACAAGTCCATATTGATGATAATTTTGTCGATTCATAATTGATTAATCACATCATATATTTAATTTCTTGTGTGATAAGATTTCATTAATATTATTAATCATAATTTTGTTAATATTTATAAGAAATAATAGCCACGAAATATTGAAATTATTAAAAGAAATAATGATAAAGATATATTGATGAAAGATGTAAAAATTATTTCTATAGATAACCGGGGTAGGATAGTTTTACCTTTAGTAACGAGGAAAAACCTCGGATTGACGATTGATTCTCAGTTGATGCTCGTTAGCGACTCAGAAATAAAGGAAATACGGATCACACCGGTTGGGATAACGAAGGATGAGAAACCCATTAAATTTAGAATTACTATGAATGATGAGCCAGGGTCATTAGCTAAAATCGCAACAATATTTGGGAATCTCGGGATATCTTTAATGTATGGAGAAAGCGTAATTATAGAAAAATCTAAAACTGCCATATGGACTGTAATAAGTCCTACTCCGAAAGATATATCGTTGGAAGAAGTGCGGGATAGTTTGAAGAAAGAAGGAAAAGCAATAAATGTGGAGATCATATCCTTTGATTAAATTTATTTTTATGAAGCATTTAGCGTAGAGGTATTTTAGATGGCGAAGAAGAAAAAGAAAGAAAAAAAAAAAAAGCAAGAAGAAGAAATTAAAGCGTACTCGTTAGATGAGGCATTTCGTTCAGCCAAAACAACAGAAACTACGCTACAGAGTTTAATGAAAGATGTTTCTTCAGGGAAAGACTTTGTTCATCCTAAAAAAGTAAATGAGGAAGAAAAAATTACGCCACACCTTATACATGAAAGTAAAGCAAAAATTGCTGAAGAGTATGCTCTAGAGGATACTCTCATAACTAAACGAAAAATTAAAGAAAAAAAGCGAAGGGTAAAACTTGTTCCTGATTCTAAGGAAGAGGTTAAACCTACTGAACCAAAAAAACAAACACCAGAGGTCAAAACTAAACGACGCTCTCCAAAACAAGAACCAGAAGTTCCAACTCCACCTCCCAAGGTTCAAATTGAAGTTTCAACAATTCCATCGCCTGATGATGATGTTGTTCCTGGTAAAGAGGAAAAACCACCGACAGTCTCTATACAAGATACTTCAGTCGTTAAAGAAGATAACATTTATTTTAAATTAAGCGGGTTTTTTGAAAATTTCCTAAAGGGTTATAATGAGAGATATGAGCGATGGGAGAACTCGATTTCAAATATATTATCAATTCTCAGAAAAATGCGAAAAATAACCAAGAAAAATACTGAGGATTTAACCAGTTCTATAAATAACTTATATCAAAAAATTCAAACTGAATTAGAAATGTTTAAAATTAAACGCACTGAAGTTGAAAAAGTGGCAGAAGTTGATATGGAATCAATGTCTGGCGAATTCAAGAGAGTTATGGGTCTACTAGAACTACAAGTAAAAGAATATCAGCTTAAAAGAGAAACTGACGAATTAATCCATGAATTACGTTATCTTTCATAAACTTCTATTTAATAATAAATTAATATAATGTGATCAAAAACTTTTAAAAGAGAAATATGGCTTCTGACAATAACCTGCAACAACGTCCGCTGATTATTGATATAGGAAGTAGCTCATTTCGATTAGGTTGGGCAGGTAGTGATTTTCCAGATATTATTGCCCCTAGCATTTATGTTGATAATACGGATTTTTTATTTAGCTCAGATGTTATTGAAGGTCTTGAAGAAATATTTATTCGCAAGAAGAACACTGAAAATCATTTATTTGGACATGAAGCTTTGAAATATTCAAATATCCTTAAAATCCACAGCTTACGAAATAATTATAATATATTGATGAAATTTTTTTATTTTTACTATCAGCAGTTAGAAATTGACGAAGAAAATCAATTTAAACAACCGATTATCATTTTAACTCCATTTTTTATTTCTGAATTAGAAAAAACTAAGTTACGAGAACTTTTTTTCAACATCTTTGAATTTCCAGCACTCTTTTTTTTAGATGATTGTCAAGGTATTTTATCGATATTGCAAAAAACAACCGCTGTTATAGTGAATATGGGGGAAAATTACACTTACATCTCATCTTTTTTTCACGGTTTTACAAATATTATGGCAAGAGATACATATCCAATAGCAGGAAAAGATTTGACTAATTACCTGCTGAACTTGATATTTACACAAAAAAGCTCAAGAAAGATAAGGTATCTTGATCAAATGATATCAAAAGAGATAAAAGAAAAATTATCAGTTTGTGTTTTAGATCCAGAAGGTGAAATAAAACATATTAAAGACGGATCGACAAAATTTAATAGCAAAATTGATTTACCTGATGGTTCTAGTTTAGAAATTAATGCGGAAAGATTCCGATTAACAGAGCCTTTATTTGATCCATCAAAAATACATATAGACTACATTGGATTGCATGAAGCTATATCTAAGATAATCCGATCCTGGGATCGTGAGGCCTGGGGGGAATTACTACCAAATATTATTCTATCTGGGGGAAGTAGTTTAATACCGGGGTTAGAAATTAGATTGAAACATGCAATTTCAAAACATTTTTCAGATAGATTGAAAGATAAAATTAGTATTATTACTACTTCAGGAAGAGAAAATCTTAGTTGGGTTGGAGCAAGTGTTTTATGGGTTCAAGGGAAATTAAAAAAGGGTTGGGAAAATAATCCTAAAGCTTCTGATTTAAATAGTAACGAAGAAAGCTGAGATTATAATAAAAAATTGACCAAGGGATATGAAAATGGTTAGTGGATTGGAAGAAAAGGGTGAATTTTTAACAAATTTTCAGAAAAGGATTATTATCGCCCGAAAATTGCTTTTTGCTTCAAATCATAAATGGGCGGCAAAATTATTCAAGAATATAACTATGGAAATTGAGAAAAATGAATGGCTAGATCTTCAAAAAAAACACCAATTGATTATGATTATATCTAATTCTTGGTGGATTTATTTAAATTCTTTAAGAAAACAAGAAAGTGGTAAGGTAAAAATAGATTTAATCAAGTATATTGATGCCTATAAACGATTTTTTTCCTTTTTAGCTAAATTAGATAATTTTTATTTATTTCAAAATTTTGGGACGGCGCTTCTCAAACAATTTATTAAAATGGAAGATCTGTCGCATGAAGGAATAACTCTGTTTATTAACTCTTTTTCTGCTAAATTGCAAGAACGGGAGGAATATCAAAAATTAATAGAGTTACAAATTTTACTAATGTTTTTAAGAAAATCAGTAGCTCCTTCCGAATATTTTCATTTAAGCATGAATGTTTTGAGTAAAACAGTTAAAAAATTAGAACCGAGTAAAAGGACTTTATTTCTATATATGATTTTAGAACAAGTCTGCATTAGGTACCAACTTCTAGAGGATTCTTCTGAATTTATTCGAATTATAAATAAAATATTAATCAACCGGCTTCCTCAAGAATTAAAAAATGAATTTAGTAACATTAGCAGAATATCTATAAATGAAAGAAGCTTCACCACAATATTGGTTGATTTAGAAGATTTAATTAATTATTTGAACGATGTGGGTGAATATTCTTGGATCATAATTATAATCAGAAACATTTTTTCTAAAATGCAAGCATTTGGATCCCTTGCTGAAGCTGTTACCTATATTCAAAAATTTATAGACTTTTCAATAAAAAGAAACCGATTTGAAATTGCATTTGAGATTTACGATTTTTTAGAAGATATTTTTATTCTTCAATCAGATCTCTCATATGATCGTGTTTTAATAGAATTATGGGTTGAAGCATGTAAAAATTTCGTTGATATGAAAGAAAAAAGATATTTATTACAATCGTTAGAAAAATTGAATACCCACTTAAAAACTCCGCAAACAAGTGCTGATGTTTTTCACTATTTTTACACATCGAATATTTTATGGCAATTTAAATCCATGTTTTTCTCGTTAGAAAAACGAGATTTCTGGAGAATGATGTTTTACAGGGCCTTATTTGAAGAGCAAAATTATAAAATTGCTCCTAAAATAATTAATTTTTTAGATCAAGATTTTAGTCGCTTACTCACTGATCTGACTTCGTTATCTAATGAAGCAGAGATGTTAAAAAAACAAATTTACTCTTTTAATGATGATGAAGAAACTTTTCTACTTGCTCAAAAGAGTTTTGCTATCAAATTTATGATTATAAAGATAGATAGTAAAGGACAGATTTCATACCGTATGATTTCAACTAAAAATCAAATAATCGAGGGTATTGTAAATAATGAATATTGGAATGATACTCAAATTTTAGAAATATATAATGAACTTTTTTATGAGTCAGAGAAAAGAAAATACGATTTTACTCTGAATGAATTTGGGGAGTTACTTTTTTTATTTCTACCAAAAATAATAAGAAACTTTTTCAAATCATTTAAAATTGAAAGTCTAAGCTTGATTCCCCAGGTTTATTTCATATTAGATAATATGACGATTCCTTTCGATCTGATTTATGACAACAATTTTTTTTTGTTGAAGTATTCAAGTGGGTTCAAAACTGGAGAGATAACACTGGGAGGTATTACCTTTGAGCAATATCTTCCAAATGAACCTCCTTCAGAATTGCTGGAAAAAAAATATAATGTTTTAATTATTGATACGTTAAATTCTACAAGTCCAATAAAATGGAATGAAAAATTAAAACAGAAAGATTTAATTTATCCATTTCCTACTGGGGCAAATGAATTGAACAATTTAATCAATTTCTTTAATAATAGAGACGAGGTGGATCAAATTACTACATTACTTGGTCCAAATTCAACTAGGGAGAAAATTTCCACCCATCTTTCTCAAGGTTTCTACCATATAATTGCGTTTGTAGGAAATATTTTTTACTCTAAATGGAGCCCGAAAGATAGCTACCTAATAGCGAATGATAATGAAATAATCACGTTCAGAGAAATTAATAAGTTAATAACTCAAGTAGGGTCAAAAGTTCACCCGTTTCTATTTTTTAATACTCAAACTTTTGATACTGTCGGTAATAAATTTAAGAATGTCCTTAGATCTTTTGGAGAGATTGTTGAGATTTTTGATCAAAATAAGGTTACGGGTGTAATGACAAGATCCTATCCTCTCTTTAATGAAGAAACAAAAAATATAATTTCAAACTTCTTTTTGAATTTATTCAGTAATAAAAGTCAAGGTGTATCAATCCTCCAAGCCCGTCAACAATGTATTTCTAAAAGATTGGAAGATTTGGCGGAAAAAGGCAATATAAAAATAGATCTTAGAAGCATCTTAGCAGTATCGAGTTATATACTTTTTGGACAACCATGGAAAAATTTAAAACCTTGAAATCTAAATTCAGAGACAAAACGGTTAAAATTTTTGAATAAAGAAAATTTATAACCTTAGGTTATATTATTTTTATACAGTAATTTAAAGAAATTGAAAACATCAACATTCAACATTCGCAATTTGAAGATAAACTGAAACTGTTTAAATTAATGAGTGATAATATGTTTTTATTTAATTAATTTGACCAAAATGGTGAGCAAATATTTCAACCGACCGATTAGTTGAGTTACGTGTGGAAAATAAACGTTTAAAGCAAGAAATTTCCTCTTTAGAAACCAAAATTCTATCTTTAGTAGGGATGTTTACTATAGAATCTTCAGGAGGACAAGAGAATAAAAATGTGCTAAATGATCAACTTGTCAATTTAATAGGATCGACAAAGGAACAGCTGAATATTGTCACACCTAAAATCGATGGTTTTTATGCGAATCAATTAAAAAAAGTCGTTCAAAAGGGAATTCCCGTTCTTCTAATAACAAATGATAGGGGGGACTTACATAAATCCGATCGCCCTATTTACGATGATTTGAAAATGACAGAGGGAATTAGTATTATTAATAACCCTAATGTACGGTTTTTACTACTATTTAATACTACACAAGCAATCTATGCAGGAGGTTCATTGAATATAGAAGAACTTTCTAAATCAATTTTAATTATAACTACTATTCAAGAAAAATCAAAACTTAGGAAGATTGCGAAGATTTTTTCTTTAATGCTTCCCACATTCATGAGAAAATAATTATAACTTTTTTTTTAATTAGTATCATAATAAATATCCCTTTTTAGCATGGTAATAAGCAATCAAATAAATTCAGAATTTGTAACGGTCAAATTTGGTTATGCATCAGATATTTTTAAAGAATTAATGGATTTTCTTACAAAAAAAGCAGTATCTAGTGAAAAATATAAAAAGTCTTTTAAGAAGTGGAGATCTGCCTTTTTAAATATCTATGGAAAATCTATTTCAACCGAATTGTTTCTAAAACATACCTATTATAATCTTATCCTGAAAATTATAACTATAGCTAAAATAAATCCACCAGAACTTAAACAGATTGAAGTTAATCTCAATGAAATTGAACAAAGTTATTTTAAAGAATTTAATCTCTTCAATTGCGAGTTTTTTGGTTGGGTTACGATGGATATTAAACTTTTTAATAAGATCATTAATGAAATTAAAAACTTAAATTACCCAAAACAAGATATTTTTAGTGAATTCTATCAACAAATCTTTTTTCCAGAGTTCAGGCATACAAAAGGGGAGTTCTATACACCAACACATTTAGTTACTAAAATGGTTGATGATTTTTACTCATTCGGGTCAAAAATACTAGACCCATCCAGCGGTTCAGGTAATTTTTTAGTGAATATCATTGAAAATATCTTAAAATCTGAGAAATCTCAATCTTTAAAATTAAATGCTATATCAAATGTTTATGGATTCGATGTGAATCCCGTGGCTGTCACTACAGCAAAAGTTAATATTTTCCTACTACTAACAGAGTACATTCCAATATTCGAAATAGAACCGCTATATATTAACGTTTATCAATTTGATTCTATATTTCCAGAAGATTTTCAAGCTGAATCAGATCCAAATCTTAATATTTTACTAGAATCATTTGATCAAGTTATTGGAAATCCTCCATGGTTAACATATAAAGATTTATATGATAGGGATTATCAAATAAGAATTCGAGAATTATCTGAAAACTTAGATATCAAACCATTAAGTCAATATATTACTCATATAGAGTTAGCTGCAGTTTTTTTCTATGCCATTCCCGCAAAATTTCTGAAAAAAGGAGGAAACATCTTTTTTGTATTACCCAAGAGCGTTCTGAATGGGGATCATTGTTTTAAATTTCGTGCTTTTTCCATATTTGACAAACACCTTGAAATCTGGGATTTTCCAAATTATTATTTTTTTAATGTTCCTCATATTTGTTTTAAGGCAGTTTATTTAGGAAAGAAAAACAATATTTTGATTCGTGAAAGATTTCCAATCAAAGTTAAACTTTTTAATGATACATCAAGTTTACTAGAGGAAACATATTATTCAAGTTTAAAAATTTGCAAGAACGGTGCTAAAATAATTTCCCCTGAAGAAGAATTAAAATACATTGGTTCCTTAGAAGATAGCCTATATAAAACCAAATTTTATCAGGGTGCAACTTTAGTCCCAAGAACTCTAGTTTTTTTCAGTATTCAGAAAAGGGATAATGAGATACTTACTATTAATTCTGATATTGATATTTTATCAAGAGCAAAAAAAAAATGGGAATATTCCTTCCATAACAAGGAAATCAGAAAAAATTTCTGTTTTAAAACATTTTTGAATTTAGATATCCTCCCGTTTTATATAAAAGCTTACAGGAACATATTTTTACCCATAAATGAAAATTTTAAGTATGATTCTGAATATATTCGAGAATTTCCCGAAACAAGGAAATTCTATGAAGAATTAAATAATTTTTATATAGATAATAAAAAAGAAACAAGCAAAATTGAAACCTTATTTGATAATTTAAACTATTGGAATAAATTGCAGAAACAAATCAATAATAGATCATTTATTGTAGTTTACAACGCAAGTGGCTCTAACATGAAAGCTGCTGTTATAAACAATGAGAATACAAAAATTATTGTTGGGTCAGAAAATTATTATTATTCTACGGATTCAGAAGAGGAAGCTTACTACTTATCAGCAATTCTCAATGCTCCTAACTTAACAAATAAGATAAAATTAATTAAAAGCTCAAGACATATTCATAAAAGACCGTTCATGTTTCCTATTCCTCTTTATGATGAAACTAATCAAACTCACATTAATCTAGCTAAAAAAGGACAAAAATACCAAATAATAGTTGAAGAATTATTTGTAAATAACCCAAATATAACTCCTAAAAAGGTTAGAATGATAATAAATCGAAATTTGATGAAACTACAAAATTTAACCGAAGCAATGGTTTTTCTTTAGGTCAATGCTATTAGGAAAATTTCTCCTTCCAAGTTTCTAACTCTTTAAGAAATTCCTCCTTCAAATCATCTTCCAAGATGTCTCTGATTGATCTCAATTTACTTATCCATTGTCTTATAGCATTAGCAGCTACTGCGCCATGAGAACGTAATACAATATCTGAAATATCCTGTAATTTATTGCTTAATACATTTCCAGGTGATTTATTCATATCTTCTATTAAATTGTCAATCTTACCGCTCAACCCCTTTCCTTTTTCATCAATCACATCTCCACCATTATCATCTGAAAGGCTAGTTGAAACACCAAATTCTAAAGTTAAGTTCTCAGAATCTCCTTTTAAGTGTTTTTCTTTCCATTTAAAGAAGAATATCACGAAGTCTTCTTTCTCTTCCTCTTCAAGTTGTTTTCTATTCTTTCGAAGTTTAGTTATCCAATCTTTAATTTCCTTTAGTGCCATTGAATACCCCTCAGTTTCTAAGATTATGTCAACGATATTTTGCATTTTTTTACTAATTTCAAGACCTGTTAACTCTGAGAAACTGTTTTCGATATTCTCAAATTCCACCTTCATTTGTATCTTAGGATCAATTTTTTCTTCTTCATTTCCAGCATGGGAAGAGGAATCTTCCGATTGAAACTGAGATTGAACCAAACCAGGACTTATATATTCTTCCTCGACTTCAGATAAATAATCCTTTTGCGGAGATGTAGAATCATGAAATTTTTCTTTTGCTGATGCATTTTCGACCATCAAAGGATTTATAATCCCATTTTTCCACACTAGAAAGTCCTGTCTAATTTTTTCTTTAAGTGGTGTTTCAAGATGGGAATCAATATTTCGTAATTTATTCTTCCAATTGATGATTTGAGAGTATCCTTGTAATTTAAGTATAACCTCGATAAATTTTTCTATTTGTTCTCCAATCTCAACTCCATTGAGCTCATCGATTTTCTCTAAAAGTAGATCAAAAAGACTAGTTACCTTTTCAGGATCTAAAGGTTCAATTTCGTTAACTTCTATCGGAATCTTATCTTCGGAGTCTTCTGATGTTTCTTCTCCAAAATTAGGTGGTCTAAACTCAGGTGGATATTCAAGATCTAAGGTGGAAAATTCTTTATTTAACTTTTTTAGTTCTTCTATAACATACCCCTTCATGTCGTCTTCTAAAGAGTAATAAATCTTTTCTAATTTTCCGATTAGTAATTTAAATTCTAAAATATTGAGTGATATCCCGTCTTTTTCAAATGCAACGTTAAGCAAATTCTTTAATTTTTTTGCTATTTTCCTTCCACTATATTCATTTATATTTTCAATAATCTGGTTAAATCCCTGGTTAATTTGTATTTCTCTTGGGGGTTTTGCTTCATCAATAATTTTTAAAATAGTTGGTTGGGCTTGTTCAATAATTGGTTTGAATGAAGTAATAAAACCCGTTATTTCAAAATATGGTTCTTTACTAATTTTTTCTGAGACCCCAAATACGAGATATGAGTTATCACCATCTATAATAATAGCCTTATTTTTTTTACATTGTAAGTATTCAATATCTTTTGTATAAAAAGCTTGGACATGCTTATTATTATGAGGTTCTGTAGAAATTATCTTAATTTTTAACCCTTGTGAGGTGTTAGATTGTTCTTTATCTTCTGGAGCTTCTTCTTTTAGTGAACTGGTATCTGATTGTTCTTTCTCCCGTTTCTTAATTTTTACGAATTCCACTTTCCATTTTTCAATGTCTTCTAAGAGGAGATATTGAGTATTTTGATCAAGGAGCTTTCTAATTACAAGCAGTCTATTTAACCAACCTTGTAAGTTCTCTATAATAACAGACTCAGGATTAATTTCAGAGATCGTGGACAAGATTTCAGCTACATCATGACTTAACTCAAATCCTTTTAGATCCTTTACTTTTTTAGCAGTTAGGGCGATTTTTTCTTCAATTTCTTTTTTTTTTTGTTTTTTTATGGAGATTTTAGATTTTGGCACTCTAGGTTTTTCTAACTTAGAAGTTTTTGATGGTTGTTTGATTTTAGACTCTTCAGAATAATCTAAATCAAATTCAGTTAAGGGCAAAAAATCTTTAATTGTTGGTATTATGATAGTAAGGTTTTTTTCACTCTTTTTTAATAACAGGGAAATAATTTCCTTTATCTCCTCTAGGTTATCTATAGGCCAAAATTTTTCAGTAGAAATCTGGTTCACTTTAAGATAATCAGTTAAAATATTATAAAGCGACTTCTCTACTGACTGAATTTTCTCTATTGGAAAAGACGTTGGCTTTTGAATGATTTCCTTACTCCTATTATCAATGGATTCACCTAATTTCCTTATAAACGTTTTGAATGATTCTACTTGAGGTATAACGTAGGGAGACGCCATATCATTTACAATTTCCTTAAATTGTGTGAACATGTTAGAAATTATGGATTCAGATTCATTTATTTTTTCCTTAACACCTCTTATTACGCGATTAATATCAATTTCATTTAATATCGATGTGGTTTTAAGTTTTGAAATTATTTCATTCACATCAGTAAGCATAACTTGTGCGAATTTTTTCACATTTTTCTCAACTTCAATCAATATTTCAGTAGATTGATTATTATCTGCTTGAGCTGAGATTTTTTCTATCAGATCTTGACTAATTTCTTCAATATCCTGAAATAAATTATCTTGAAATGCCTTGATAGATGTATTACTTTTATCAGGTTTTGTTGTTAAATCTCCGGTATTATTACTTAGATCCGAAAAAATATTAATTATAGCTGAAAAAGGTGGAAGAAAAAGGTAATGAGGTAGAATATCGGAATGTTGAGGTTTTACTTGTAAAGCTAATTTTTTTTCAATAAGTTCTTCTATTGATTGCGTAATTTTATCAGGGGAGAGTTTTACATTATTTTTGCGAATATCACTTAATGTCAGGGGAAATTTCCCCAAACCCTCACGAAATATTTTAATTGCATTATCAGAAACATCATAATTTTTAAGGAGCTCTTTCATTATAAACACCAAGCAATTTTTTTTCTTAATAAATTCACTACATATCATGTAAACTCAATCTTTTTTAATATTCTGAAAAAGAAAAAATGAGGCAATCTTACTAGTACCCATATCACTTATCATTTAGGATATATTTCCGTGATTTCCATAATTTTAAATGTTGAAAACATCATTATCGGAATCGGAAAATATAAAAAACCTTGATTTATTCTATTTGTAGAAGAAGCTCGGATAAATTGGGAATTAACAGAGGTTTATTGTACTTAATTTATTCTTGGTAATTCGAATTTTTCATTTAAAATTAAAGAATTTAAATTTAGATTAGGAGATTGATGTTATGTATAATGTGGGAGGGAATTTAGCTGAAAACATAAATGATTTAGTTTCAGTTGTCAATATGGATTTAGAATTTGAATATATAAATGAAACCACTCATAAAAATTTAATAGGATATTCTAATGTAGAATTACTTGGAAAAAAAGTTTCAGACTTCATTCATACTGACGATCGGGAGAATTTTTTATCATTATTTAATAATTCAATTGATTTCATGCAAAGATCATATCAAAATAGAAATCTCAATATTGAACTAAATACCACTAATGATTCCTTTCATGTGCAAGCAAACCAACTTCTACGGGAAGTTTTTGATAACATTCTTATTAATAGTGTAAAATATAATTCATATTCGAACCCTTCTGTTGATATATTTATTACAATTTCAAGAGAAATTATTGATGAAATCAAATTTATAAAAATGCAATTTATAGACAATGGAATTGGTGTTCCTGATGATAGAAAAAATCTGATATTTCAACGAGGTAATAGAGAATTAAAAGGATCAAAAGGGATGGGAATTGGTTTATCTTTAGTGAAACGTATTTTGAAAAATTATAAAGGCAAGATTTGGGTTGAAAACAGAATTGAAGATGACTACTCCAAAGGGAGCAACTTTAATCTCTTAATCCCAGAAGCGATATAAATGAGAAATTATATTTTATCGTCGTTCCAATTTGTTATGTTCCCAATTGAATTGTCATTTCAAATGCTGCATAATTCGAAATGTTTTTCTGTACTGAATAATTTCAATACATGCATACGCGTGAAAAAAAGAAAAAACTTTTTGTGAAATAAACTGAATTTTGAAGAATTAGGCATTAACAAACAAAATGTTAATGCTTTACGGAATTTGAATATACAATCACCCACTCCTGTTCAAAAAAAGGCTATTCCTTTAATTTTGAAGGGTCAAAATATTATGGCTCAAGCCAAAACAGGGAGCGGGAAGACGCTCGCTTTTCTATTACCCATCATAGAACATTTAGAATTTGTTAACAACGAAGCTCTAATATTGGTACCAACTAGAGAACTTGCTAGGCAAATTGAAGAGGTTATAAGTGATTTAAAGAATCCAAAAGTTAAATCTATGACTATTTATGGTGGTGTCTCAATTAATAATCAAATACAAAAGCTAAAGAGAGGGGTTCATATAGTTGTCGGAACCCCGGGTAGAATTATTGATCTCTTTAAAAGAAGAGAACTATATCTTAGAAATGTTCGTTACGTCGTCCTCGACGAAGGAGATCGCCTTTGGGATATGGGTTTTGCTCCAGATGTTAAATACATCCTAAGCCAAATAAAAACAGATTATCAATTCTTGCTGTTTTCAGCAACCTTGAATTCAGATATTAGAGAAATGGTTAAAAATTTTTCCAGAAATAATTTTCAATTTCTTAATTTAAGCAGAGATGAGCTAACTGTAGGCAACACAAAACAATTTTATTATATGATTGACAGTTTTCAAGCTAAATTTAGAATATTTATGAAGATTTTAAAGAGGGAAAAACCTGAGCATGCACTTATTTTTGTAAATACGAAAAAAACCGCAGCGTGGTTATCCAACAAATTAAGATCAGATCGAAGATTTAATTACCGAGTAAATGTGATCTCAGGTGATTTATCTCAAGCTCAGCGTGAAAAGATCCTTTACGCGTTTAAAAACCATAAAATTAACATGCTCATCGCAACTGACGTAGCCGCAAGGGGATTAGACATTGATAACATATCTCACGTGATAAATTATGATGTTCCAAGATATCCAGATGTCTATGTTCATCGAATTGGAAGGACTTCGCGGATGAATAAGCGAGGTGTTGCGATAACGCTATGTTTGAAGGATGAGTATGAATACCTTTGCCAAATTGAAGGCCTTATAGATAAGGAAATTAGACAAAAGACGTTCGAAACTCAAAGTCAATCGAATTTCCATAACCCCTTTTATTAACCAATTTCTAAATTTGAAAAGTGAAGTTTTCTCAACCTAACCTGCTTTCAATTTTCTTAGGAAATATTATCTATTTATTTATATATTTGAGATTCTTACAAGTTATATTATCTTTCTAAAAAAAATATAAACAAAACCAATTTTAAAACAAGTGAAAGTATAGTGAAAAACAATAAAAAATATTTAATGACAATTTTACTTCTCTTCACACTTTCTTTAATAGGTATTACGGTAATTCGTCCGGTGCAAGGAAATCCTGGGCCAGATTTAGTTAATAGGGGTACTACATGGGATGGATTTTACCCTAATAAAGCAGTTCCATGGGGAACTAATATCTCGCTTTTTTGTGATGTTTTAAACCAAGGGGATGCCGCTTCTGGAGCATTTAGTGTATCATTTTACGCTTCTCTTGACACAACCATTACGGGGGGGGATTATGAAATAGTAAAAGTCCCCGTTTCTTCCATTGCTGCGGGTGTTTGGGCTAACGTTTATTGGTTTGGTCCTTTTCCCGTAAGCATTCCAAATGATACCTATTATGTTGGGTGGATTATTGATGTTGATTTTGAGGTTGCTGAAGATAATGAAGGGAATAATATAGCATATGAAACTGTGTCTCAACTAAGTATAGTAATTGAAGCAGAATTATATAATAGAGGAGGACCAAATGGTGGTTTTCAATATTCTGGTTATACCCCAACAGAAGTAATGCCTTCTGTAACTTTATTCAGTATTTGGTGTGATATTATAAATGTAGGATTGAAGCCGTCTGGGCCATTTAATGTTTCTTTTGTAGCATCTTATAATCCAACTATCTCTGGAGCTGATTATGAGTTCGCAAGAGTAACGGTTCCTTCGATAAATAATGGTAGTTATGCTGACGTGAGTTGGACAGGAATTTTTCCTTTTATTCCATTTTCCTCGTTTTTTGTTGGGTGGGTAATTGATGTGAACGATGACGTCCCTGAGGGTAGTGAATATGATGATTCGGGAAGGGCAGAATATGCGCCCCTAGTAGTATCTAATAAATCAGATCTTGTAGATAGAGGTTCGAGTTATTCAGGAATGAGTTCTCCAAATGTATATCCCCTTACAGCTTTCACAGTTTGGGCAGATATAGAAAATATTGGACTTAAATCCTCTGAAAGTTGTAACATATCATTCTACGCATCTACAGATACCAATATAACAACCTTGGATACTTACTTAGGATCTGATACCCTCTCGGTACTCACGAATGGGAGTTTTGGATATGTAGAGTGGTCAGGAACTTTTCCTAACATAACACTTGGTACATACTATATTGGTTGGTTAATTGACGTTAAGGATGATGTTGATGAAGGCAACGAAAACAATAATAAAGCTTATATCAGTTCAATATTGACCGTAGGACCAGCTTCTAAATCAGGAATTCCAGGATACGACCCCTTAGTAATTATCGGGGTGATATCAATTGCCTCAGTAATTTATATTCTCAATAAACGAAAGAAAAAATAAATCCTAAATTATACTTTTTTTTTTATTTTTCTTTTCTTTAACTACTTTCTTAGTCTTATAATATTTGGATATTAGAGATAAATACATATCAGAATTCGGTTTTTAATAGTTAAAAATCACAAAATTTTTCTTTTGCAAATTTTTATATTACAAGAGTTTTATAGATTTTATAAGATTTGTTTTACATTAAATAAATTTCAAATTAATTTTAGAGGATAGATATTATTGCCAAGTCGTCGGGGAGATGGTACTCTTGTATTTAAAATTTGTTTTTATGGCCCTTCTTTAGGAGGTAAGACAACAGCACTGGATTGGGTTTACAGACGTGAAGGTTTAGCCTCGGGGGACATGCAACAGATACAAGATCCAACAGGGCGTACATTATTTTTTGATCGTGTCGTAGCAAGAGTTTCAAATGTTGTATTCCAAGTATATACTGTTGCTGGGCAACGTAGGCACAAATTTCAGCGTCAAACAGTTCTCAAAGGAACGGATGCGGTGATTTTTACATGGGATTCATTAATTGATCAATGGGGGGAAGATATATGGAGTTTAAAAGAATTACTACGGTTTTATGGTAACAAGTTAATACCAGAAAAACTATTTGACCCACCAGATGTACCTATGGTAGTTTTAGCCAATAAACGCGACTTAGAAAATATAGTAGAAGTTTCAAAAATCAGAAAAGCCTTGGACACGGCACACCTTAACCATACATTAATATATGAAACAATTGCGGTGCAAGGAACTAACGTAAAGCGAGCTTTTGTCTATGCTGCTCGTCAAGCAGTTCTTAACCATTATAAAAAGCTTTCAGGTAAGTCAATGGAAGAAGCAACATCATGAGATTTCTTTCCTAAAACATATTTTTCCTTTCAATTCAATAAAACAATTTTTTTCTCTCGTTTTTTAGTCATTTCTCCTTGTCAAGATAAATTAAATTTTAAGTTCAAATCCACACCCAATACAAAATTTACTACCCTTTTGAATGATTTTTTGACCACATTCAGAACAAAATTTTATTTGATTTGTTGTTGGTGCTGACGTTGATGTTGACATCGGCATTGGACGCGGCGTTTGTGTTGTTTTAGATATAAAACTCTTTACTTCTGGAGTCCATGTAGGTCCTACATCAAGTTTAATTGTTTTACTAGCAATTCCACTAATAATAGCTAATATAGCTCCTAAAAATGGACCTATAGTAGCAAATCCAGGTGAATATATTGTCCAAAAATCTGGTATATAATAATATGGATCATATGGATCATAAAAAAGATAGTCAATGAAATTATTCATCGTTATATCTATTCCAACAATAAAAGTTATCGATCCTATAATTAATGTAATTCCTACTGCAAATAATGCATTTGCACTCGTCTTAATATCTTTTCTACCGCTTCTAATACTATTTGAAATAGCTATAAGCTTTATTGAACAAGCAAGTATTATAATTGCCGGAATAATACTTGCGATAAATATTGGTATCGTATGTGAGAATGGTTCTATTGTAGGAATGAATGAAATTTCGGAGCCATACCCTGGGATACTTCCATAATGCAATCCCCACATCCAAAAATATTCCTCAATCCCACCCATACTAGCATAAAATGAAGGAGTAAGTAATGCTAGAAGAGTTAGAATCCCACCGATTAGACCTGCAATCCCGATGTATTTTGCATAATTTGTTTGAATTTTCCTCACTATACTCACTATTCCATTAAGGAATTTTTGAATTTAATTTTTTAATAACAATTTTTATAGGATTTAACCTTTGATATTAAATTTAGTCTAACTAATTTATAAATGCAATGATTAAAGCAAAGAAAGTTGTAAAAGAAGAATCAGAGCGATAAAACCCAAACTATATTCTTACTAACGATTGCCTTGATCTATAAATAAATTATTTCTGGCTCTATCTTTCCTTTCGATATTCTCAAGAAACCATATGAGTTAACGTCAGTAAAAGTTTTATCAGTTGGTGTACCAGGACAAAGATATAATTTCCCATCTCTCCATCTTTCATTATATGGACGGTGTACATGACCAAAAATTACGACTTCATAATCAGTTAAGTCATGTAATTTATTTAATCTCTTTATTATAATATTTGGTCCACCAGTGCCATGGGTTATGAATGTTTTATGCCCAAATAAGTTCAATTCCAAGTTTTCTGGTAATATTTTCTTTAATTGATGATTATCCATATTTCCCAGCACAGCGATAACTTTATCTTTTCCAAACATTTCTTGGAGGGTTGTTAAGACTTTTAATTGAGTAAAATCCCCAAGATGGATTAAATAATCAATTTTTTT
>LAZR01000907.1_pt1 | contig 20224 bp, 18 predicted proteins | sample 329461 | NCBI WGS metagenome assembly LAZR01 (sample SAMN03002196, study PRJNA259156) | marine sediment metagenome | biome: sea floor; feature: Hydrothermal impacted sediments; material: marine sediment; isolation source: Loki non-amplified sample from Loki's castle hydrothermal vent sediment ...
GGTGCTAGAAATGGAAATACTCTCTTTTACCCTCTTGGGGGATCCGTATATTATTATATTCCAACATATAGCACTGTCGGAGGATTACAGCAGTTAAAATTAGCAGGGTTTGTAAATGCCTTCTCTAGAATTGTTGGCTATGGATCTGGAGCTTTTGATGCGTATAACGAACTAGAAAATTTTGGACCAAGACCTTTTACCCTATCAAGTAATGCAGATAACCCTGACATTGATGGTTCTTTCATCTTAAATTGGACGGAATCTCAGTTTGCTGATAGTTATTCTGTCTACAGGAATAGTAGCCTCATAGCTCCAAATCTACCTAGTTCACAGACAACCTATTCAATTAGTGGATTGAGTACAGGAACTTATGAATATTTAATTCAGGCTTCGAATGAATTTGGCAATGTAAGTTCCAATGATAATATTCCTCTAACAATTCAAGTTAATATCTTTGATATTTCCTTTATATTTGAAATGGAGAACTCAATAATTCTTCCAGATGACTTTGCGAATTTTAGGATAGAACTTGAAAATTTTAATGAAACAATTCTTTCTCCTGGATATGATGTTAAAGTAAATCTATCACTATACAACGTAGGAGCAGCTACTTTCTCTATTTTAGTCCCACATCCAGTGGAAAATTCTACTTTCACTCAAGGTGCTTTCACAGGAGTCAATTTTACATTAGTCAATGAAATTATATATTCTGGAGAAGGATTAATTTTAAATGGGCTTGTAAGTTGTTCTACACCAGATATTATAATAAGATATAAATGGATTTTAATTGTTGATAGTGTCATTATATATACATCTCCCGAAGATTTCATAACAGTAATATAAATTTCTGTAAACATTCTTTGCTCTTTTCTTTTTTAATTTATTTAATTAATTATTTTATGAAGATTTGTAGCATAATTTAGAGTTTAATTATGCGTTGAGAAGGGTAGAGAAGATGTTAAAAAATACTCGTAGACCTTAATTGCATTGGTATGTTATTTCATATTCCAAACTTCCATAATATTAACTTATCAAAAGATTTTTAATTTAACAAAGTTAATCGGTAATTAGTCAAAATTTAAGTATACAATTTACAGTGAGTGATTATGTCTTTAGAAAATGAACTAAAACAATTTGTATTGGATCAAGGTGCTGTGAGTGTAGGGTTTGCAACAAAGGATTCACTTGCGGGGGGACCATCCACAACGGACATTACGTACACAATGTCTGAGGCCGAAACCGCGATTTGCTTTGCAGTTCCGTTAGATTTATCAAAAATTCGCCCATATTTGGGGAAAGAACTCCCTAGAGGCCGTTTTGACCATGTTATCGATAATGGGGATGGATACTTAAAAGCCTATAAAATAGCTAAAGCAATAGCTAACTTCTTAGAAAAAAAGGGATTTAAATCGGCCCTAGTAAGTCCCAATTTTAATTATCGAGAAGACGTTAAAGATTGGAGATCTAAATTACCCCCAATTCTCGCTCTACGATTGGTTGCGGCCCGTAGTGGGGTTGGTTCTGTTGGTTGGTCCGGAAACATTCTTGTAAAAGGGCATGGTGCTAGAGTGTTACTTGGTGCAGCAGTAACTTCAGCAAGATTAGAACCAACAAATCCTGTACCGGACAATGAATCCCCATGCGACAAGTGTAAACTATGCGTGAATGTTTGCGCTTTTAGGATGTTTGATAAGATGGAGGAAGATTCCTACACTTTGGGTGGTCACACATTTACGTTTTCGAAGCGTAATAACGTAGTCCGATGCTATACCGTCTGTGGAGGGCAATCAGGGCTGGATAAGACAGGAAAATGGTCAACTTGGTCCCCTGGTCGAACACCATACCCCGAAACTTTCGATGATGCTGATCAAACTTTTGCTCATCTTTTTACCCATCCTTTAAAACAAATGCGTCTTGAAGGAGAACAAGGTAATTACGGGGAGTCAACGTTGTTGAACGATGCTGATGTCATAGAATATAAAGCATCTGGAGAGATCGTCGGAAATACTTTTACCGAAAATTTTATTCTTACATGCGGTAACTGTCAACTTATATGCAGTGGATCTCATGATGAAACTGCAGAGAATTACAACATACTTACTAATTCAGGCTGCGTCGTCACGAATGAGAACGGAGATAATATTATCACGACTTCTGAAGAAGCTGATAAACTTGAAAAATCAGGAAAGTTGTTAAACAACGAGCAAGAAACCAATCCGCAACGTCAAGGCCTTGAAAAATACATCATCGACCTTTACATAAAGCTTGGTAAAATTCGGGAAATCATTCCAGTACAGAAAAATGTTGTAAAAGAAGGTTCTTCAGAAAAGGGAATGGTTCAAGGTAAATGAAAGAAATCTAAAATTTATTTTTTTTATTTAATTTTTAATAAATTTCATCCTATTTAGTGTAAAATAATAAAAAAAATATAGAGAAAAAAAAAGCTTTGTTTCCTTATTTATTTTAACATAGCAGCGTTTTTTTGTATAGCAGTTTTTGCTTCTTTCATTATTCTTTCCATGATATCGTTTACATCGTCAATGCTATTGATAATTCCGATTGATTGACCTAGTAGAACTGCCCCATTTTCAATATCTCCATTATATACCCTTTCATAAGCGCCTGCATCGTGTTGCCTTTGTTCCATGGTTATAGATTTTTCATACGCCATCATTTCCTCTTTAGTGGTGGGTGCTGGATGTTCTGAAGCATATTTATTTCTGAATAATCGAATAGGACCAAAAGATCCGGTGAAAAGACCAGTATCTTGGGGATTTCCTGGAGGAATTATACCTTTGTATGCTTCATTAAACTCACTTTGTTTTGAGGCGATGAATCTTGAACCCATAGCTATAGCTCCTGCTCCTAATGATAGAGCTGCTGCTAAGCCTTCTCCGGTTGCAAATCCTCCACATGCAATCTTGGGTAAATCAGGAAAGGCTTTAGTAAGTTGCTGAAGTAAGACAAGCGTAGTTACTTTCTCATAAGACTGATGTCCTCCTCCCTCAGTACCAGTACACACTATGCCATCTACATTAGCGTCTACACATTTTTGTGCCAACCATTTAGCTGGTGCAACATGAAAGTGTTTTACCTCCGATTTTTCTCTTAGTTCCTGAAAATTTTTAGAAGCAGGCAAAAGTTTTGAAGAACCGGCTGAAGTTAACCAATAAACACACTGTTCTCTCATCTTAGGATTATTCATGACCATCTTTGGAACATCGGTACACATTTCCTTAACTCCCACATTGTTACGAGATGTGAGAAAATTTAAACCAAATGGCTTATCTGTGTGCTCAATCATATACTCTATACTAGCTATATGCTCTTTTACAGGATCAGTACCTATTATGTTGACATTCGACAAAACTCCTAAACCTCCGGCTTCACTAACTGCCAAAGCCAAGTCCCGTGTGTAAAATGGGCCCATTGGTGCTGAAAATATAGGATGCTTAATGCCAAACATTTTTGTTATATTAGTTTCTATCATATTATTATTTTTTACCTATTTTGGATAATTAAAATAAATCTGCAGAATTTTTAAACGTAATTCTTTATTAAAGATTCCATTTTGAATTTACTCTTCCGTAAAAGTTTGTTATTTCCACGATAGAAATATTTTAAAGCTATAACTTCCACAAGTGAATAAATTAGAAAATTTTAAATAGAGAAAAGAATAGTTCCTTTTTTATTTAAATTTTGGTTAGTTTAAGGGTTGTGGTAATCATATTTATTATTTTCATCAATTTAAAAGATTTCAAAATAGACTTAGATAATTTTTTAGTAAATAAAAAAAAGAAATTACAACTAAATATAGCTCTTAGAGATTTTTTCTTCTGAAGTATCTATTTTTTTTCAGAATATAGATTAACCCGATTCCCATAGCTATTAATATTGAGTATAGGTAAAATCCTGGAATACTTGAATCCACGTTAGGATCCCCATTCCCATCAGGATCCGCTCCTATTCCCGGTGTATACGTAAGTGTCCAATTCAAATATTCTGCTCCCGGTATTCCGGCCCAATTCGTAAAATTAAACTCAAGAAAATAATGATGAATGTAAGAAAGATCACTCCCCGAACCCTAGCCACCTTTCATAAAGTAATACTTTGTAGCGTCCCAACGAAAATTAGCTCCAGGGTTAACGGAATACTGATTTTCTGCGAAAACCGGGGAGATTGAAGAAATACCCATTAGACCAATTATGAAAGTTGCAAATCATATCTTCGAGTTTTTCATAAATATAAATAAAAACGTCAAATTGTATGGAAAATTAATAAATTTAATCATAACGATTTACAAAATTAATGACGTGAAGACCAACATGCAATCTTATACTATTAGAGAACCAGAAGATGGCGAGATAATTGAATGCATTAAAGTTTTTTTACAATCATTTGGTAGAAATCTCAGTAACAGGCTTGAAGAAGAAAGAAAGGTGTGGACATATTTAATTCAACAAAATATTGCGAAATTCATTGTTGCTGTGAAAAATGATAAGATTATCGGTATAGGGGGTATTTTTTTATTTCACAATGTAAGTAGTATTGGATACATGGGTGTTTTACCTGATTATCGAAGTCAAGGAATTGGGACAGCAATATTCAGAAAATTGATGGGACTATCAGTAAGTATGAACTCTGTCTCTGTAAATTTATTTGCATCGAAATTTGGTCAACCAATTTACGAAAAGTTCGGCTTTAAAGGAAATTATTGCGCAAGTGCATATAAATTCCCGAAAAATGAGCCCGACTTACAGAATAAAGAAAAAATCGTAAAAGAAATTCAAATTTTACCTGATTGGTTGTTAGAGATAGATAGAAAAACTATGGGATATGATAGATCTAAATATTTACAAGCAAAACTCTACCTTGGTGACAAAATTTTAGTTGTCGAAAATGAGGGTTACGCTTTTCTTTCTAAAATTTTATCGACAATAAGAATTGGACCGTTAATAACAACTAACTTAAAAGCGACATTGTGTATCCTTAAGGAAAGTAAATACCTGGGAGCAGAAAATTTAATAATTCCCAAAATTTCCAAAGTCCAAAATGATTTTATTAGCTTAATGGGGTTGATAGAAGTGGGTACAGCGAATTTAAAGATGGAATTTGGGCGGGAATTAACACAAAATTTGGATTATCTTTATGCCATTGGGACATATGCTAAAGGCTAATTATAGGGATCTGCTTAATCCAATTCTACCACTTACCCTGAATTCACAAGGAGACATTGATGGGACGGGTGCTAATTAGTATCTAAAGTTTTTAATAAAGAATGGACTATTGAATTTTTAAATATCCACTGTTTCTAATTAAATTTAAAATATAATAAAATATACTAAAATTTAATTATGAAATCTAAACAACAAAATTTTACTAAGCTAATTATTGTGATTACAGGTGTTTCGCTATTTTTAGGAATCTTTACTTCCGTTGGTGAAATCCAAACAATGGGGTTCCAAGAATCAGACGACTTCAATACTCCGCCATCTACTTCAAATTATGAACAATTTATACAAGGGAACTTTTCTGGATACGAGTTTTCAAATTATTATCTTTCGGTTTTTCTAGATGAAGATACATCAACAGTGGCTGGAAACCTAACTGTTGATTATTACAACGATGATCCTTTAAATTTTACACAAATCCCTTTCCATATTTATCCTTCTGGAATGGAATTCGATAAAAGACCCGGATTTCTTGAAATATTAAATGTAACTACATCAGAAAATCCAAGAAAAGGATTAGAATTTGAAGTCTTTAATAGTACTCAATTAATGTGGGTGAATCTAACTGCCCCATTGGTACCGGGGAACCGTACTTCTTTCATTATATCTTTTAACACAACTCTTCCGGATGGTGGCATAGGTCGTGCAAGTGATCATGGATGGGATCCTAATCAGAGTCGTATCTTTAAGTTTGGGAGTTCTTACCCTTTGCCTTGTGTATATGATGAGTTTGATGGATGGAATATAGATCCTTATATCTTAGTGGGGGATCCTTTCTATTATGATATGGCTTACTATGATTTTATTATCAATGTACCTGTGAACATGACTGTGGCAGCTACAGGAGAGCCAGTAGAAAACGTTACGATTGGTAATCGAACCATTTATCACTATGATCCGTTTCTCCCCGTACGCGAGGTCACTTTTTCTGCATCTTATTATTTTGTAGTAGAGTCATTCTACGAGCCTGATGTAAATGTGACAGTTTCTTTCTACTATCTTAATAAATCCTATTGGTTGTGGCATGATTTTATTCCAGATGCTAGTGGAAACGCAGGAGGCTTATTTTATTCCATATTTGGTAATTATACTTATCCAACGTTAAATATTGTTCAGGATTATTCACAGTATGGTGGTATGGAATATCCATTGCAAGTGTATGCTGCTGAATCGGCAGATAGAGCAGCTGATCCTTATTGGTGGCTTGAGACCATTGTAGTTCATGAGGTAGCTCACCAATGGTTCTACAATTACGTAGGGGTAGATCAAATAGACTGGGGCTTTTTAGACGAGGGACTCGCATGTTGGGCTACAGACTTCTACAAATATATATTCCATCCCGATTGGAATATGTATAGCCCATATTGGGGCGTGAGTGACGTTAATCATTATTCATTGAATTATGGATTGCCAAATAAAATTAATCAATCAATACCTGATTCTATAACTAGTGGATCTGATTACTACTATGCTGCTTATACGAAAACTCCCACAATTCTTTTTAAATTATTTAATATACTCGGATTTGACAATTTTCTTTCGGGGATTCAACTTTTTAGTCATGAAAATTACTTCAAAATAGCTACATTGACTGATCTACAAACTTCGATGGAAACGATAGTAGGGCAATCTCTTGATTGGTTCTTTTTTCCCTGGTTTGATAATCCATTTCTTCCAAAATATAATATTACAGGTGCGGTTTATGATGCTTCGAGTAAAGTCCTTAATATAACTGTGGAAGATCTCAATGAACCCTTAAACCAATATATCTACTCTCAACAAATTCCTATATATATTTATGACACCAATTCAAATTTAGAATACTCTGATAATGAATGGATTAACGGTACAACTACTTTACTGATACCCCTTCAAAAAACTCCTGAGCTTGTAGTATTAAATTACACTGATTCTGTTCTCGTCCAATTTTCTGACTATGATTTGAGTTATGTAGAAACTACCGATATAACCATTGTTAATATACCTCCCAATATCCCAGGATACAACCTCTTAATTATTATTCTGGCTTTTAGTGCCTTCGGAATCGTATCTGTACTTAGGAAATCAAGAATTTCTCAGAAATTAAAAAAAGTTTAATCAACTTCATTTTTTTTCTATTTTTAATTAACGATTTAATGATGAAAAAAACCTAAGTTTTCTGCTTCTTATGAAAATAGAGAGTTCGGTTAAATTAATAAAGATCTCCCATCAAATATCGGTTTCATACCTAATGGTCTTACTACTTTCTGCATTTCTTCATCAGGTGTTCCTTTTTCAAAACGAGTTGCTGCATCGAGAATTTTGGGAAGAAGATGAATGTCACCGCTTGTATTGAGAAAAATCCCCTCTCTATTCAACACCCAATGAACAACTCGGTCGATATCTGATTGGTCCTCAAATGGTTCATACCACGTGGTTCTTGTCCTTTTTTTATTACCCCAAGGACGGCGTGCTAAAGATTTTATTGTCTGTACAGCCACGTTACGGCTATGGCATAATTCCAGGAGTTTTCTAAAATCTGAAGCATATTTTTGATTTTGCATCATTATATAATTATAAGGTAATAAAACTGAGTCAAACTCAAATTGAGCCAAACTACGCTGGTGCATTTCCGCTACCGTGTATCCGTGACCCGTTACCCCAATATATTTAACCATTCCTTGTTCACGAGCTTCAACGGCAGCTTTCAATGCTCCTTCAGCGCCCATTACTTTTTCCCAACTATTTGGATCTGTTAAATTATGGAATTGTATTAGATCTATTGAAGATACTCTCAATCGTTCTAATGAACTCTTTATTTGATTAAAAGCATCCTGGTAGGAACGCCTAAATACTTTTGTCGCAATGAAGAATTTATTACGGTGTTTTTCCATCCATGGACCAATACGTAATTCAGATTCTCCATATCCTGCAGCAGTATCAATATGATTAATGCCATATTTAAGGAGAACGTCAAGGGTATTATCTGCTTCAGCTTGAGTGACATTACTCAGAGCTGCAGCTCCGAAAATTATTCTTGTACTCAAATGCCCAGTATTTCCAAATTTTTGATTCAGTATCATTTTTTTTACTTCACTTCACGTATTTAATTCATTTTCGTTAATAAATATTATATACTTTTATTTTTATAATATAATTTAATAATTAATAGATTCACCTAACAACTAATATATATAGGGGGAAATAGTGGAGAAAAAAGCAATCCAAGATTATTATACAGATTCAATGAGTCATTGTTATGGATGTGGAAGATTAAATGATGTTGGTATGAAAATTAAGAGCTTCTGGGTTGACGAAGAGAATGCGGCTATAGCTAGATTTATCCCGCAACAATACTATACCGCATTTCCTGGGTATGTTTATGGAGGATTAATAGCTTCGTTAATTGATTGCCACGGGACAGGAACTGCAGCAGCTGCAGCTTATCGTGCCGAAGGTAGAAAGATGGACTCGAAACCTTCATTAAGATTTGTAACTGCTTCTCTCCATGTGAATTATTTGAAACCAACACCTATAGATACAACACTCGTTTTACGAGGTGAAATAAAAGAAATGAAAGGTAAAAAGGTGACAGTTAAAATCTCTCTCTCAGCTAACGGAGAAATTTGTGCATCTGGAGAGGTAATCGCAATAAAAATTCCCGATACTATGTTAAAGCGAGAAATATGAGTAGTTTATTAGAATGGTATTTTGTTACTTTCGATAATAAGAATGTTTACAGAGATGTTCGACCTTCTTTCCAAGAATCTTGGAAGGATCAATTTGAATGGAACAAAATAATTCGGATTTGTTTTCAAACTGGTGATTTATATTCAAGTGATGAGCTTTACATATTCATTAAAGACAAGAAAGAGAGTTTTCTTATTCCGATGGAGGCAAACGGGGGATTAGAACTCTGGGGGGAAATTATTGATCGCAGGCTTTTTGATGCGGATCTGGCAATTAAGATTGCATCTGAATCAGAAGGAATGCTTCACTGTTGGCCGGAAATTACTCGTAAAGAAATAGACAAATTCTCGGAAAATAAAGAGTAATTGATCTGAATCAAAAGATTTCTTGGTAAAACCTAGTTAGGCCTTCTTACTATAAGATATTCATCTTTTTATTAAAAGAAAACCTACAATTAAAAAAAGTTAATTTTATTTAGAATCCCGTTAAATTAGAATAGAAAGTGATTTATTATGACGTTAAAAACAAATATAACTGAAATGTTTGGAATTAAAAATCCAATCGCAAATGCCGCCATGGGTCCCTTCAGAACGACTGAAATGGCTTTAGCGGTATCAGAAGCGGGGGGTCTTGGTATGATTTCTCATGCAAACCAGTCCATGGATGGTAGGGAACCAGATGCTATTGTTGCTCTGAAAAAAAATCTTGATTGGGTCGTTGATCATACTGATGGCATCTTCGGTTTCAATATAAGAACATCGAGAAATACTGTAAATTGCGATTAGCTGAGAATATTCCAGGAGCAAAAATCACTTTAATCGATAATGTTGGTCATGACATGTTTACACAAGAGCCAATATTGATGGCTAAAAATGTTATAGAATTTTTAAGATAAAATCAAGATGTTTTAATTAGATTGAGAAACGATAGTAGAACAGATTATACAAAAAATCTTAAATACCATCAAATGCTTTACCTTTTCAATTTAATAATATTTTATATTCTGAAGCTTATGAGATTTATTTCATTCCATGTCAACTCATTCTGGTATAAAGTTACAAAAAAAGGACGCTCCTCAATCATTGAGAAAATTACGGAAGACAATAGAGAAAAACGAGTAGAAGAAGCTCTTGTTCTGTTTATTAGTATGGAAATGCAAGATGAAAAAAACACTGAGATATTAGAAAGAGCTATTGTTGAAATTGAAAAAATAACCAATCAATTAAAAATCACAAATATCGTGATTATTCCATATGCTCACCTTTTTGGTAAACTTAGTACTTTAGAATTTGCCTTTGAGTCATTTAAAAGTATTGAGTCCCTTTTGAAAACCCAAGGCTTTTCCGTTACTCGTCTTCCTTTCGGATGGTTTAACAAATTAGACATGAAAGCTAAAGGACATCCACTTTCTCGGATCTCAAGAAAAATTAGATAATATAACATAGAATTTTATTTAATTTCTTGATGTGAATCTTTTACGATTGTCAGAAACATTTTTTATATGGAATGAAAAGTTAATTACATATAGCCTTTAAAAACATAATTAAGGTGAGAAATATTTATAAAAAAATTTTAATAGCGACTGATGGTTCACCTCATGCAAAAAATGCTACGAAAAAAGCAGTAGAACTTCAAAAGTTCTACAATTGTAACGTAGTGATTATTCATTCCATAAAAGATAATAGAGTTCCATCAGAATTATACCCAAATATAGAATCACTATATTCTAAATATAGTAGCATGGAAGATTTATACAAAGACGCCGGAAAGAAACTATTAAATAGCACAAAAAAAATGTTTGGTGAAAATGAGTCATTTGTAGAAACTCGCTTAATTGAAAATGAAACACCTCAAGATTATATTAAACATATTGTCGAAGAGGAAAAGTTCGACCTTGTAATATTGGGAAGCCAAGGACACCATTCTAAATTAAAAAAGGTTTTAGGGACAGTATCAAGCAAACTTACGAAGAATCTTGAATGCGATATTTTGTTAGTCAATTAATAGAAAAATGTTAACCTTGTCTGTAATTTAATTAAAATGAGTCGATAAATTCTCGATTTTTTCTTACCATGTATAAAATTAAGCATTGAAAAGGGAGTAAGACCTGTTAATCTAATTTTGTCGGTTTGATAAACAAGGTTTTCAGTTATCAATTTTTAAAAACTTTCACTCTCTTTTTTTATTAAAAGATATTATTATTAATTGATTCATGCTCAAACTTGAGGAAAAAAACCGTATGGCATCGAACAGTTATTCTATGAATCCTAACTCCTCGAATAAAAAAAAAAATAATTTGGTGAGAAATAAATTAATTGAAATATCCGATCTTTCTACAGGTTTCCATAAAATTCCACCAATAATAGGTGTCATGATATGCGATATTAATGGGAATGCTATTATGGTTATTGAACACAATTCTAAAAATATAAATGGATATGGTTCAATTAACTTCTATTTATCTGAAAAAAATAAACATCTCGTAGATTTAAATCTAATCTCGGGATACTTTAGTGCACTCAAATCTTTCGCGGGAGAAATTAACATTAAAAATTTATCTAATATTGAAATAGATGGTTCTAACATCAAAGTCCAGATATATATGTTGTGTGCTAATTATATGATAATAATTTTCCTTAATTCAAGTACAGAATTAAATTCAAACACTAAACTTCAAGTTATTAATTATTTCGAAGAAATATTAAAAAAAAATGAAAATGAATTTTGCTATTTTAATGCTCCCTACTCCAGAGAAATTCTGAGAGTCCTGGAACGTAGGGGGAAAATATGGCTCAAAAAATTAAATAGAAGTCACATACAAATTCATAGAAAGACTTACTTACAAAAACATTCGATAACTGATGAATTATTAAAAGGTTTTGATCAAATAATACAAAATGAAATAAATGAATATCTTATCAATGTCCCTGAAGATCTTGTAGAGAATTTATCTAAAGAGATACATAACAAAATTCAGGACAAATTATTTGAGAATCTCAGAGAAAAGATTGTATAACTTTATTTTGGTTACCTATCAAAAAAAAGTATATTTTAATTATTGATGTTTCTTTTTTTTTAATTTTTATAAAATCAAACCTTAAAAAAGCCTATCCATTTTTCAAAGAGTTCATATTATAAAAATTAGAGTAAAAATGAAAAGAAGGGAGAGTAAAAATGAAAAATTATGAAGAATTCAAGGGAAAAATTGGTCGCACACATGCTGAATCAACTCCATGGTGGCCTAAACCCAAGAGAACCGTTGATGATAGTCCTAATATCATTATAATGTTGTTTGACGATACAGGGTTTGCTCATTTTGGCTGCTATGGCTCACCAATCGAGACACCAAATATTGATCGTTTAGCTAATAGTGGTATACGTTTCACTAATTTTCATACTACTGCTTTATGTTCTCCCACCCGAGCGTGTCTATTAACAGGACGGAATCATCATTCTGTTGGTATGAGAACAGTTTCTAACTTCAATCAGGGGTATCCTAGTTGTCGTGGACACTCAACACAACATGCAGCAAATATAGCAGAGATACTTCAAGAAGAAGGCTATGCTACTTATATGGCAGGTAAATGGCATCTTGCTCCAATGTCGGATGCATCAGCAGGTGGACCTCATACCCATTGGCCACTTAACCGGGGATTTGATCGGTTTTATGGATTTTTAGAGGGGGAGACAAATCAATTTTATCCAGATTTGTGCAATGATAACCATTTTATAGACCCACCTTACAGTCCAGAGGATGGTTACCATCTTACTAAAGATCTTGTCAATCAATCCATGGGATTTATACGTGATCTGAGGTCCTTACGACCTGATCGTCCTTTTTTCCTATATTTAGCATTTGGAGCGACTCACGCCCCTCATCAATCACCAATTGAATTTAGGGATAAATATCGCAATCGTTTTGACGCTGGTTGGGATGTAATGAGAGAAGAGGTGCACAAAAGGCAGCTTGAGATGGGTATCATTCCTGAAGGCACTGAATTAGCGCCCCGTAACCCTGGGGTAGAATCTTGGGATAGCTTATCAGAAAACCAAAAAAAATTTGCTTGCAGATTACAAGAGGCATTCGCAGCTTTCCTTGACCACACTGACTACCATATTGGACGACTAATGTCTTTCCTTGAAGAAATGGGTGAGATCGATAATACAATAATAATATTACTTTCCGATAATGGATCTAGTCAAGAAGGACTGGCTACTGGTTTGATGGATGAAATGAAATATTTCAATCGATTGGAAGAGGATGTTGATGCACTTCAGGATCGTCTTGACGAAATTGGTGGTCCTAATAGCCATTCCAACATTCCATGGGGTTGGGCTCAAGTAGGAAATACTCCGCTTAAGTGGTATAAACAAAATACTCATGGTGGTGGGATTAGAGACCCTCTAATCATTAAATGGCCAAAACTAATTCAAGATCTTGGGGGTATTCGTAATCAATATCACCATGTTACTGACATTGTTCCAACTATCCTTGAATTGTTAGAAATTGAATTACCATCATCAGTTAAGGGATTTAATCAAATGCCCGTCCATGGTACATCAATGGTTTATTCATTTAAAAGCCCCAATGAGCCTAGTCATAAAAATATGCAATATTTTGAAATGTTAGGTCATAGAGGTATTTGGTCTAATGGTTGGAAAGCGGTAACTTACCATAAAAGAAGAACACCTTTCGTTGATAGCGAATGGGAGCTTTACCACATTGAGGAAGATTTTTCTGAATGTCACAACCTAGCTGGTGAAAATCCTGAAAAACTTCGGGAACTTATTGACTTATGGTGGGTAGAAGCTGGTCGTTATGGTGTATTACCTCTAATTGATCCCTCCAGTCTTAACAGATTAGATAGAATACGTTCAACATTTAGACCTGGAACCCCTCATGGCAATCGTAGCTATACATATTACCCCCCTATTTCTCATGTTCCAAATGCACCAAGTCCAAGATTTGGTGTGGCTAGTTGGATAATGAGGGCTAAAATCAATAGAGCTCATGAGAGTGATGAAGGTGTTATACTTGCAACGGGAACACAAAATTGTGGATTAAGCTGGTATATTAAAGATAATCATCTGGTATTCGATTACAACTATTTTACTGATCATCATATAGTTCGTTCTGACCGTTCTGTACCTGTAGGAGATTTTACACCCCAAGTAAAATATATGAGAGGAAAAGGAGAATCAAAAATTATTCTTTTTATAGACGGGCAAGAATGCGGGGAAATTTCAATCCCATACATATTAGGTATACTGTCAACAACCGGAATGGACATAGGGAAAGATATTTTATCAGCCGTTAGCCCAGAGTATAAAATACCATTTGAATTTACGGGAACAATCAAAGAAATTAATATTGATCTTCCCGTGTTTAAAACTTCATCCCAACAAAATAATGAAACGGAAACAAGGGAACGTGTTGAGAGCTATAGACAATAATCCCTAAATTTTAAAAAAATCCATATACACAATTTTTTCAAACTTCTTGTTTTAAAAGTAAATTCAATAATAATTGAGTAAAAATTTCTTTGATCACCTTAGATCATTTAAGGCAAACAATTAAGAAATGAAGTCTTTACCACATATTCTCATAATAAAATTTATTTCTAATCGAATGAAAAATTATCAATTAGTTATACACAACTTAACAAAATCTGCATAGAAAAGCTCTCCTCCAAATATCCAACTTTTTTCAATCATCGATACACAACAAAAAACACAACATTTAAATACTAATTTACACACTTAATGATCATAGAAATACACAAATAATTACACAAAAAAAAAGATATGATAAAAAATAATGACCAATGTTTATGAAGAAGTTTTGGTAATTGGAGATCTTGAACTTGAAGAGACTCAACAACCATCTGTTATAAAAAAAAGCAAAAAAGAAGTCGATGGATTAATTGGAGATTTAAATCCAAGATATCATGAGGAAAAAATCTCCTTGGAAGATGCCCGACAAAAAGTATATTCATCTCATTTCATAGTCAGTGGCAACTTTAACATATTTAATCCATATTAGAAATTCTCAAAAAGAGGTTAAAAGATATGAACAAAAAAAAATTGACCGAGAAGGAATTAATAATTATCAGGAATAACCCATATATCCTTAAATTTTAATTAATCAACACATTTTTTTAATATTTTATATCACGCTCATAAAAGGAAAAAAAGAATATTATCAAATTCACACAAAAAATTAGATAAAATTAAAAAATAAAAGGAAAAAAAAAATAGAGGTAAAAAAAAAATGAGAAAAAACAAAACAGAAGAGAATGAGTTAATAATAGTTAGGAATATTCATTATATCCTTAAATATCAACATTTTTTTTAATTCATTTAATTCATAAAAAAGCTATAAAAATTAAAGGAAATAAACAACATCGATAAAAATCAATTAAAAAAAATAAGAAGAGGATTAAAACTATGAAAATATCAGGCTCAACAAGTTTTTCAGGTCAGAAAATTGATGATGATTTGATCTCATCAGGTTCAGTTAGGTTACAAGGAAATTTTGAGTGTATAGGGTTGCGTTCTTCTGGAGCTTTTCGGGGTGGAGGAGATTTAACCGTTCATGGAGATATTAGAAGTTCTGGAGCATTTAGACTCGCAAGTAATCTTATAGGGGATGGAAACGCGAAGTTTTCAGGCTCAACCAGAGTTGGGGGGGCTTTGATGATTAGGGGAGCATTATCAAACTCAGGAGCGCTTAGAGTCGGTGGTAAGGTTGAATGTCAAGAAGGTGTTCGATTTACAGGCTCCTCAAGAGTGCATGGTAGTGTATCGTCTCAAAAAACTATTGTAATAGATGGTACAGCGAGGATTGAGGGAGGGATAAAAGGGGGTGAGGTGTATATCGGACACGAACGACTTTTTTCAAGGAAATTACTTAGACAACCATATAAGGTAGGTGGGAGTATTTTAGCTAAAGAGAATGTAGAGCTTATAGGGACTTATGTTGGGGGTGATGTACGAGGAACGGATGTGAAAATTGGTATAGGAACTGAAATCTCAGGCACAGTTTATTATGTGAACAACATTGAAATTCACAATAAAGCAAAAATTAACCATGGTCCTATTCAAATAACCATGAATGATTTACCAAATTTAAAATAAAATAGTTGTTAATAGTTAAAAAATTGGATTAAGAAGTCAAATTAGGTTAAAATTGTAATAGACAGCAGTGAAAAATAATATGGAAAGGAGGAAAGAAAATGGATAATAATGAGGAAAAAAGTGAAAAAGACGAGAGAGATGCTGAAAGGATAAAGTGGGAGTTAGGTGAGATTCAGGAAGAACTTATGGACGAATTAGAGGACTTACAGGACGAGTTTAACGAAGAAATAGAAGAACTAAAAGAAGCAGGAGATGGTATAAAAGGTATTTTAGCTGAAGAATTAACAGAATTAAAAGAAGAGGAGCTATCATTACTAAATGAGATCGGGGATATGAAAGGGGAAATAGGGGCTTTAGAAGAAAACGCAAGCGATAAAACACAAAAAGCAGAAAAAAAACTTGAAAATCTAAAAGAAAAGGTACGTAGGCATGAGGCTAAATATGGTGCTAAAATCAAGAAGTTATTGGAAAAAGCTAAACAAAAAGCTGTAAAAAGGGTAAATATTTCAGTCGATCCTAGAACGAGTCAAGAGTGGAAAGGATGGTCAGAACAGTTAGGTAAATCGGTTTCAGAGCTGGTGAGGAAATCCATGAAATTTGTAAAGAACAATATCGGTGATATCGCAAAATTAGAAGAATGGGGGCATAAAATGGAATCAATGGGTGTAGATATTGAAAAAGCTGTGAAAGAGTCAGGAATAGAAGATATCGGTGAAAAGTTAAAGAAAAAGTATAAACAAGATAAAATTAAGGGAAAAATTAGAGGATCAAATAATTTAAAAGTAGACAAAGAGCGAATTAAAAAACGAGTCAGTGGTCTAATTAAGCTCCATAAAAGTGTGCCAATTGACAAATTAGCTCAAACAATCAACAAATCAGAAGATTATGCTGAGAATCTGATTTATGAATTAGTGGCGGATGGTATCGAAGGCTCTTTAGAAGATAAGGTGTTTAAATTTACTAAAAATCCCGAAGAGGTAATATCAAAACTACACGAATTTATTGATAAAATGTAGAATCTAAGTAAAGTAATGAGTAAAGCTAAATAAAAAAGGTGGGATGAGTATGAAAGATAATAAATCTGATGATTATGAAGCATTTGGTCAAAAGATGGAAAATATGGGAAAAAAAATCGAAGAGGCTATAAGCAAACTTGATTTGGAAGATTTGGGTAAGAGAATAGAAGAATGTTTTCTACCAAGAGATATTGATAAAGAGCAAATCAAGAAAATAGTTAAGGGATTAATTCTGACACAAAAAACTTTACCAATCAATAAATTAGCCATAACGTTAAATATATCTAATAATGAGGCTGAAAATGTTATATATGAGTTGGTAGCTGATGGCATAGAGGGTGTATTAGAAACCGAAGTTTTCAAGTTTTCGAATAATCCTGATGAGGTTATTTCAAAACTTAATGATTTAATAGATAAATTATAAGAGAGAGAATTTTTATGGAAGAATTAGCGAACGAGAGCACATTTCGCTCATACATGTTTTTCTGGTCAGGACAATTAGTTTCTCTAATGGGGTCATTAGTAGTTCAATTTGCTATTATTTGGTGGATTACAGAAGAAACTGGCAGCGCTTTCTATCTTTCCATAGGGACATTCTTATATTTTATTCCTATGGTTCTTCTTACTCCTATTACGGGAGTTTTAGCTGATAGAATGAACCGCAAAACCCTAATTATACTTGCAGATTCAAGTCAAGCATTAGTTACAGTCTGGATTATCGGATTATTTTATTATACCAATCCTGTACAAAATCCTATAGGTTTAATATTAATAAATAGCTTGAGGGGAGTATGTCAAGCATTTCATATGCCAACCGTAAGTGCTATTGTTCCCACAATGGTTCCAAAAGATAAATTGAGCAGAATAAATGGAGTTGGATTTTTATTTACAAGCTTAATTCAACTCATAGGACCTCTGATTGGTGCTGTGCTCATGGCTTTTTACACATTGGATCTTGTTCTCTGGGTGGATATCTTTACTTTTAGTATAGCTGTTATTCCTCTGTTGTTGATAAAGATACCTAATGTAAAAGGTTTAATTGAAAACCTTAAAGAGACAAACGACCTATCTTTTATAAAAGAATTTAAGGAAGGGATAAAGATTATAAAATTTATCCCTGGAATGATGACGCTTTTATTCTTAGATATGCTTGTTAATTTTCTTATTGCTCCAATCAATGTTCTACTACCCCTTTATATTTTTGAAACACACTCTGGATCAGCTATTAGTTTAGCCACTGTAATGTTATTTTTAAATGCAGGGATGATTTTAGGAGGTTTGATAACAGCTTTAAAGAAGGAATGGAAGTATAAAATGAGTGTGTATTTTTCTGGTTTAATGATTGTAATGGCTTTGATCTCTGTTTTAGGACTTGCTCCATCTGGATTTTTTATAGTATTGTGGATTGGGATAGCGATTGTAGGATTTATTTTACCTGTTATATCTACAATCTTTTTGACGATAATTCAAACAACAGTTCCTCCTGACAAAATGGGTAGAGTATCATCTGTAAGTCAATCAATGTCTTCAGCAATATTTCCAATTGGAACACTTGTCGCTGGGCCTCTTGCTGTAGCTATTGGAATGCGAAATGTTTTCTTATTCTCTTCAATACTGGGTGTACTAGTTGTTTTTCTAATTTGGCGCTTTACTAAAATACGCCATGTCGATTATGATAATCTTGACAGAATAGTAGAGCAAATCAGAAACATTAATAAATAATTAAACAACTTGAGCCTTGTTACAGTATTATGGTAGAATTAGCAAGTAAAAAAACCTATAAAAATTATATATTTTTTTACTCGGGGCAATTATTTTCATTGTTAGGTTCATCCATTACACAATTTGTAATAGTCTGGTGGATTACTATTGAGACAGGAAGTCCAATAATGCTTTCAATTTCTAGTTTTGCGTATATTCTGCCAATGACCTTAGCTATGCCAATTGCAGGTGTTATAGTAGACAGATATAATCGAAAAAACATAATATTCATAGTTGATTCCCTTCAGGCATTTACAACCATTTCTATAATTATATTGTTTAATATAGGAATTATTGAGCCATTTTTGATAATTATTTTAAATAGTCTGTTGGGCTTATTTCAAGGGTTTCATATGCCAACTGTAAGTGCTATCGTTCCCACAATGGTACCAAAAGATAAACTGAGTCGAATAAATGGTATGAGTTTTTTATTTTCAGGTTTTATTCATACTATCGGACCGATAATTGCTGCCACGTTTTTAGCATTTTTGCCTATTAAATTAATTCTTTGGATTGATCCTATAACATACATAATTGCACTCATACCTTTAATACTAATTAAATTACCTACAGTCAAGCCAGAAGAAAAGCTAATTAAGAAAGAATCTTTTTTGACAGAATTTAAAGAGGGATTTCAAACTTTAAAATTAATTCCAGTAGTATCCATGATGTTGTTGACATCAATGTTTGTAAATTTCTTAATTAAACCGTTCCAAACTCTAATGCCTTATTTTATAAACTTCATACACTCAGGAAATCCCGCGGATTTGGCTCTTGTTTCTGCTTTTATTAGTGGGGGCGTGCTAACGGGAGCAATTATAACATCAATTAAAAAAGAATGGAAACATAAGATATTTATTTATTTTTTTGGAGAAACTGTTATATTCCTGCCAATAGTAATTTTTGTCTTCTTACCAAAGGGATCTTTTTTATTAATGGGTATAGTTGCTGGAGTTTACGGGATGATTATGCCAATATTAAATACGATTTATTTAACTCTAATGCAAACTAGAGTCCCTGCTGATAAATTGGGGAGGATAAGTTCAATGGACTGGGCAATCTCACTAGCAATCTCTCCACTAGGAGCTCTTTCTGCAGGATTTCTGTCTGAAATATTAGGATTCAGAAATCTTATTCTCTATTGTGCAATAGCGGGAGCAATAATTGCGATTATAATATGGCGATTTACGAGTGTTCGATATAATCGGAACCAAGAAAAAAATGAAGTAAAGATATTAAAATGAACTCTTTGAATTATTTTTAGATAATTTTAAAATTCAAAGTAATATTTGAGAATAAAAGCGAAAAAATTGTGGTGTAAACATAATTGCAAGAGACAGTTAATCAGAAAAGCTTAAGAAATTATATGAATTTTTGGTTTGGGCAATTATTTTCGTTATTAGGATCATT
>LAZR01000908.1_pt1 | contig 20213 bp, 50 predicted proteins | sample 329461 | NCBI WGS metagenome assembly LAZR01 (sample SAMN03002196, study PRJNA259156) | marine sediment metagenome | biome: sea floor; feature: Hydrothermal impacted sediments; material: marine sediment; isolation source: Loki non-amplified sample from Loki's castle hydrothermal vent sediment ...
TACACCGCGCAACCTTCCCTGAACACGGGGTCAGCTTCAGCCAGTGGATTCTCCTGATGGTTGAGCGGGGGATAGAGAGGCCTGAAGTGTTCGTGAAGATCAAGGAGACGAAATGAGCAAGCTAGTCCTGTACACTGAACGATCCGTAGAATACGTGGTCATCGACACCCACACCGGCCCGCACAATGCCTGACCATCCTCGCCACCACGCTCTCTGTGATAGAGTTCACCCTCGCCGCACTCATACCCCATCTGCGTCCGATGTATTCCCTTGAAGGGAGTTTCCCTCCACCTGTGAGGTTCCCGAAGGCCACCTCTTGATCCGCGAACGTGATCCTCCGGCACCTGATACTTAGCTCGAAGTCGCACCTTAGATCAGAGGGGCGCTCGAATGAGGCTTCCTCTAACGGCGCACGCTGGACGCCAAGGCTATCCTCCGGTGGGGCAAGCCTTCCTCCCTCACGGAGACGGTGATATCCCACCCCTGCCTGCCACAGCCCTTCAAAAGTTCGGATCGGCTGCCTAGTCGCCAGCATCCGGCTCCTTGTGTTGGCGGAGAGCAATACGGGCCGCAGCGTGTCCGCATAGAGTCTCACTCAACCAACCATGCGTCTGGCAGTATCCATGATGGTCAAACACTGTGCATGGATCAGGGTCAGTGATCCCCTCCAGCGCCTTACTGAGTCGGTTGGCGTCAGCCTCCAGTTCGCGATGACGTTCGGCGGCAGCGTCGATGAAGTCCTCTTTGGTGAGCAGCATCGCCTCGAAGCGCACCATCGCCGCATTGCCCCAGCGCAGGAGTTCGTCGCGCTGATCCAGAACCTTCTCCAAGTCTTTGAGCGCCTTACCGTAGCACTCTGTCGCTTCGTCGCGTTCGCCCCTAAGTTGGTTGGCGTCAGCCTCGGCGGCGCGTAGCTTCGCTTGCTGGCCGAGTATCCACGCCCCTGTCGTAATTTCCGGCTCAGTCGCCTCACTCATTCGCCTTTACCCAACGCGGCCATCGCCTTCCCTTCCTTGAGAGACGCACTACAGTAGTCGCACTCGTCACCTTCCTCAATCAGCCCATCAATGTCCTCCTCGATCAGCCCCCACCACGGGCCAGGATTGTCGCTGATGCGCTCTGAGGCATGGGCCTCATTGCAGAACGTCTCGTACTCGAAGCCGTCCACGAGAATTAGACGTTGTTCGCAACTCATTCGTCAGCGCTCCCTTCTTCGACAGGCTCATGGATGCTAATTCGGGGCTTCGCGGCGAGCGCGTCAGCAAACACCTTCTCCATGTCAACCTCGCGACGTGGCGGATAAGCAATCGACGCACTTACAACCCCGCAACGACATTTGCTTATCTCCAGCGACACCCTCCACCGCTCCCCATCTATCGTCACGGGAATCCACGTACCGCTATACGCTTCCTCGTTGTGCCTGTGAAATATCGCCATCCTACTCAACCTCCATGCCAGTCAGGACTTTGTACTCCAATTTCCTTGATGTCTTGGACTTCCACGCTACCATCGGCACAGCACCAGCAGCCTTACACCTGAGCATGAACGCCTCTCGCTCTGCGGGAACAAGATAGGATGAGCTGGCCTTGACCTGGATGAAGTATGGCTCGGGAAAGGTTAGTCCGCCGTCAATCGCCACCACGTCCACTGGCTCACCGCCGCCCTGTCGAATTCTGAATGCGACCCTTCCAAGCCTTTCTTGGTCAACCACAACTGCGCGCTCAATCCTTGCGCCCTTACGCTGTCCGTGAATCTTCACCGCGCCACTCATGCCGTCACAGCCCTCGCAGCGCGATACCCGCGCATAAGCTCGGCCTTGCGTGCGCGCTGCTGCGGGGTAGAGGGCTTACGCCTACGCCGAACTCCCTGCCTCGTACACTCTCCGCACTGTCGATGGCCGTGGTTGATGTAGTGGTCGTCGAGTGAGTGCCCGCGCTTGCAGGTGTTGGTGCGCCACGCAATTGCAGTGGGGTGCATCCCGCGCAAGAAGTTCTCTCGATTGGTGACAGGCTCAAGGTGCGCTGGGTATGCGCACAGCTTGTTGCGGCACAGGTGATCTAGCTGGTCTGGGATAGGGCCAATGAGGGCCGTCCAGGCTACACGGTGCGCATACTGATCTCGCCACCTATCGACACCTAGGCGGACGCCGTAACGCCCGTAATTCTTACGCGTCTGGCCCTGCCACACCCAGCACCCGAACAAGCCAACGCGCACCTTGTCCCAGAAACGCTGCGGTAGGCGCGGATCGCCAAAGGCGGGAGGGGTGATAGACTGATTGAGCATCGGACTTACCTCCGGTGTCGTGCGCCCGGAGGTTGCGATCTCGCGGGCGCGTTCTATTGCTGCACTCATTTTACCACACGTCGCCCTTCTTCTTGCCCTGTATCTTGACCGCGCCGCTCATCACGCCTCCTCTAACGAGGCAGTCATCAGCCGCCGCAACAGAGGCTCCACCGTCCCGCTGTCATGCGACTTCTTGAACTCGACGCATGCCTCGTAGGGGTGGAACTCATCTGGCGCGAGTGTAGGCATCCCGCACTCGTAGCACTTCGACTTGAACACGTTAGCCTCAATCGTCGTTCCGTCTAATCGATAACGCTTCATCACGCCTCCTTTACCGGGGTAAGAGCAGCTCGAAGCTGGCCGGCGCTATCTGCACGACCACGGAGGTAGGCGTCGTCATCGGGGTCATCGTCATCAGCACCGTCAGAGTCGTCCAACTCTGCCCACCACCGCGCCACCAGCGCCTCTACCCGCGCGATCTTGGCCTCGGCCTGCCTGATGCGCTCAGCCTTCTCTAGCTTCTCGTCGCAGTCGTTGTCCTCTTGACGCAACTCCAGCAGCAAGCGCTCGGCCTTGACGGCACGCTCCTGCCAAAGTGCGCTTCGCTCGCTCGCCAGTGCTGCTTCGCAGGGGTACTCTGGCTCGTGCTCCAGATGGCAAACCTCACACATCCTGCGCCACCTTGTCCGACTCTGGCACAGGGGCATCAGCACCATCTTCGTCGTCACTGAAGTACATGAACCGAGCCTCGATATGCAGCCACCTACCTGCATTCTCTGCCTTAATCTCTGCCTGGGCTGGAACTCCCGCCTCCGAGAGTTTATCAGCGGCCTCGCGAAGCCCGGCGATGGACTGCTCAACATCAATCTGCCAGATGGCCTCCTTGTAAACACTCGATTCGTCGCTCATTCACCTACCTCCTTGAGAGCAGCTTCCACCTCGTCGGCTCGGGCATACCACGACATAGCGACGTTAGTGCGGCCCTTCTTGCGCCACCGCTCCACCAGCTCCTCTACCGCCGTGAGCTTGGCCTCTTGCTCGGCCAGTTCGTCCGGCACCGCCAGTAGAATCTCCTCACACTTGAGCTTCCACCAGTCCCGCTCTCTTATGGCAGTGTCACGCTCTCTCTCGACCTTCTCGGCACGTGCCTTCCAGTCCTCGATAACAATTACGCCCTCGATAGTCTTCGTCTCAGGCACGCTAGTGCTTGGGTCAGTCCCGCTCATTTCACCTACCTCCTTGAAGCCTTCCTGAAGCTCGGCCCAACGGTGTGCTTGTGGAGATAGCCAACATGGTAGAGGTGGCCCACCACTCTAAGCCCAGTTAAGAGCCAAGACACTTCTCGCTGAGCCGAACTCCGGGATGGCCTCACCGTATCCCCAACAACGTTGCGCAGCTCCAAGTCGGGCTCCAACCAAACTCCAGGAACAGGTCATGAGCCATCTCTGCGTTCCTTGAAGGGATCATGCTTCCTTCCCAGTAGTCCGCCCACCGCCACGCATGAATCGGATGTAGCTGGAAGACTCCTCGCTCCCCAGCCCGTCCGAGCGCTTGTGGATTCCAACGAGACCCCATCTCACACCACCCGACCGCAAGTGCATCGTCGCAGTCCCAGACGAATACAGCCCGACAGACGATGGGTGCGAGTAGGGCGTAAGTGTCTCCGGCAGGCTCGGGCACACGGTACACGTCAGTCGGTGTAGGGCTCGGCTCAGGGCTTGGAGTGGGCGCCGAAGTGAAGACGGCATCTAGTCCGCCACCCCAACCAAAACCATCACGAGTAGGAACAGGTTGCCCGCCGTCAGCCCCGCCACCGCCGAAAGGATAATCCGCTGCGTCTTGTTCATCACTTCCTCCAATCACCAACAGTAACGCCAGCGCTACTATGTACCGGATACAGGCTCCTTGATGGGGCGATTGCCTCGGTTAAACGGTAGCTCCTTGGACTTGCCGAACCACACGAAGCCGTCCTTTGGCAGCACCTCTGAGACGTTCGCCATCGGGTGCTTTGGGCAACCACCACGCGCGCGTACTCGTTGGGCACAGTCGTCACAGAAGAGAGCCATCAGTCTCCCTTCTTGGGTTGCTCGACAGGCTCGTGCTGCTCTAGGCCCTTTACGAACACACTGAAGCCGTCCATGCATTGCTTACAGGCCCCTGAATGGAGATCGGCCGTCAAGGTCACGCGAATGAAGCCCTTGGGAATCTTGCCCAACTTCCTCTCAGCCACTTGCCTCTCCCTTCGTGCAGAACTGCTTCTTGAAAATGCCCATGCTTTCCCACACAATCTTGTGGCCGTCACTCCTACCAGACTCATGCCGTTTGGCGTGAATTCGCTTGACCTGCTCGTAGAAGGTATGCTCGTCGCCCTTGCAGGAGTCGTAGAGTGTGTCGATGTAATCGAGGAGCTGCCAAAGGGATTCTCGATGCCTTTGCGCCTCCACGAGCGGGAGCGCTAGGTTACGCCACATTTGCTTTGCACAGGCACACCAATTGGTCGCAGATGACACCTCGTCGCAATCCTTCATGTTGACCATTGCCGCTTCGACAAGATCATCAGCACGATCAGTATCTCGGCTCATTAACTTGCCTCTCCCTTCGTGCAGGACGGGCAGGAGATGCGCTGCTCGTAGAAGTGTTTGAAGCAGCTCACATCAGCGCCACCATCACACTCCATGTCAATCGACACCCAGCCATCGGTAAGGGTACAGTCATAGCGGCCCTGTTCATCCTTGAGCCGGGCGACTTCGGCCTCTAGCTCTGTGATGCGGGCAGCCTGCACCTCCAGCCCGTTACAGGCGGAGGACGTGCGATGGCTGCGTCTGCAAAGCTCGCACTCAGGCGTGTCGTTGACTCCGCTCATTCCTTCACCTCCAACAGAATCTCCCCAGTATCGCGATCTTCGATGAAGTACGTCCCCATCACCACGCGGTTCTTTACCCTCCGCCCGTCCAACCTCAGTCCGTTGTCTAAGGCATCGTGAAGGGGCCAGCAAGGGTAAGCGGACGGAGGCCCGTGGTTGCCCTGACTTCTCTTTGGAACATGCTGTGGCGTGCCTGTGCGCCAGCAGGTCTTGTGCCAGGGTTGACCCTGAGCGCAGCACAGTTCACCCATCGAGGTGCACCTTGTCAGATGTCGTGCGGGACCTACGGAACTCGTGGGACTTGTTGCGTTTGGCGATCTCCTCAAAGGACTTCCCGCCCTTCTGTCGTAGCTCCGCGAGATGAAAGTCGCAGTAGAAACCCTCCGACTTCGCCCCGCAGATGGAGCACCTGGCCTCCAACGACTCGCGCTTCTCCTTGCGACACTTCAGGCAGTAAGGCTTCGGGTAGGCCCTGAACTCAACCTGGACACCGCATCCCTGACACGGACTAGTCTTTTTCACACCGGCACCTCCATGTTCTCACAAGTCCCGCACCCGCCCCGCTCATCCACTGTCGCGGAGTAGTGGTTCTCACCTACCAGAATAAAACACAGGATGCATTTCTTGTGATTGAGCATATAGTCCTCCGCGTCCCGTCTATCTTCCTCGAACATGAGATTTCCTTTGATGCAGAACGAGCAGTCTGTGTTCCACGGAGACCTCAACCCACGCCCCGCTCTTTACGCCAAGCCGCAAGCCCCGGATCGATGGCTGGCCCAAGGCGCATCGGCTTCGCGTCGTCGTACCGTTTCGCCAGCGCCTCAAGTTCCAGCGAGAGTTTGCGAGCGCTGAGCCGCGCCTTTGCCGTGTCGCCCTTCATCGGCGGCCCTGATTCCTCTGAGCCTCGGCGTAGTGCTTGCGAAGTTGAACTTCCCTCAAAGAAAGAGGCGGATCATCTGACGGTTCTATTGATGGTTCATTACTGACGGTTATTACTGACGGTTCGTAGGCTCCCAGAGTACCCTCATCCCTGTCGTCAGCGTCACATCCTACCCCGTCAGCGTCACATCCTCCTGTCGCCAGCGTCACATCATCAACACCATGAGGGGACGATTCGTCCCCTCCTCTCCACTCTGTCTGTAATCGCTCTCGCCTGCCCTCGCCCTCGGCCTTAATGCGCCGAATATTCACCCATCGCGTCGTTGTCTGTCCAGGCGTGCGAGAGCGGGGGCCAGAGCGTATCCAGCCATCTTCCTCAAGGGCTTTAAAGTGGGTCGAGACGTTGCGCGGGGCAAGAGAAGCACGAGCCGCAACCTCTTTTCTTCCCGGCCAACACTCCCCCGTCATGCCATCCGCTCTATCGCAGAGCGCCACTAGTACCAGCTTCCTTGCCGGGGGCAGATCAAGCCAGAGGCTCGCGGCGACAAGGTCAATGCTCACGGGGAATCTTCTCTCCCAAGCAACAGCCGCCCCGCGATGCCACCTACGTTGCGAAGACGGAAGAGGGCGCGGGACGGCTGAGTGCTTGCAGTTGAAAGGGGCATACCTACAACCCGTCTTCGCATGGCCTCATTCTCCATCCTAGGAATGTCATCTGTCAAGGACTAGAGTACGGGTTCCTCGTCCAGCTTCTTGGCCCCAATCCCCGACTGCGCAGCGAACGCTGCCATCGTCTCTTCTGCCGGGGTGCCGGGCCTACCCTCCCAACTAGGCCGTGCGTGTGCCCTTTCGGGCTTGAACGCTTGATGCCACGTTTGGCAGCCACCCGTATCGCAAAGAGCGCAGGCTCGCCCGAACGCGAATTGTCGCGCGCACAAATCCACTCCGCAGCACATGCACTTAAACGGCGGCCGCAACTCCCACCCCCTGAACTCCATCGACACATCGGGCGGGTCAGGATCGTGATCTCCGTAACAACTAACACAGAATTCAGCCATCAGTCTCCCTTCTTGGGTTGCTCGACAGGCAATTGTTCGTTACGCCCACTTTGTGCGTGGACTCCGCAGTAGCCGCCATGCTTAGCGGGGTTCTTGCACTGAATAAGCGGCTCAACGACGAGCATGGCCTTACAATTTGCAATATCAGCCACTCACCTCTCCCTTCGTGCAGGACGGGCAGGGGCCGTAGTCAAGTGGCCGCTGGTGCCCGAAATGCGGCATCGGCGCACGCTCCGGCTCTCCTGTCTCGTTGACGTATTCAGTTGTGGCTCCGGCGTCCATGCTCATGCTCTAGTCAGATACCAGACAAAGGCAGCTTGGCCTGTGAGCTTCGCCCGTCGCCCCACGTGGCCATCTACTTCTGCTGCAATTAGCCGCTCGCGTACCCATTGGTCGTCTGGCCTCAATAACGCCGTGGCTATCTCCTTAACTGTGGAGTCCCCCATCGCAACGAGGTAATCGACTACCCTTGAGTAGTCGAGATATGTTGGCTCGCGAGTGAGGTTCATTCGATCTGCGCTGCCTTGAGGGCGTCAGCAAGGCCGCAGGTGCAGCCAGTACCGTCAGCGTTGACCAGGCAGCCTGATCCACTGGGATCGAAGCCATGATGTTGGAAGCGTATTTCCTTCGCAGTGCTCTGCCTCCGGTGCCATGCCACCAACGGCCCGTAGTCTGGCTCCTTTACCTCGCGGCCCAGCTCGTAGACATGGCACTCGTTTGCGCCATCCCACCTGAATCGAGCGCTCTCTGGATTTGTAGGAAACTTGTGTCCATCTCCAAATGCCACATATCGCGTCATCGGAAAAACTCCAGTACATTCCTAGGCCTGTTGCTTACGTGTTCGATGAACAGCGCCCAGTCCAGCGCACACTCCGGGCAGCCTTCGATCACTTCGGTATGCCGTCCATAGACGTGGGCCAGGATCAAACGCTCCCGGTGGTCTCGCGCGGCGATGCGCTGTCTTCCCTGTAGCGTCGCCAGCTCGGCGTCGATCTCCTTGTCGAGAATCCGGGGGAGCTTCATCGCCCGTTCTTCCGCCTCTTGACCTCTAGCGCCGTTTCTCCTCTTGCCCGGCGATAGGAGTAGATCATCGTTGAGTGATCCCTACCCCCCAATATGAGCCCAACGGCTTTCCACGTCATGTCCAGCTCGTCTCTGAGCCGCACAACGGCTTCCTGCCGGGGCCGCACAAGCCTCGGGAACCTCCGCATTCCAATAAGGTCACCGGGCAATATCCCGTGCCGGTGAGCAACCTCATCAATGATTTCGCGGGCCAGCGCGCTGAGGTCTATTCCTGCCAGTACATCAGCCTTTGAAATACGGAGCTCCCCCGTACCGTGGCAGACGACGCACTTAATCACAGTGCTGGCCATCGCTCTCACTTCCCGTTCCTCCTGAGGCAGGCCCAGGTGCAAAATTCCTGCTCATCGCCCCTCGCAGCCCCTGCCTGAGCAGACAGGACGTACCTCGCAGCAAAGTAGGGAATCTTCTCCCGGCACCCTGAGCAGATACTCCAAGTCACTTCATCCACCGAACCGGATGGCGCACGTTCTCCGCCGCTTGCTCCGCCGGGTCCGTCGTTTGCGTCTGGTTGGGGCAGCGATACCCTGAGTAGTCTTTCCCCTTGGCATTCCTGCCGCCGAAGAAGTTCATCTCTGCACCACAGCCCTGCGTGTCGTTGGGGCCATGTCCACAGAGGTGCGGTGCAGGGGGGCCGCTTGACGGGCCGGGGTGGGGCGGCTCCTCGCCGTAGGGCACGTCTGGGCCGGGGTCACGGTCGGCTGTTGGTGACTTGGACTTGTCTAGCGGCTCATCGAGAAGCCAGCCCGTGTATCTTTCGGCGGCAGACAGCACGTCTTCAAACGGCGGCTGTCTAGCTGATGCCATTTCCACCGCCGCCTTGAGTGCCACCGCCCGCGCGATGCGTATGTCCGTCTCGCTAGCCATTACCTTGCCTCCTCTTGGTGGGTGTCCAGATAAAGGTGCCGTCTCGGATGGCGGCCACCATTGCCCGCGTCTCATCTGCCCAGTGGCCTGCGGCGTGCGTGCTGGTGTCTGAGCGCTCCGGCTTCATGGCAGCGGCCCATCGCACTCACGGAGCCGCTCTCCCGCAACCGGGTCGATGATGCATATAGCGCGTTCCGAGTCTTCGATTCGCTCGTTTATAAGGATGGCGAAGAGGAGGACGGTTGCTAGCAACATGAAAAAAACAACAGCAACGTCGGTGTGGTTGTGCTCCCTCACAAGAACACCGCACCTATCGCCCCAGCGATCCCCAGAGGAACCAGTAGCCATGAGTAGAAGTCGATCATTCTGAATCCTTGAGGGCTTGACGAACGAACTTCCACCAGCACGCAGAGCAGAGGTCTAGGCCCTCCGTGAGGGTGCTAACCTCGATGTCAACAGTGAACCTGTCGTCGTCTGCCTTCAGTCTGTGGGTGGCCTTCGGCGCGCCCGTCGCTTTGCACACGTCACATTGTGTTACCTGCATCAGTTCGCGCCGTTCTTAGTGATGTAGATGGTGGTGCCGCGCTGGCGCACAAAGAGGCCTTTCCGCCCAGCGGTGGCAACCATTCCTACTCGCGCGGTGTGAGCTTCAGCCGCGTCAGCGAACTCTACCGGCAGGGATTGACCACTCTTTAGGGCTTCCGCCGCCTTCCAGACCTCCATGAATCTCCCCGAGCCCTTGGCTGCCTGCGGTATTCCCGTTGTCGGCTTACCTATCTTCATGTCTTCCTCCTATTCGCAGGGTGCGGGCGCAACAGGGCGTCCACGTCTTCAGCCTTGAACCTCAGCGTTCCGGTCGGAGTCTTATAGGTGGGAATCAGCCCCAGGGTGATCCACCGCTTCAGCGTCGACTCCGAAATGCGCAGCTGCGCCTGCACCTCAGCGCCGGTCATCAGATCATTCATAGAATTAGCTCCCTCTTATACTCGCTCAATCTAAAGTGCCCCTGCGTAAGTGCCAACGAGATCAGGGAGGATCGCAACAGGCAGCATTACGCAGGGGCACCTTGGGGGGTTGTTGAATGAGTCCTCCCTGAACACGCGGTCAATGTACATGTTGCCCACAGGCTTGTCAACGGGTTAGTTGTCCGGTTATGAAGAAAGGCTAGAATGTCTCTGTTTGTGGCATGGAGCACAGAGCCACTCAACCTCATCCCACTTAGAGTAGTCGGGGTGGTGTCCGTGAGTGACTGAGTTAGATGAGCCGCAACTGGCGCACGCTACGCCTCGCTGCATCCACCCATCCCTGATGGCCCTAGACACCTTTTGCCGTGCCCAATCCTTGCTTCCGTTGAGAATCTGATGCACGCGCTGGCGGGAAACCCCGACCAATCTAGCAATTTCGCTGTTGCGGACACCAGCCTCACTGAGATTGACTATTTGCTTGCGCCGCATTTCGCTAGCGTAATAAATCATCTTCATCACAACCTATGTTAAGCGCGACTTGACGTAAATATCAAGCCCCTTAACGCAAAAAGGTGCCCCTCCCGGTGGGCACTCCCTGAAGCTTTCACTACCGGGCCTTCCCACGGAGGAGGGGCAATCGAGCAACGAGTATGCTCGGGACTCGACGTCTTTAGCTTATCACAGCGTCACGCCCTCGCTCGTAATGAACCGCAGACCCAGCGCGATAGCGGATGCGATGGCAGCGCCCGCAGCCTCACGTAGCGCAATGCCGGTGTTGAGATCGAGCCCCAGCAGGTTCTCCGCGATCAGCGCCGCCGCGACAATGGCAATTGCGCCGAACACCTGAACTGTTTTGGACGTGTACCACTTCTTCATGTCTCTACTCCTTCGCTTCAGATCAGATTCCCACACATCGAACACCTCGTCGGTCAAGCTGTCGTATACGTTGTCGTCCTCATTGTCCCAGATGCGCGCTAGGACGGGATCGTCCTCCGCCGTGAGGTAGGGACGCATCTTAGCTAGTTGCGCTCGCGCACAGTGCGTGTGATGTGGTGAAGGTGTTGTCGCCAGTGTCATCGTAGGTGGTGGTTGTTGTCGTCGTCCCGTAGTACGGCCACGTGATCGTCGGCGTGTTGTAAATCCACGGATAGTGGCTCAGCGTGCAGGGCTCCGACGCCCACACCGCATCGCATTTCCCGCAGTACGCCTCGTTGCACGGCTTGCAAAACTTCATAATGTGTTCGCAGTCGTGGTGTTCGTGCTTCTTCATGTTCTACTCCTTTAGCCTTGCGGCTGCGTCGTCGTTAACTGCCTTCGCTATCGCCGCCGCGTCGACGGCCAGCGTTGGCATTGTGTTCAGTTGGGCCTCGAGCGCGGCTAGGCGGCCGAGTATGCTTTCGGGTTGAGGCAGGCCCGACAGGTCAGGCTCCCCCGCGCCCTTCAGCATGTCGTGCTGCTCTTGCGCCCACGCGAAGAGGTTCATCAGCACGCCGTGTTCTTCCTGTGTCAGCGCCATGTCTTCCTCCCTTGTTATGTAACTCTGGTAGAGCGGGGAAATCGCCCCGCTCGGGCAGTCCGTCGCCCCGTTCGTTAGCTCTCCATGTTCTCGGAACCCCGCGCCCAGAAACGGCGGACGGAGGTTGGGGCATATCGCCTTTACGTCTTCTCTCATCCTGCGGGCGTTAGCTATTTGCACCGCGTTCATAGACCACCCTGGCATTCCCTCATTCTCACAGGCCAGCCCGTCACGGTTCTGGGTGTAACCGCCTGAGGTAAACGTCAGCGCGCTCAACGGATAGTGCTGGTAGAAGTCGCCGTCCTGACAGTTGGAGAACGTCCACGAGGCGTCCTCGCCCGGTCGGTGGCCCCGCCGCAGGAACGCCTCCCAGCCTCCGGCCAGGTGCATGACGAGGTAGAGGATTTCGGACATCGCTCGCTCGGGATCGTTGGTGTATCGACCTTTTTCAACTGGCGCTGGCGCTTTGATCGCCCAGTCCAGCCACCCGTCTACGACGGTCACAGATCGCTCCAAACCATGCCGGGTTGCGTGGTGCCCCTCTGCCTTTTCCCGCAGTGCTTACACGAGCGGTCATACTGAGGAGGGTTGGAGGTCAGCACATATGGGGCCTCAGCCCAGCAATGCCCACCTATCCTTGCGCACTCCAGCTCTGATATTTGCGGTTCGGCAACCAGGCCGCCATTGCTGATCGTTACCGTGCTAGCGTCCTCTAGTTCTGTATCCATGCGAAAGACTCCTTTACTACCGGGACAGGTCTGCGCAGGCGGGGAAAGAACAAGGTGTACCAGACCGCGAAGCTGAACAGCGCGAGGGCGCACCACGGCCTCATTGCAACGTCCTCACGGTGACAACCTCACCGAGTCCGAGAAGAAGATCGTCCCGAACGCCACCACCGACTCCGAGCCAGCGTCAGTCCGCCAGACATCGAAGCTGTAAAGCCCCTCTGCGGTGATAAGCTCCGTCTCGGTATCCGAGAGGGCGATCACAAGTACGGAGTTTGCTCCCGACAGTTCGCCCAGCGAAAGGTCGCCGTTGGCGAAGGTGATCTCCCCCCCGCCGGTGCTCACGTCGATCAGGGCCGTACTGTCGCCGGGCGACTGTTTGACTTCCATCGTGTAGGCGTTGCCCGAAACGTCAGCCGCCGCCATGTCAGCCCCTGTCGAGTTCTTCGTCACCACCTGGACGCGAATGGTTAAATCCTCGCCGATGAAGATGCGATCCGTGGCAGTGTCGCCAAGGTCGTGTCTACGAGCCATCAATATCACCTCTCATCAGTCTAGTCTCCTTTCGCTCGCCCCGGATGGCTATGGTCTGCACTTCACCCCGGACGCTGATGCTCCCCACCTCGCCCCGGATGAAGATTCGGCGCGGTGTCGGAGGAATAACTACCAGCACCCACGTTAGGTTTAGGGCCGCCGTCAACAAGTAGCGTGATGGGTACGGCTGACTGAGTAACGGTGCCCATTCGTCCGGGCCGGGCATTACGGGGACTGGTGTTTCGGTGTTCCAGATGGCCCCAGCAGCCTGTCGGCGCTTGTGCTGGAACAGCGGTTGGTTGACTGCTGGTAGCCACGTGAACTCAACCAGCCCCGTGCGCGGCAGCTCTACGCGCGCCGACTCACCCGCTGCCTGTCTACGCTTGTGACGGAGATATGGCTGGTTGGTTAATGGTTCCCAGTCGTAATCATCCAGCGGCGTGGCGGTGTGCCACGAGAGACCGCCAACCGGACGTGGCGGGTGGCGGCGCGGACGTTCGGGTGGTGGCTGGAACCAGTTGAAATCAGGAGGCGGAACCAGTACCGGCTCGACCTCGCCGATGTACTGGTATAGCCGGTTGGGCATTACCGCGCCAGGCCGGACTGCGGCCCGGAGGCCACCACTCCGATCTTTATCGGGTAGGGCTGGTGGAGGTCAGGCCACGGCATATCGGTGCCGTCCCCGCCCGCTGCTACTGTATAAGTGATGTGCAGTTTGGGAGCAAGTGCCTCATCGCTATTGAAGCTCTTACCTAGACGTTCACCATTACCAGAGTCGTTAATGGAAAAAAGTACAATCGCGCTCGGGTCGTAACTGTCAGCGAGTTCTTGAATGATAGACGTGACGGTCAGGGTGTAATCTGAGTCTGCTGTCCAGTTTCCTAACTCTGCACTTCCGGCAGCCACAGTCGCCGTCGTCTTGGCGCGGCCCGAAATGTCAAAGTCCGTGGTGGTAAACGTTATGGGAGCTTCCAGGTCGTCACCGTACATCGTATTTACAAATGAACCCGTATCCGTTGCGTTAGCGCGCCACGTCAGATAGGCGTCCGTGATCGTTTTGCCTGCGAGACCCGTTATCAGCGTGAAGAATCTCTGCCCTGACCTCGTGTCAAAGGCATCACCTAGAACTACACTGGTGGCCAGTAGTGATACTTGACCAGCAGTGATTTCATTGGCGTCGTCAGACGACGCCTCGACCTGGTCGTCAATAGTCGCCATCAGGGAGCTATTCCTATGTTGGGATCGTGCTCGATGTTCTTGTTCTTGAGCGCGGTCACGTCAGGCCGGGCGAGCACCCCGTGCGGGTCGGCGTTGGTGGGCGCGAAAGACGGGTCAGACATATCCATATCGGCAAATCCTAGCTGCTGTGCCCTGTCAATGAAGCGCTCGATGTTCGCCCTGATCTGTGCCCCTACATCGACGTTGGCGTTCTCCTTGACTGGAGGATCGTCAGGGTCGGCGCGTGCTTCCGGCGCGGCCCACTTGCCACTCTGCCGCAGGGTGTGACCTCGCTCGTCCGTTACTGCCCGCTGCCGTACCGGTTTCAGGTTCATAATGTGCTCGTTGACGATGTCTGGAGGGTCGCCGCTGGCAGCAGCCGCGCTAGTGCGCCAGAGATGCACCTTGACGTAGCCCCCCCCCGTCTTCGGTTCAGTCTTAATTTCCGTTATTCGGTATATCCACGGCATCGTTATCGCCTCAGCAGCCTCAGGTTGTTTTTCACCCGTCCCCTCGCCTCAATCTGCTCGATGAACTTCTCCCAGTGACGGCAGGTCGCCATACACTTCGCCTTGCCGCAGAGCGCACCGTTGCAGGACGTACACCAGCCCCTCTCGATGCCCGAGCCAGGGATCACGCGCCAGTGGTACTGACAGTGGATACACATCATCGTGTCCCACTCCTGCGTCGTGGCGCTGGGGTCGGTGATCGTCACATAGCCCATCGCCCGGCGGGCCGTGGACGTGCGCCCATCCAGGCGGATCGCCGGGGCCTTCCCAGCCTTGACGATCTCCTCGATCTTACCCACGGTACTCACTGGCCGGACGCCCGTTGTAGAGCGCCCACTGCTTCTTGTGGCACTTCGCGCCCACGAGGTACTTGCCGCCGAACGCGAGCTTGCCCCCGATCAACATGGGCGTGATGGCAGGCAGCGTGGCTGGCTCGTTGTCGCAGGCGGGACACTTGTGCCCCTCCTGCATCCGCTTATTGTACTGAAGGTTCACGGTCGCCATGTTCGCTCCAATCTGTCACGATCCGGTCGTAGTCTTCGACTTGATAGACGCGCCCGTCCCGGTCAACCTGGTTGCAGACGACACCGCCGTGGACGAGCCACGTCTTCTCGTTGGCCTCGAACCACGTCCCCAGTACGAATTCGTCGGTCTGCTCGCTGTGGCAGGTGACGAAACGGTAGAGCTGATGGCCCAGCTCCTTCCCTTCGAGTTCGTACTGTTCCGGCATCTCCGCGTCCGTCAGGAGCGTCGGGATGCTGATCGCCATGAAGCCAGTCGCCGCGGCGAAAATCTTGTGCAGCTTGCCGTCCTTCCAGCCGTCCCAATAACCGCCGCCGGGCTCCTTGAACACGACGGGGGCGGGAAGGGCGCTCTTCATCGGGTAGACACCGCTGATTGCCGTCACGCCGGGGTTCTTGATAAGAGACTCTATGAGCATCTGGACGCCGTTACTGCCGCGGGGCATGACATCATCGTCGTAGAAAAAGAGGATATCCAACTCATCCCTAATCGCCTCGGTGAGGGCAAAGTTACGGGCGTCGGCGATAGAGAGCCCGATTGTCGGCACAGATTCATAGTGGTGTGCCAGCGGCAAGGACTGCCACCGATAGCACATCCCCCACTCGATCCGGGTCGTACCCAGCGAGCAGTGTTCAATGCGGATTTTCATCTACTCAAGCCAGTGGATGTACCCGTTCGCGTCCACGCCACCGGACGTCTGCGTCGGCTCGATGCCGACTGCGCTTGTGGCGTCCGCCGGGACAATGATCTCCCCTTCCGGTGCTGCCACCCAGCGCCACGAAGCCCGCTGGTTGAGGCCGATGTCAATGAAGACGTCGGCGTAGCCTGGCTCTGTTGTGACGTCCGAGATGGCGATGATCTGCGAGGCAGGCCCAGCACCGTCCAGCGGTGTCTCGGTGACGGCAGCGCCCACTGCAACGGCTGTCGTTGAGCGGGCCACGCGCCACTGCGTTGCGTTGTCTGCCGGCGTGCCAACCGAGCCGAAGCCCAGGTCGTAGATGCGGCCCCGGACGGCAGCAACGCCGTTCAGCGCCAGCATCGAGTCTGGAGTCGAAGTCACCGGAGTGACTGTTCCTACGGCTGCGTATCTTTCACCCATATCGTTCCTTTCCATAGAAAAAGACCCCCGCGCGGGGGTCTTGCGGCAGGCTGAACTTGACTAACTCATGTGAGCTGCGCTCCCAACGCGAGCAAGGCAACAGCAACGCCCAGCGCTATCAGCGCTTCCAGTCGCGCGAGGCGCGTGTGAATCCTTCGCTGCCCGTTCCACACCCGGATGAGTGCTTTCCAGATATGTTCATGCTCGCCGTTCATACTGGGCAGCACCGGCAGGTCGTCCTCGCTATCTGCTCCAAACCAAAGCTTCATTAAGTCTCCTTCTACGAGAACGCTACCGCAGGCACGATTGAATACCAGACCCGGACGCTCATGGTATTGGCGGCGTTACCACCACCCCATTCGCCACCGCCGGTATTTTTGATTCGAACTACAGCATTGACATCTGGAGGAAGGTCTCCTGTCGAAATCCTTATGTCTCTTATCTGAACACCGCCGCCAACCAGGTTCGTAGCATCAATCGCAGGCGTGATGGCCGTCGCATCAGCATATTCAACCAGCAGGTTGTCGTCGGTTTCAGTCCAGGCACCAGCCGTATCGTCAGACACGATATAGACCCGGTGCACCAGAGCCGTCAGGTTGGCTCCTGGCGCAGCAACGAGGGTGATCGGCGTAGCCCTGAGCGCTAAAACCTGAGCGTTGGTTAGTTGGGTGTTCTTGAGCCGCTCAGTCGGAACCCACTTGCCCCGGTCAGCGTCCCACACCAGCGCATCGCCAGCGGAGGGAACCTCGTTGCTGACCCTTGCCCGCCGAAACTGCTGGGGAACCCTGGCCTCTGCTTCCTCACCGGCTAGACGGCGTATCTCCTCTCGCTGCTCGTCCGTGAAATCTACGATGGCGTTGTTCTCTCTTCGGCCTGACAGCGGACGATGTAGTGAACCTTCTTGTCGTCGTTTGGCCCCCTCAGCAGGAAGTCGGACACATCAAGGAACCACAACGTTAGAGAGTTCCCTTGCGGGTCGGTAACAGCCACCGCTTTATCGTTGACAAGGGCCAACAGGGCGTCTCGGATGTCCTTCGCCTCTTGTGTGGCCTGCGGCTCATCGTCCTCATAGGCTACGCCCGTGTCGATCATTATGTCGTATGCGCCCGCCGTATCAGCCTGGCTTTTTACCCTGCTCCCCAGCACGAGAACCTGCGGGTCACTACTGGCGGGAGTGTAGCTGGCGGTCGTTACAACCTTCCAGCCCAGCCGGAACCTGGTAGCGGTGTCCTTCGCCGTCCAGTACCGCTTACTCAACCCTGAAGTTCTGACTGTGGGGCCTACTGCCTCCTCGGCCCCTCCGTCCCGGTGGACGATCAGTTGCACCGGGCAGGTGGTGTCGATGTTCCGCGTCAGGATGAAGAACTGCCACAGCCTTTTTTGCGTAACCTCCAGCCCGGCGTCGATCTCCGGCAGATAGCAGTAGTAGGTCGTGGACGCCGCACCGAAGCCGATGTTGTCCCGTCCAGCGTCAGGAGAACCGTCCTTCCCCAACTGGTAGTAGAGATATGTCCCGTTGTTGGCTGTCCACAGCCGGAACTCAGAGTCTACCTTCATCCCCCGCGCCCAACCGTCCAATCTGTCATAGGAGTGTGGAATCCACTTCCCGAGTTGCGCTATCCAGTAGGACGCCAGCACATAAGTCTTCGTTGTCGAGGACTCGGTGACGGCGTAGAGGTTGTACTTCCAGTCCCCAACTATGTCAGCCTCAAGGTACGTCCCCGTCACTGGTTCGTGGGTGATGTTGTCTATCGGCTGGTTGAACGGGTTGGTGTCGATAGAGATGTTGTCAGGTCGTCGCCCGCCCGTGAAGAAGAACTCACTGGAGCCGTGATTGTAGATGGCAACGTCCGTGCCCTGTACGGCGACTGTCCCCGTACCATGGCTGGGAGAGGCATCCGTCTCGGAGGTGATCTTCTCTGACACTCTTGTGGGGTCGGCCCGATACAGGTTATCTTCCTTGCCGATGTAGAAGGACGTGCCAGAGTCGGTCATCCGCACGATGTCTGTCGTGAGGTCGCCGATCTCCCAACCCCCCGCGAACGTAGAGCCGTCGCTGGAAAGAGCCACGAGGTTAGCGATGGTCGTGGCAGAAGCTGAATATCCCTTTGCCAGCTTGGCGTCCGGCCCGTCCTGTTGTGTGGTGTAGGCAACCGCCGTGTGCCCGGCATCGCCCCAGGTATCCCCCGTGGAAGACGTGACGGCTGTTAGCTTCACGGCGTTCGCGCCCTTACCTAATGGTTGATACTGAACTGCCTCAAACTCAGTCCCGTATCCAATCGAGGCGTCGTTGCCGTGATCTACCTGCTCCTCTACCGTGATGACGTTGTCGGCTATGGACATCTTCGTTGTGCGCTGGCCGCTGGCTCCGTACATGAACGTGACATTCTCTGCCGATGCCAGCGCGAGGTAGAAGATGTACTCCGCGCTCCCGGTTGCGGCTCCCCAGTTCAAGAATCCCGCCGTCTCCATGTCGATGTCCCCACAAGTGGCGGTAGAATCCTCGGAGCCATCAGTTACGTCGGTCATTTCAAATGCCAGAGCGGTGTCGGAGAGACCATATACGTCCGTAGTAGCCTGTCCGTCTTCGTCCGTCCAGCACATTGCCTCCACTTCATCCGTGGCCGAAGCCCCGCCGAGCGAGAACCGCGCGTGGTTGTCGCTAGTCCCACCCAGCAAGGTATCCTGTGTGCTTGCCACCATGAACGCCTCGGTCGTGAAGCCGATAGTCTGAGCAGCCTGATTGCCTGAAGATGTCTTCTTGGTGAACTTGCCCGCGAGCGCTCGGACGCCCTTTATGCTGAGCGTCATAACAATATCGTTGGCATTAGCTAAGCCGCTTGTAGTGAATCCATCCGAATCCATCGAGACGAAGGATTGAGTCACCGCCGACCCCGCCGAGTCAATCCCATTCAAACAAAGCGCGCCACTGGAACCAGAGAGGGTATTAGAAGCACCTTGAGCATCCTGAGAATAGATGCTCGTTGACCATTGATTGCCGCTAGCGTCCATGACGCCCATCGTCATTTTGGCGTCACTGGCAGAAGTAGTCGAATTCAGAGATGCGCTAAGGTGAATACAAACGTCGGGCTGAAAACCAACCCCCGTTACAGATTTAGCGCCAGCAGAGGTCTGAAGAGCCCAAGCGGATAAAGTTGCCTCAACCCCAGGCCCACCAATGGCGAGGAAATGAATGATGGCAGCGTCCGTATTGTTGTCAGTCCAATCAATGTCAAGTGTAGACGTGCCTAGATTGGTAATAACGCCATGTGGGCCATCCGCGCCGCTGGGCGAAATGAAGGCTATGCTCACATTCGCAGGAGCAGCAATGCCCGCGATCTTACGAGCCGCGTTTGATGTTCCCACATTATCCTCGGAGGCCCACGATGCGGTGCGCCCGGTGATATTATCAAAAGGCGTGCGGGACATTATCCCCCAGCCTGCGCTATCGCCTGCCGCAACCGTTCCACTAACGGTCTGATCTGACCACCAAAAAAGCATTACTCTAGGCTTCTCCGCTAAACCGTGAGAAACACTGGACTGCGTTACTATCCCCGCGTTCGTATCTTTCGTGAACGAACCACAGAAAAACTCAGCCTGCGCCGTGGTCTGGGTGGACTCAAAAAAGTCAGTGTTGGCGTCCACTGGCGGCTTGCCTGGGGACACAGACACTCTCCTACCGTGCAGCCTCATCAGCCCCGGCAGGTGGTTGTCGACCCCTACCGTGTGGGCGTAGGCGTCGGTTGGCCCGCCCTTGATCGCCCTTCCGTAACCCATCCCGCCGGAGAGCCCGTCTTCCCAGAGAACCGGGATTGCTCCCTTCGCAGAACGAGACAGAGGTTCGTCCTTGATGCGCTTGAACGCGATGTCGGCTACGCCCTTAACCACCTCGGTATAGACGGCGTAGCGCTCCCCGTCGATCTGGACATCAATCGGCTCCGCAAGGTCGCTCATGGAACCCGGACTCGCCTTCTGGGCTTGAACTCGGCCTGGGGTCTGTCCATCTCGATAGAGCGGAGCGCACCCATGTAGGCGGCGCGGAGGTCGGCGTGGTGCTGCCGCAGCCCAATTGAGGGAGTGCGGAGGCTTTTGAT
>LAZR01000909.1_pt1 | contig 20194 bp, 19 predicted proteins | sample 329461 | NCBI WGS metagenome assembly LAZR01 (sample SAMN03002196, study PRJNA259156) | marine sediment metagenome | biome: sea floor; feature: Hydrothermal impacted sediments; material: marine sediment; isolation source: Loki non-amplified sample from Loki's castle hydrothermal vent sediment ...
TTGCCCATGGGATCAATATCGTTCAAACGCGCGTGAACCCCCACCAGGCTGAACAAAAACACCGCCACAAAGCCCAGCAACCCGGCCACCACAAAGCTCTTGAGCATGGTTTTTTCATTGTTCACAAAACCCCGATCCGTGAGTACCGGATCGTGAAACGGGTAGCTGAACATTTGCAACAGGGCCACCAGCAGCAGGTCAAACCCTGCGTTCAACCGGAACTCACCCTCGCTCAGCAACGCGGAGGTATCGTTAGCCGGGACAATCATGAACAAAACGGCACCCAGAAAAAACACGAATACGAAAGTCTGGATAACATCGGTGAAAATCGAAGAACGCAGCCCGCCTTTAAGGCTGTAGGCCAGCGTAAACGCGGTGAACACCATCGCAGCCACGTAGTATTCCCACTCACCGGGCAACCCGAAGTAACCGCCCACCACGGCCGTATTGCTCCACACTTCGTTGTAAAGCCGGATCAGAATGGCGGCCGCAAACGCCACCCCCGCAAATCGGCCAAACCGTGAGGTCAGGAAATCCTGCAGGCTGCGCGCACCGGTCTGCGTGCGGATCAGGTAAATAACGTAACCCGCCACCGGAATGGAAAGCCAATAGCTGGCATAGGCCAGGCCTCCGGTCACCCCGTATGCCGCCCCCAGGTTCGCCGCGTTGGTCACCGACTTGGCAAAAATCCAGCTGATAAAAATACTGGCCGTGAGCGACCACTGACTAACCGGGTTACCCTGATCATCTGCGCCTTTGTAAAAAGACTTCGAATTCCTGCTTTTCGGCGACAACACATACATAACCACGCCATAAACCAGCAAGAACCCCCAAAAAAGCGACGCTTCCGTGATACTCATTGTTGTTTATTCCCCCGATTCATCGTGCCCCGACAGACTAGGCAGGCGCCGAACAACTGGCGCCATAGCGATAGCACGAGAAGCATCGGTGGTGTCGCAACATCACCCGCTCCTCCATGCTTTCCGCCAGCGTACCGCCCAGATCGTATTCCGGGTCGTCGTCCACCAGCGTGCACGCATAAACCCGCACCGCATCGCCTTTCTTCACCAGCATGCGGGTGTACGTGCACATGAAATGCGCACGACTATCGACGGTGGGGTACTTCTCCATACAGTTCTCGGTAATCTCAGGGCTGCCGTCCTCCGAGCCCGGCGTACCCAGATCAGGAAACGCCGTAAACGCCAGGCTCTCCGGAATTTTCCATTCCCGGAAGATCCCGCGAAACGCCGTTTCTACCTCTGCCGGCACTTCATCAGGATCGGTCTGGCGGGCAATAGACACCTTGAAACCCTGTTCAATCAGCCAGTGAATGCCTTCCAGCGCCTGCTCAAAACTGCCGTCGCCGCGATCCTTGTCATGGCGGGCGCGGTCAGGGAAATCCAGGCTTACACGGAAGTGAATCGGATAGGGGTTGTCCAGCAATGGCAACACCTGATGCCGACGCTTCAGCAGCGGCTCGGTGGCGTTGGTCAACACAAAACAGGGGCGATGATGGCTTGCGTAATCCAGAATGTTCACAAAATCACGAATCACGAACGGTTCGCCACCGGTGAAGGAAAACTGCTCCACGCCCATATCCATGGCCTCGTGGATAAACGGCTTCACATCGCTCAGTTTCATCCCGGGAATGCGGCCATCGCCAGGATGGCTGCCTTCCAGACAAAACGGGCAGGCCAGATTGCAGGCGGTACCGGTGTGGATCCACAGCTCTTTGAGCGTATTCGCGTCAATATAGCCGCGGGGATCGCCGTTGCGGGTGCGGGTCCAGCTGTCGCGAGCTCTGGGCTCAAGCACTTCCACGGCCGGAATGCGTTTACTACGGGCCGGTCTGGTTTCGGTCAGGGGCATAGATGCTCCTAGGTGTGTGATATTAATGCGTCACGTTTGTGGTAGCGGATGAACGGCGCTGGTTTTTGCCGCGCCGCCAACCGTGCAACTTTTCCAGTAGTTTGAGAATGCCCTCAGGGGCATGGGCGCGCTTCCACTCACCGGCCGCAAACTTGGCCGATTCGTTCCAGGTGGGGTACGGATGAATGGTACCCAGAATCTTGTTCAGGCCCAGGCCGTGCTTCATGGCCAGCGTAAACTCCGCCAGAATTTCAGCGGCGTGGGCGCCCACAACCACGGCGCCGAGGATTTTGTCCTTGCCCGGCGGCGTGAGCACCTTGATGAAACCATAGTTGTCGCTGTCTGCAATGGCGCGGTCGAGATCATCCAGACCGTAACGGGTAAGCTCGTACGCGACGCCCTGTTCTTTCGCTTCCGCTTCGCTCAGGCCCACACGGGCCACTTCGGGCGAGGTGAACGTTACCCAAGGCATAACCCGGTAGTCCACATTGAAGCGTTTGAACTGACCGAACAGACCGTTCACAGCGGCATACCAGGCCTGATGCGACGCAGCGTGGGTAAACTGGTAAGGCCCTGCCACATCGCCGCACGCGAACACATTGGGGTACCGCAAGCTCATGTCGTCATCCACCGGCACTGTGCCATTGGGCCGGGTTTCAACGCCTATCCGGTTAAGATTGAGGCCGGCGGTATTCGCCGCCCGACCAACAGCCACGAGCACCTGATCAAACGGGATACGCGCCCGCTCGCCTTTGTGATCGCAATAGACCACCTTCTCGCCATCTTCCATGCAGAATTTCGCAGCGGCATGGTTCAAGCGCAAATCAATACCATCGGCCTCAAACTGCTTCTTCACCAGGGCGGACACATCGTCGTCTTCTTTAGCCAACAACCGGTCACCCATTTCGACCTGGATAACCTTGCTGCCCAGGCGCACAAAAGCCTGGGCCAACTCCGACCCGATGGGTCCGCCGCCCAGAACCAACAACCGTTCTGGCTGCTCGTCCAGTTCCCACAAGTTGTCTGAGCTCAACGGATTCATATCTTGAAGGCCGGGTATCGGAGGCATGGCCGGCTTGCCGCCGGTTGCCACCACAATGCTACGCGCGGTCAGGCGCTCCGTGCGCCCGTCGTTGTGTTTCACTTCCAGTTCCCAGGGAGATACGAAGCTGGCCTCGCCGAAGATGCAGTCCACACCCAGCTTTTGGTAGCGTTCGGGAGAATCGTGGGGTTCCACCTTTGCAATCACGTCGCGAACCCGGTTCATGATGTTTTTGAAGGAACCCTTTACCGGCACAGATTCCAGCCCGTAACGGTTGGCATGGCGCATTGTGTCTGCCGCTTTGGCACTGCGAATCAACGCTTTCGAAGGGATGCAACCGGTGTTGAGGCAGTCGCCCCCCAGCTTGTGCTTTTCAATCAGCGCTACCTTCGCCTTGACGGCAGCCGCGATGTAGGCAGCGACCAGACCGGCCGAGCCGCCACCGATCACCAGCAGGTTGTAATCAAAGCTCTCAGGCTTCTGCCAGCCCGCGTACACCCTGCGACGGCGTATAAAGCCCACCACAACCTTGGCAATCAGCGGGAACAGCCCAAGCAACGCAAAGGAAATCAGCAGATCGGCGGAAACGATGTCGCCGGTGGACTGGATCTGGCCCAACTGGGTGCCGGCATTGACATAAACAAAGGTCCCCGGAAGCATGGCGATCCAGCTGACCAGTGCGTAGGTCCGCAACTTCATCGCTGTAAGACCCATGGCCAAGTTGATCAGAAAGAACGGGAATACCGGCACAAGTCGCAGGGTTGCCAGGTAGAAAGCGCCGTCCTTTTCAATGCCCCGGTCCATTTTCGCCACCGTCTCGGCATAGCGTCGGCGCAAGGTATCGCGCATCAGGAAGCGGGCGACCAGAAACGCCAGAGAAGCACCGATGGTGGAGGCAACCGACACCGCCGCCAAGCCGTACAAGTTACCGAAAAAAGCACCGCCAGCGAGGGTCATGATCGTCGCCCCTGGGAGCGACAGCGCTGTGACCACAACATAGATAGCCACAAAGCCGAGCACCGCTACCACCAGATTCTGCCCAATCCAGCTCTCCAAAAGCTGCTGGTTATCCTTGAGATTCTGTAACGTCAGCAGGTCATTACCACCGCTGGCGATAAAGCCGATGATCACTGCCACGATCAACCCGACCAGAATCCATTTTTTCGATGTCATGAAATAATCCTTATTATCATTAACGTGATACCGCAAAGACACGCCAGTCGCGAAAGTGTTGAATCGGCCGCTTCCGTTTTGTTTCCTTCAACGGTTTCTTCATGTTGTACGTTGTTCAGCCCGGCATTGTGTCAACGATTGCTCATGAATATCTAACAATTTGGTCACGGCCCCGGTGGATGACCCGCCGGGGGCTTTTCGCCAGCTTTCCAAACTTACTGCTATTCTTGAACAATTGCTCATAAGAAAAAACAGCACAGCTGGCGCCAGGCGGGCACTTCCTTGAATGCCAATGACCAACAACCGAAGATAGCTCCCAACCAAAACGGAGAACGCGAGACCGATGAAAGCATCTGACTTATTCGTAAAAGCGTTGGAAAATGAGGGAGTCCAGTACATTTTTGGCGTTCCCGGCGAAGAAAATCTCGATTTACTGAATTCATTAAAAAACTCGAGTATCCGATTGATTCTCACCCGTCACGAACAAGGCGCGGGGTTCATGGCCGCCACCTATGGCCGTTTAACGGGTCAGCCCGGCGTCTGCCTGGCAACGCTTGGTCCTGGCGCAGCCAATCTGATCACGCCTGCGGCTTTCGCCCAGTTGGGCGCCATGCCGATGCTCATGATTACCGGGCAAAAACCGATCAAAACAAGCAAGCAAGGTCGCTTTCAAATCCTCGACGTGGTGGATGTGATGCGCTCGGTTACTAAATTTACCAAGCAGATCGTCAATGGCAACACCATCGCCTCATTGGTGCGCGAGTCGTTTCGCCTGGCCATCGAAGAAAGGCCAGGGGCGGTGCACCTGGAATTACCGGAGGACATCGCAGACGAGGAGTGCGCGGAGATGGTTTTTCCGCCCATTGGTCATCGCCGCCCCTACGCCACGGACGACGTGCTGCACAAGGCAACCCGCATGATCGAGGCGGCAAAAAGCCCACTACTGCTGATCGGGGCAGGTGCCAACCGCAAACGTGTCAGCAAGGCATTGACGGATTTCGTCGAGGCCACCGGCATTCCGTTTTTCACCACCCAAATGGGCAAGGGAGTTGTCGACGAACGCCACCCTCTTTACCTGGGGTCAGCCGCCTTGTCCGACCACGATTTTATACATTGCGCCATTGACCGGGCGGATCTGATTATCAATGTGGGTCACGATGTCGTGGAAAAGCCACCGTTCTTTATGGAACATGGTGGCACGCAAGTCATTCATGTGAATTTCTCACCCGCCGAGGTGGACGCGGTGTACTTCCCCCAGCTCAACGTGGTGGGGGATATCGCTTTTTCCGTGCAACAACTGGCGAAGCTTATTGAAAAAAAACAACATTGGGACCTGTCCTTTTTCAAAACCATCAAAACAGAAATAGACCAGCATCTGTCAAAGTATTTTCACGACACCCGGTTCCCGATGCTGCCGCAACGCCTGGTACATTTGCTGCGGGAAACTCTGGCGGAGGATGCGATTCTCTGTCTGGACAACGGCGTGTACAAAATATGGTTTGCCCGCAACTACAAATGTTACTCCGCCAATACCATGCTGCTGGATAATGCACTGGCCACCATGGGCGCGGGCTTGTCCAGCGCCATCATGGCCAAGATACTGTACCCCGATACCCCAGTCGTCGCTGTCTGTGGTGATGGCGGCTTCATGATGAATTCACAGGAACTGGAAACCGCGGTCCGCCTGAAGCTGAACCTCGTGGTGATCATTGTCAACGACAACGCCTTTGGCATGATCAAATGGAAGCAGCAAGCCATGGGTTTTGACCCATTCAGCCTGGAGTACGCCAACCCGGATTTTGTTACTTACGCCCAAAGTTACGGTGCCCACGGCTACCGGATACAAAACGACGAGCACTTTCAGCAAACCCTGGACACCTGCTTGACGTCTAGTGGCGTTCACGTCATCGAGCTGCCCGTGGATTACTCACTCAATCACGAAATTCTCAACGTCATGCTCAAGGAGAAAACATGCCAGCTGTGAACACAGCCACAGTTTGAAAGTGTTGCGGCCTTGTGATCTTAGAACCACTTCCTGAACCCGGAATACGGATCTACGCAAGGCCCCGGGGCGGGTAGTCCTGCTTCTGAATGAATTCTATGCCGGATTTCAGCATCCGCAGGTCCGGCCTTGAAAAGGGGGCATTGGCGACATCCATAATCTCGAGCGTGCCGTCCGGGCGAATCAGATAAGTGCCGGGCTCGGCAAAAGGTTGGTCAGTCTCGGCACTGCTCAAAGGATCCGAAATGAACAAACCCAAGGCACGGGCATCACGGATCGACAGCCCGTAACCTACGGCGAAGCTCAGGTCATTATCGTCTCGGAACTGTCTGGCTTTTTCCTCCGGATCCGTGGAAATGGCAATGATATCCACATTGATCCCGTCAAACTCGTTCTTGACGGTTTCTATCTGGCTCAGGTAGGCCTTACAGATAGGACAATGCAGACCACGATAGACTACAACCAGTTGCCACCGGCCATCATCCGGACGTCCAGGCTCGATGGCCTGATCATCCAGTATCTTCAGACGGCAATTTGCAGCCGTTACCAGATTTCCCCGAATGGCCGGACATCCAGCTCGAAGGTCCAGGCTGACGGATCCTGATGACACAGAGTCCAGATGGCATCCGCCACGGCAGAGGGCTTGACGAAAAAATCATCCGGTTTGTCATGCAGCCACTCACGGGTGCGCGGCAAATCCACCACGCCGTCGATCACCACACTGGCCACATGAATTCTTTCTGGCCCCAACTGCCGGGCCATTGACTGCGCCAGGCTGCGCTGGGCCGCCTTGGCCGAAGCGAAAGGCGCGGAATTCGCCCGACCCCGGGTCGCCGCAGACGCACTGGTCACCACAATACTGGCCGTGTCGTGCTGGCGCAGCTGCGGCAAAACCGCCTTGGTCGCCGCTACGAGGCCCTGGACGTTGGTGCGCCAGTTGGCCTCGAAATCGTCGAAGCTAGCCTCCTCCACATTCTTGAAAACACCAGCCCCGGCATTGTAGAGCAGCACCGATACCGGGCCGAGTTTCTGCTCAATCGCCTGGAACGTTGAATCCACGCTATCAATCTCTGTGGCATCGTACTCGTAGGCATGGGTATTCGGAATCTGTTGCACCAAGGATTCAAGGTAGTCCCGGCTGCGCGCCAGCATCGCCACCTGGAAGCCTCCCTCACTGAAACGGCGGGCCAATGCTTCACCGTTACCGGGACCTACACCAATGATCACGCACACTTTGTTCATTGAACGCTCCTTTTTTTAACCATCTCGGACATCCTTTCATTTCAAATAACAGATAACGACTCGACCAGGCCGGCCAGTTTGGCCCCTTGCGGATTTTAAAACTCAACCTTTGATCTGCTCATCGCTTTTTCCCTTTGTCACCTATTAATCTACTCTTACCTGACCGCCAGACGACCCCGGTCGGTTCCGGCGTCAGTATCATCCGGTCTTGTCGATAGCCTCGGACCAGGCATGTTGCGCTCAGTCTCTTACAGAACGTCCCCAATGCGTTGGCACGCTGCCAACATCGCATCCCACATGCTCAATTCCGTGTTGACGGACAAGGCGCACCGCAAGGCGCGCAGGCTGTTTCATCCCGCTGGCTCAGTGCGGTTTCCACATTTCCCTGCCCGGAATTGAATGCAAAGGTTGGGCTGTTCAAATGATCCACCAGGATCAGTGCCAGAATAAATCCCAGCATCACCAGGATACGGGTGCGGCTGTAAGCTCGCTCCATGGTTTCAGACCCCTTCATCAGTTTGGCAGCCGGAACCAGGACCGTAGCCGGATACCAATCAGCGAGCCGGCGAATGCGCAGGCAAACCACACCCAGGCGTGCAGACTGGCTGAGGCAATGCCGGAAAACAGCGCCCCGATGTTGCAGCCAAAGCCCAGCCTGGCGCCATAACCGAGCAGCAATCCTCCGACCACCGCCGCCAGAAACTGTCGGCCTTCGGGCTTGTTGCGACTGGCTTCATTGAACCGATTGGCCAAGCCCGCCGCGAGCATGGCGCCGAGCAGCAACCCGAAGTTCATCACTGAAGGGATGTTGGTGAGCACCGAATCCTTCAGAGCCATGGCGGGATAATCCCATTGCCAGAACTCGAACTGGGACATATTTACCCCCACTACCTCGAGGGCCTTGGCGCCCCAGACGTTAAACGCAAAGGTGATGCTCCAGGGTGCGCCACCGATGGCCAGAGTGAGGGCATTGCCGGCGGCCAGAATCAGAATTGCCCAGGTGAATGGCCAGCGGCCGCTGATCAAAGTACGCAATACCCCGTGCCCCTGGTTTTTCCAGAGCAGTTCATCCCGTTCAACATTGCCATGGGCCTTGCGCTCAATGCGGTTGACCCACCAGGCAATCAGCCCCAGGCCGACAAGCTGGGCAAGGATGGCACCGCTAATGCCGAAGGTGTTGACCAGTGGCACCGGATCGAACCCGGGCCGATCCAGCCACCAGGGCAGATGAATGGAGCCAAGAACCGCACCAGCGATAAAGAACACCAGTGTCACCACCATCCGTATATTACCGGCACCGACGGTAAAAAGGGTGCCAGAGCCACAGCCACCACCCAGTTGCATGCCCAGCCCGAACAGGAAGGAACCCAACACCAGAGAGGTGCCTACCGGGGCCACCGCACCCACCAGGCCTTCCTGGCCACTGTGCAGCATGGGCACCATGATCAGTGAGGTCACACCGAATAGCAGCAACTGGGCCCGCATGCCGGCACCGCGCTTTTTGACCACCAGGTTGCGCCAGCCGGCAGTGAAGCCGAAAGCTCCGTGGTAAAGCGCCATGCCAAGCACCGTGCCCACCACAAACAGCGCCACCATGAACGGTGCTGTTTCCAGCCAGATCAGACCACCCAACAGGGCAAGGCCAAACAGGGCGGTTGATACAATAAAACGGTCCACCTCCCAACCTGGCTGTTGCAGACCAGGCTGGAGAACTGCGGAATCAGTCATTACGTCCCCACTCAGTTAAAAAGGTCCAGGAGTTTGCTCAATCCTTTTTGGGCAACCTGCAGCGGACGGTTGCTGTCTTGAGACCATTCCGCCATGGAGCCGTCATAAAGCGCAACCTCCTGAAAGCCCGCCAGTTCGCTCAGAACGAACCAGTCCGTGGCTGCCCAGTGGCCGGTATTGCAAAAGGCAATTGTCCGGGCCTGAGGGTTCAGTTCAGCGGTGTTGACCTTATCGCTAATGGCATCCTGGTCCAGATAAAACACCTGGTTTTGCTGTTTGATGAACGAGTGGTGAGGCAGGTTTATTGACCCGGGAATGGTGCCGGGGGCCTTAGCGGCCGGAGACTTGGTTTCGCCACGAAAATAGTCCACGGGGCGGGCATCGACCAGTTGGGCCTGGGTGTCCCGGGCGGCCTGAACTTCTTCCAGACTGGCAATCAGGTGCTCCTGAAGTTCAGCGTTAAATTGCGCCACCGGCAAGCGGGCGCCCTCTCCCTCGGCATCCTCGTAGCCTGCGGCTTTCCAACCGGCAAGACCGCCATTAAGAATGGTCACTGACTCATGACCCAGTACCTTGAAAGTCCAATATACCCGTGCGGCGCTGCCGAAATCGGTCGGGCCGGTGCCGGCCGGAACCAGAACCACTGTATTCCCGTTGGCGATCCCCAGACTGCCAATCAGGCGTTCCAGGGAGCGGACCGGAGGCATCAAACCGGCCACACCGTCGCGGGTTTCCCGCCAACCATCATTGGTGTAATTGCTGTAAACCGAACCGGGAATATGGCTTTTCTGGAAGCTGCTCCGATCGCCGCCGTTATCGATGCCCGAGCGCACATCCAGCACAACAAGCTTCTCCTCATTCAGGCGCTCATTCAGCCATTGGGCATCCACCAGGGCAGGCACTCCCGGCTCTGCTCCGTAGGAAAACGCACTAAGCAGCATCAGTACAAGCAATGTCGTTAAACGATTCATCGAACCACCTCCAACTTGGAGTTCATTTTTGAACGATCATTATGGATTTTTACGTTCGTTATGCATAGGCGCGCCCCTATTCTCTTTTGGTCTATGCAAATGGAGAATATTTCCATCATTTTTTCCACGTCACTCGAAACCTGCCACCCCCACGTTGGACGGCAGATTAAGAGACCAGTCATAGTCGATGTAATCCAGCGCCGACGTCCCGGCCGCCGTAATCCCAGACGGATGCCACGAGCTGACCATCCGGACGCTCGGTAAGAATCTGTTCGAGCATGAAAAAATTGTAGGCATTAACCCAGAAGGCTACGGACTCTTTCTGAGCCTCGATGGATCCCGCGAGGGCGCCCAACACCGCAATCGCGGTTCCGGTGAACATGCCGTAAACAAGCCCCGCGGCAGCACTGATAGGCAGTGTTGGAATCGGCCCGACAACCACTGCGAGGATCATCAACAGCATCAGCAACAAAGGCCCCCATCAAGAGTGCGACAATGATCAGAAGAGTGAGGCGGGAAGGATTTTCGAAAATTTTCAGGCCACGCGGAACGGTAGCGCGACCTGAAGAGTTCTTACTGGCTCTTACTCCAGGCATATTTCTTGACCGGCTCGTCTAAGGGCGTGTCGGCAATATGGTTGATGTAGTTGCTCATCACTTTCTGTGCCAGCACCAGAATCACCTCCAGCACCTGACGGTTCTTATAACCGGCCGCGAGGAATGCCCCCAGATCATCCTGGCTGACATTGCCCTGTTTATGCATAACAGCCAGTGTGAAAATGCGCAATGCTTCCAGTTTATCGCTGGGCAGCGGCGTTTCATCCCGCAGGGCGTTGGTGATGTCGTCGGACACTTTCATCATTTTGGCGATGCCAGTGTGCGCCGGCACGCAGTAATGACAGGCATTCTCAACGTTGATGGTTTGCCAGACCACGGTTTTCTCGTCGTTGTCGAAGCTGCTGTCCAGGACCAGCTGATGCAGCTTCTGATAACCTTCAATAACCTGGGGTGATTCCGCCATTACCCCATGAAGTCCTGGAATCCTGCCCATGTTCTTCTGTGAGTTTTCCAGAAACGGCCTGGCTTCTTCCGGTGCACTGTCCAAATCGTGCTTTTTAAAAACTATCATGTTCACCTCCAGATTCATGAGTGATCGTTCAAAAACATCCTTACCGTAACTGTTACTGAACGATCATTCAAGATATAATTGAGCAAGCATTCAAAATCGCAATTAACGGTGATATCCATGGCGAGAAGTCCCAGTTTTGATCGGGAGGCGGCCCTTGGCCAAGCCATTGGCCTGTTCTGGAAGAGGGGCTATCACGGCAGCTCCATGAAGCAGATTGAACATGCTCTGGATATGCGTCCCGGCAGCATCTACGCAGCTTTTGGTAGCAAAGATGGCCTCTATTCTGAAGCTCTGGCCCGCTATGCTGAGGCTGGCGGTGCGGAGCTGGCCAGGCATATGGCCGGCTACGATTCCATTGTGGACGGGCTCAAAGGCTACCTGCGGAAAATCGCAAGCGGCTGTGTCAATAAGGACGAAGTACCCTCCCGGGCCTGCCTCATCGTTAAAACGCTGCTGGAGGCGAGCAACACACACACGGGGCATTCAGGCCAAGCACGGGAAATCCTCGAAGCTATCGAGCAATCTTTCTCGGAATTGCTGGTGAATGCTAAACAGCGGGGCGAACTGAAAGACTCAACAGATTGCGCCCGTCTGGCCCGACTGATGCAGAGTCAGATCATGGGTCTGCGCTCTATTGCAGAGCGGAACCTCTGTGCCGGGGATCTGGAGGCTTTGGGGGACGATATGGCGCATATTCTTGACGCTTACCGGAGTGAAGAATGTTCCTGAACTGGCTTGCGAAGCATCTCGCCGCTTACCTTTCCAAACAAGTTTCACAGAATTCTGTGCGCACCTCGACCTACGAAGCGTTGGAAAAAACACTCAAACCCGGAGATGTTCTGCTGATTGACGGTGAGACACGCATCAGTGTGGCCATAAAGTACCTGACCCAATCTACCTGGTCCCACGCCGTTCTCTATCTGGGGCCGGAGGCCGGGCTGGGAACAACGCCAGACGGCGAGCCGTATACGCTGATCGAGGCGGATCTGGAGTTTGGCATTCGCACCTTGCCACTGTCCTTTTACCGGCACAGCCACATGCGCATTTGTCGCCCCGTGGGGCTGAATGACAATGACATCCGTTTGCTCACTGACTATTCGCTGAGCAGACTGGGCAACCAGTATGATCTGAAAAACGTGTTTGACCTGGCGCGCTATCTGATTCAGACACCCCCGGTTCCCTCGCGACACCGGCACAAACTGCTGACATTCGGCAGCGGCGACCCAACACGGACTATCTGTTCAACGTTTATTGCCGAAGGGTTCCAGCGTTTGCGCTACCCGATACTCCCAACGGTTCAAACGTTGCCGTCAAACGATCCGCACTGCGCGAATTGTATCCGCGAGCACTTTCGAATCCGGCAAACGTCTTTGTTTACACCGCGGGATTTCGACGCATCTCCTTATTTCAAAATCGTTAAGCCAACGCTGGAGGGCAACTTCGATTTCAGAGCTTTGGACTGGACAGACTAATAATCCGCCCAGCAAGACCCGGTGCCCCTAACGCAGATCAGGATTTAACGAATAGGTTCCGGTCACGCGTCCACTGGCTAACACGTGGCCATCCATAGCGTTGCGCACGGCCTCGCCATCAAATTCCCGCGGCAGGCCAAGCGACTCCACATCCAGCGCATGCACCTCGTAGTGATAGTGGTGCAAAAGCTCATCATTCCAGGGCGGGCAAGGGCCGTCATAACCGCTATAAGTGCCTGCCATGTCGGGATTTCCAGCCAGGAACTGGGTAAAATTATTGACCCCGCGCAGGCCTACCGGGCCGGGACCGCCCTCTTTGCCTTTGGGTGTAACGCCATCGCTGTCTTCACCCTCCGGAATGCGGCTGACATTCGCAGGGATATCCACCAGCAACCAGTGAAAGAAATCCACCCTCGGAAGGTCTTTGGAAATCGTTTTACCTTCCTGATTTGCATCCTCCGCCACACTGGGCACATCCGGATCAAACATCATCACAACGAAGCTCTTTGTGCCTTCCGGTGCGTCTTCCCAGAACATTTCCGGGTTACGGTTGGCACCAAAGCTCATGTGATCTTCCGGGCTGAACACGCCGAACGCGAATATTTCCGGGACCGGCTTGCCCTCTTCAATACCCTCAACGTTCAGTTTCATAGCAGCTTCTCCTGTCGATTATTGCAGTTAACAACGGGGCTTTATCTGTGTGATTGTGCCAGAGACCAGCCCATTCTGTGCTAAAACGTCGTATCAACGGTATCGTACTATATTCAGCCAACGTATAAACGGAGACCAGATGAGCGAGCACAAGCCCGGCCAGCCCCAACAACCACAGAACCAGCTGGATGAAGACGCCATCGCCTTCGCACAGGGCATTTTTGAACTGGCGCGCAACGGCGGCACCAACATGCTGCGCCCTATGCTGGAAGCCGGCGTGCCCGTAAACATGCGCACCAGCAGTGGCGAAAGCCTGCTGATGCTCGCCGCCTCGAATGGCCATGCTGATACCGTGCAACTGCTGCTGGAAAAAGGCGCCAATCCGGAACTGCAGGATACAGATGGCAATACGGCACTGAGCCTTGCCCGCGCAACAGGCGCGCAGGACGCGATCAAACACCTGGAGCGTTAGCCCCGAATTTCTCAAAGAGCAGCACATGTTCAACAATGGCGAAATTATTCATCACAGCCGGGACAAACTCGGCAGCATTCTGGTGATCGACTACCGAAAACACCGGGTACTGACCTTCAACTCGATGTTCGAGCAAAGCAAAATCGACCGGCGATACCCGCACCTTCCAATACACGAATACAGCCGGGCCATGCTGCTGCCCGCCGCCTTTAGCAGTCCGCAACACGTCACCATACTGGGGTTAGGCGGCGGCGTGATGGCCAGCGCCTTTCACCACCTTTATCCGGAGTGCCACGTGCACGCGGTGGAACTGCGCCAGGCGGTACTGGATGTAGCCAGGGAATACTTCGGACTGCCCGACAGCGAACGCCTCAGCGTTACCATTGCCGATGCCCGCAATGCGCTGAACAGTATTCCCGGTGCCAGTACCGACATAATTCTGGCCGACTTGTACAACGCAGACCGAATGAGCCCGGCACAGGCGCAGCGCCAGTTTATAGAAGGCTGCAGTCGGGCATTGAGCCCCGATGGCTGGCTGGTTCTGAACTACCACCGCACTCCCGACCCCGATGGCCCCTACTTCCGCCAGTTAAAGAAACACTTTGCCGCGCTGTTGGTATTCCAAAGCAAAACCAACAACACCATTGTGTACGCAAGCAAACAGCCGTTCGCAGACATTCACCCAAAAGATCCGTCACTTGCCAGGCTTGAGAAGCGACTGCCGATCGACTGGAGCCGGCTAATGAGCAGGGTTAGCAGGTTTTGAGTCCAGCCGGAGAAAGAGGCTGCCTCAAGCCCACTTTTCCCGCGGCGCTGTGTAGCGCCTGAACCCATCAACCAGTTCTGTTGGTGTTTTTGCCTGCACCACCATGTCGAGACTTGGCTGTTTCGCTTTTGATGAAAACCGATCTGCGCCCAGGTCCACACCTCGAATACTTCCTCCCGCGTGCAGACACCGCATCGGCAATTATCCCCATGAGGCCAACGTTGCCTGAGCGGGAACCACCGTAAACTGCTACCCTCATACTTTAATGTCTCTTGCTGTATGTTGAATGGTGAATACGTGTTCCGACCAATTGTACTGCCTGCCCGCAGCGCGTTAGAATAATTTCCGCAGTGTTAGCAGTACCCTGGTCAGTACCCTACCTTGCAAGCAATCCCCAGTGACGACAGCCAAGCGCTTTTCTGAAAGAGCGCTTGGCTTTCTTTACTTACAGGTCTGATTACTATGGATAGTCCTCATCATATTGTTGTCGTCGGCGGCGGTGCCGGCGGTCTTGAGCTTGTTACCCGCCTGGGTAGAAAGCTTGGAAAAAAGGGCAAAGCACGCATTACCCTCGTGGATGCTGGCCTTACCCACGTGTGGAAACCCCTGCTGCACGAGGTTGCATCTGGCTCTCTGGATGCCAATTCCAATGAAGTGAACTACAGAGCCCACGCCCGCCAGCACCACTATGAGTTCCAGCTTGGGCGAATGAGCGATATTAACCGCGAAACCAAAACACTGACGATATCGCCCTTCCTCGATGGAGACGGCAATGAGGTGGTACCCGAGCGTAATCTTCGGTACGACACTCTGGTTATCGCAGTCGGCAGTACCGCCAATGATTTCGGCACGCCCGGCGCGCAGGATAACTGCCTGTTTCTGGACAGCCTGAAGCAGGCCCGGCGCTTCCACGACCTGATGCTGAACGCCTTCTTGCGCAAAAACCACGAAGGCCGACAAGGCCGGGAGCATATGCTGAACATCAGCATTATAGGTGCCGGGGCCACCGGCGTTGAGCTGGCCGCAGAGTTGCGGCTGGCTTCCCGTGAGTTGCCGGTGTACGGCATGAACTACCTGAAAGATTCCGATGTGTGCATCACCGTGATCGAGGCGGCCAACCGGATTTTGCCCGCACTCCCTGAACGGCTATCGGCGGCGGCCGCCAAAGAATTAGCAAACCAGCACGTGAAGGTTCTGAATGGCCAACCCGTAAGCGAAATTCGCCCCGGCCTTGTGGTGCTGAAAGATGGCACAGAACTGCCCTCGGAAATGACCATTTGGGCTGCTGGCATCAAGGCGCCCGTTTTTCTGGCCGATCTGGACGGGCTGGAATCCAACCGGGGCAATCAACTGGTTGTGCACCAAACGCTGGAAACCACCCGCGACGCCAACATATTCGCCTTCGGTGACTGTGCTGCCTGCCCGCAACCAAATTCAGAACGTCCCGTGGCACCCCGAGCGCAAGCCGCTCACCAGCAAGCCAACACACTGTTTAAAACCCTGCGTAACCGGCTGGAAAACGAAGACGCTGTGCCCTTTGTTTACAGCGATTACGGCTCGCTGATCAACTTCAGCCACTACACCACCGTTGGCAACCTGATGGGCAGCCTCTCAGGCCGCAGCATGTATATTGAAGGCAAGGTAGCGCGGATGTTTTATGTGTCGCTGTACCGCATGCACCAGGTAGCGCTGCACGGGTTTTTCCGCACGGGCGTGATCTGGTTTATGGATAAAATCGGCCGGGCGATGCATCCGAGGATGAAGTTGCATTGATGGGCTAATGGCCGGCCGATTGGCGAAAAGTTTGTTCTCCGGGCTGGTCTTATCTTGGCTTTGCCAACGAAATTGCTGCCCGTCTATCCAGTGGTCCACATAGCGATGGTTATCTGCTCTACCTTGTTTGTTCAATGTGGGCGTTCTCGGGCAAAGGCGTTGTTACAATCAAACCGTCCCTCACAAAGTCCTGCAACACAATATCGTAAGTCCCGTCTGGAACCTCTTTGGCGATTTGATAAACCATTCCGCTATCGTCTTTTAAAGCCACCTGTAAATCCAATACTCTGGAATAGCATATTGGTGCTTTATTCGCATCCCGAACCATTAACACCTTCGGCTTGAGTTTGTGCTGGGCATGGCTTTCGACCACGATACCCACTTCTCCGTTCACCATTTCGACAATGGATCCGGGTGGATAAATGCCCACCATCTGGATAAACGCATCAGCCAGCTCGGTGTCAAACTGGGTTCCGCGATTATTGTAGATGATGTCCAGAGCATGCATGGACGCCAGGGCTTTTTGATAAACACGCTTGCTGGTAATTGCATCATAGGTATCCACCAGCGCGATGATCTTCGCAAAGTAGGGTATGTTTTCCGCCGGGAGTCCCCTGGGGTAGCCTTTCCCGTCGACCCGTTCGTGATGACAAAACGCCACATCCACTGCGGTTTTCAGGGGGGCGCCAGTGCTCATAAGAATGGCACGCCCATGAACCGTATGGTTTCGCATTAACGCAAACTCTTCGTCAGTCAGGCTGGATGGTTTATTCAACACCTCGTTCGGAATTCTGACTTTACCAACATCGTGCAGCAGGCCGCATAGCGCCAAATTCTGAATCTCACCCTTCATTAAGCCCAGAGACTTTCCAAACGCGGCGGCCAGAATGGAAACGTTGATGCAATGCTCGGCGGTATACTCATCCTGATTCTTGATCTTGGTGAGCAGCATCAAGGCATTCTCATTGCGCAGCACACTCTCTACACAGCTATTAACGACCGTTCGGGCGTTGTTAATATCCAACGTGCGGCTAATACGCAAGCCAGACATGATCGACTTGGCCGTGCTCTGAGCCTCTTCAAAGCGCATAGTGGCCGTTTGCATTTCGCGGCCCACGCTTACCTGATTCATGTAGGAAACGCGCTTTCGGGACGCAGGCCGAGTTGCACCGGGTTTAGGCGCTTGCGCATCCGTCTGTTTGCGCTTGAACATCCCCGCGAGACGACCCGGGCCTGCAGCTTTCTTGCCGGATTCCCTCTGTTTTTTGACCACACCCTGTACAACAACGACATCACACTGACGACGCAGCGCATGAATTTCTGACATATGATTGATAACAAATCCCTGCACGAGAAAGTCTGTTTCCTCCCAGGATCTATCCAAGCGGGTCACATGCATGCCAATTTCCAGATCGGCCACATCGATCTGGGTTTCAATAAGCTCACTGTACGTGCCGCGCATCGCTCTCGCCTAAAAATGAAAAGCCCTAACTTGATCATCCCACGAATTTAGTACAAAAAAAGCATGCGCTCTGTTAAATACGGTTAAACCCTGTTCGATGCCGTGTTTTCCGGCACGGCCTCAAGTTTGGAAATAGTCGCTCGGGCCAATGCAGACAGCTCTGCCGGGTTTTCGTTAGCGTAGGCAATGATTTGTTGCTTCATGCTGCGGGCCCAGAACTTATGCAGATGATCGGCAGCCACGTCGGTTACCTTGTCGTCATCACCGTGATGCCGATTATTGGCGATAATCTGGTCGATCATTTTGATCAGGTTGTTTAATTGCTGGTCACTCACAACGCATTCTCCTGAGCAGTTTCATTACCGCGTGCGTAAATAACGTGGCGGCCGGGGCGAGCGAAGCCGATAAGGTTCATGCCGCTTTTGCGCGCATCACGAATGGCAAGAGCGGTAGGTGCAGACACGGCCACCAGCGTTCCTATGCCTACGCTGGCGCTTTTTTGTACCATTTCAAAACTGGCCCGGCTGGAGATCAGCGCGAAGCCATTGATAAAGGCCTGATCACCCTGTTCACGCAGGCGGGCGCCTATGAGCTTGTCCAGCGCATTGTGGCGGCCCACGTCTTCCCGGGCCTGAACAATGCGGCCCTGGGCATCGCACCAGGCGGCGCCGTGCGTGGCGCCCGTTTGCTGCTGCAGCGGCTGATGCTGTTTCAGATCTTGCAATGCAATCTGCACGGCCCCATCGTCAGGCAGCGGCTGTGACACTACTCGGCCAAGGGTTCGAACCACATGGGCCAGGGATTCGGTGCCACATAAGCCGCAACCGGTTCGGCCGGTCATGTTGCGGCGCTGCTCCCGCAACCGTGCGTAACAATCGCCGGCGATGTGCATGTCTACTTCTATGCCCTCTTCGCCCGGCCTTATCTCTACGCTGAACAACTGGTCCGGCCTCTGCAAAATGCCTTCGCTTATGCTGAACCCCAGAGCAAAATCTTCAAGATCACAGGGCGACGCCATCATTACGGCGTGGGATACGCCGTTATAGACCATGGCAACTGGAATTTCTTCCGCAACCAGATCGTGTGACTGGGCGCCCTCAATACCACCTCGCACGCTCACCCAGGCTTCGCTCACGGTGGGTGGCAAAGCACTGGAGGTTGAATCAGCCACGGCAACTGCCCTCTGGCTACTTGAGTGCGTGTGCATGGCTGTTGTCCTGCTCATCCATGGCCGGTTTCAACAATGCCTGCTGGCGCTTGTCGAAATCGACAAAGTTGCGCTGCCAGTCGGATGGCTGAGACACTTTTTCCACCTGCACCGCCGTTACCTTGTATTCCGGGCAGTTGGTTGCCCAGTCCGAGTTGTCGGTGGTGATAACGTTGGCGCCGCTTCCAGGGTGATGGAAGGTGGTGTAAACCACGCCGGGCAACATGCGGGTGCTGAGTTTTGCACGCAGCACGGTGTGGCCCACGCGGCTGCTGATACCCAACCAGTCACCGTCTTTCACGCCGCGCAATTCTGCATCGCTGGGATGCAGTTCCAGCAAATCTTCCTCGTGCCAGTCGCTATTGCTGGTACGGCGGGTCTGCGCGCCCACGTTGTACTGGGACAATATGCGTCCGGTGGTCAGCAACAGCGGGAAGCGACGTGTAGCTCGCTCCTCAGAAGCCAGGTATTCGGTTACCGCAAAACGACCTTTACCGATCGGGAAGTCAACGGTATGCATGGTCGGCGTGCCATCGGGATGCTCGTCGTTACACGGCCACTGTATGCTGCCTTGCTGCTCCAGCTTGTCGTAACTGACGCCGGTGAATGTGGGGGTCAACAGCGCAATCTCTTCCATGATTTCAGAGGGATGGTTGTAACTCATCGGGTAACCCAACGCATTCGAAAGCGCCACGGTCACTTCCCAGTCTTCCATGCCGGCAACGGGTTCCATCACTTTACGCACGCGGTTGATGCGGCGCTCCGCGTTGGTGAAGGTGCCGTTCTTTTCCAGGAAGGTAGAGCCTGGCAACAATACATGAGCGAACTTGGCGGTTTCGTTAAGGAAGATATCCTGCACGATCACGCAGTCCATAGCTCTCAGTGCCGCTTCCACGTGCTGAAGGTTGGGATCCGACTGGGCAATGTCCTCACCCTGCACATACAGCGCCTTGAAGGTTCCGGCGATGGCTGCGTCAAACATGTTGGGAATACGCAGGCCCGGCTCACTGTCGATGGGTACGCCCCACACAGCTTCGAAGCGTCCACGCACGGCGGGATCGTTCACATGTTGGTAACCGGGTAGCTCATGGGGAAACGATCCCATGTCGCAGGAGCCCTGCACGTTGTTCTGGCCGCGCAACGGGTTTACACCGCCACCTTCGCGGCCAATGTTACCGGTCGCCAGCGCCAGGTTGGCGATGCCCATCACCATGGTGGACCCCTGGCTGTGCTCGG
>LAZR01000910.1_pt1 | contig 20193 bp, 22 predicted proteins | sample 329461 | NCBI WGS metagenome assembly LAZR01 (sample SAMN03002196, study PRJNA259156) | marine sediment metagenome | biome: sea floor; feature: Hydrothermal impacted sediments; material: marine sediment; isolation source: Loki non-amplified sample from Loki's castle hydrothermal vent sediment ...
AAATCATAGTTCCCAATCTATTACCCATCCAAAACAATTAGAGCAGCACCCAAAAATTACGTGCGTTGGGTTGGTTCCGTGGCAGTTAAAAAACCAGCAAACGAGTGAAGAATATAGTTTTAATCCAAACACGCATGTCCGATTAGAGGTTGATGAAATACAAATGATGAAAGAAGCGGTCGAATCAGGCTTAGGAGTTAGCTATATTCCTGATTACATAGCATTACCTCTTATAGAAGCCTCAAAGCTTAAACGTATTCTTCCTGACTGGAAAAGTAACGGGCAGCCATTTTCTATGCTTTATCGCGACAGAAAACAAATCCCTTATCGAGTGCGACTGTTAATAGAGCATACATTGCAACACTTTACTAATATGTAGCAGTGTATGCTTTTTACAGCAAAGTGGTTAAGCTCATTCGACTTTTAAAAACTAAGTCTTAGTACAATTACACCTAAAAATGCCGTTGTTAATCCTATAACTTCTTGGCGTGTAAAAGACTCTTTTAGGATGATGCGGGAGTACAATAAAATAATTAAAATATTCATCCCCGAAATTGCCGACACTAGCCCCGTGTTGCCAATTGCAAAGGCCGATATTATTGCAACCATGCCTGCTACATTCGTTAAACCAATAAGCAACCCGCACGAGAACGTTTTACCAGCAGACCAGTGCCCTTGAGAAGCGCCTTGCTCTGCTAACATTTTTTTGCGCTTTAATAACCAACTAATAGCAAAGAGAAAGCTACCAAACCCGAACATCGACGTTAAAGTGGCGAATGTATCTGCCTCAAGGAGTGTTGATTGCTTACCCATTAAATCATTAAATGCAAAGGACAGAGCAGCCAATAATCCCCATTGCGCACCTTGTAGATTGCTCAATGAGATATCGCTGGAGTAGCGAATAATATAAAGACCGCCAAAAATGATAAAAAAGCCGATTAATTGGATAACGGTTAAGGTTTCTTGCCATAATAAAAAGGCAAACAAAAGGACAAATAAAGGCGTTAGCCCCGACAGAATACTAATTAAAGACGCCTTTCCGACTGAAAATCCTTTGTGCAAAAATCCATTAGCCGCAAAAGATCCAAAGCCTAAAGCAAGCCCAACCGTAATATCTTCCCAGCCGTACCATGTATGTTCAAATATTACAGTACCTAACGCGCTGATTATGAACCCTACAAAAAAAACACCGAATAATAATAGATTACGGTTAATCTTTTTTTGCGACGTCCATTGGTACATTATCCCTCGACCACCAAAAAAAACAGTTGCGAGTAATGCAAAAATTATCCACATACTAAAATGATTCCTTTAAAAACAACAATAGAGTATCTGTGCTGAGCGCTTTAACAACACGTGTTAAATTTGTAAGGCTAGTATATTTACTTTTTAAATTTTATAAATAAGCATTACTGGCAATATAGGTTTCATAAATGGCATTTACATGAATGCAGGTAGGCAATTTTCGTAAAGGGCGTCATAGGCATAACTGCTCAGCTCCACTCTATAAATTATATAAGGTAATAAAATAGCTTTGAGCAGTTACTGAAGAGGCTAACTAGGGCGTGTTGACCTTTCGTGGGTGAATTTGCAGCAGTATGTTTGGTTTTTAGGCAAGGCAGAGCCTATGTAGTGTGGTTATTCCCCACGAATAGGCGATAACGCCGCATAAATACCAAACATGCGCTGCCCTTTGGGTTCTTTCTAGGGACGATCAACTCTTTGTTGCTCGGTTTTTACTTAGCCCACTAGGTTACAAATCTCGCGCCGCGATTAAATAGCCCCTAGTTTGAACAAATTTTAATCCGCAAAGATCAACAGACCCTAAAATTTATAGCTTAAACCTCTTCCCCTGTTTTTTACATTCACACTTTTTAGTAATTGACCTTTTGGTCAGTAAAGCTACAATCAATCAATACGTTAAACACGCAAACTCAACAATGACCACACAAATAAAACCAAATAAAAAAGAAGTAACACGCGAAAAAAACCAAAAACTAATTTTAGATGCCGCCGAGCAATTGTTTTCGCAATTAGGTTACGACGGAGCAAGTATGAGCATGGTTGCTAAAGAAGCGCAGGTGCCAAAAGCTAATATTTTGTATTACTTTAAAAGTAAGGATGGTCTGTACGAGTCTGTGATCGACCGCATAATAGCTAATTGGAACTTAGGGCTAGATAACGTCACAATTAACGACGATCCAGCTACCGTGCTTTATAACTATATTAAAAGTAAAGTAATACTCGCCGTAAATCAGCCAATGCAATCTCGCTTATTTGCCAGCGAAATACTGCGCGGTGCCCCTTATTTACAAAACTACTTTAGAACCAATACCCGCCCTTGGGTTAAGCAAAAAGTTGATGTACTTCAAGCGTGGATGGACGCAGATAAAATGGATAAGGTTGATCCCTACCATTTGCTCTTTACTATTTGGTCTACCACGCAGTATTACGCCGACTTTCAGGCTGAGGTTTTACTCGTAATGAACAAATTAGAGTACGACAAAACCGATGTGGCACAAATTACGCAATCAATTGCCCACATAATTTTAAAAGGTATTGGTCTTAAAATACCTGAGCAAAGTGAGACTTAACCCATGAAACCCTTTACTACACCCGATTTATTTGACGATCATCGCGATAGCGTACAAGTAGCCGACAGTGGCCTTTATCACTTTGGTAAAAAAACCACGTTTTACGGTCAAGTCGTTACCGTTACCTGCCCAGAAGACAACTCTTTTGCCGCCGATATATTGCATGAAAATGGTGAAGGTAAAGTATTAGTTATAAACGGGTTTGCGAGCAAACGCTTTGCGTTTATTGGCGATATTATGGCTGAGCGTGCCCTAAATAATGGCTGGGAAGGCGTAATAATAAATGGCTGTTGCCGAGATATAGAAATACTCACCACTATGGACTTACCGGTTATGGCGCTAGGCTCTACACCGCGTAGTACCTTAAAGCGCGGCTTTGGCGACAAAAACCAAACTATTACCATGCTTAGCACTACTATTGAACCTAACGATTGGGTTTACGCCGATATTAACGGTTTAATCATCAGTAAAACGCCCCTTATTTAGCACTCAAAACCATATAAATAAAGACCAACTTGGTGCATCTGCGCACCAAATTGGTTTGTTTTAGCTCATTTTAATACCACTATTTTTACAGCCCATATTTACTAACCTCATACAACTCGCCAAATCCTGACCAATTGGACAGGATTTTAATTTATGGCATTCCTCTTGCTTGGGTTTTAAACAATATAATAAGCTAACCGATTAAAAAGCGGATCAGGCTCTGTAAAATAAAAACAAGATGTTACGCAGTGAGCTGAAAAATAATAAAAATTAATCCGTCTTTTTAATCACTCTAAATCTGAACTGCTTGGTCAGATTTTTTATAACGAGTGGTGATATGAGTACCAAAAATAATAATACGACCGGTATTTTTTGTGACCATGGTCCTAAGGCATGGCAAACACATTACCAAGGCACGCTTATTAATAAGCGTCTTGCAATAAAAGATGTATTTGCAGTAAAAGGCGAGCGTAATAGCGCTGGCAACCCACACTGGTTTAAAACGGCTAAACCGGCTCAGCAAACAGCAAGCTCGGTTAATAAGCTCATGACCGCTGGTTGTAACTTTATAGGCTTTACCCATACCGATGAGCTTGCTTACAGCTTAGAGGGAAATAACATTCACTATGGTGCAGCACAAAATCCAAAACTTAGCGGTCATGCAAGTGGCGGTTCGAGTATGGGGTCTGCTGCATCCGTTGCTGCTAACTTAGCCGATATTGGCTTAGGTACCGACACTGGCGGCTCAATTAGAATACCCGCCAGCTATTGTGGTTTATTTGGTATAAGACCAAGCCATAACGTGATTCAAAAAGACGGTCTAATACCGTTGGCACCGCCTTTTGATACCATAGGTTGGCTTACCCAAAGCGCCGAGCTATTAACCGATGTAGGTAATGTATTGTTACCACAACAACCTATTAATAAAGTAAATACGTTAGTTATTTGCGAAGCACTCTTTGAACTTGTTGACCCCTCTTTACAAGCACCACTGGGTAAGCTTTTAGAAAAAACCAAACCTTATTTTAATCATCATATCGATTTTAAGCTCCCCAACGTTGGTTTACTAAGTGAGCTTGCCGATACCTTTAGAATATTGCAAGGTCGTGCGATTGCTAAAACGCACCGAGATTGGATTGAACTCCCAGATCAGCTTTCTCATTTTGCGCCAGCAATTGCAGCTCGTTTTAAAATGGCACTGGCTTTAACCGAGCAAGAAGAACAAGAGGCATTAAAAATACAGTATGAGTGGCAAGCAATCGTCGCTAAAAACCTAAATAAGCACAGCTGCTTATTTTTACCCACCACCCCTACAACCGCACCTAAATTAGGCGCCGACACAAGCGCCTTACGCATGCAAATTATTACGCTTTCGGCAATTGCAGGGCTGAGTGGTTCGGCGCAAGTACACTTACCGCTGGCTAATTTAGCAAATGCACATCCGTATGGCTTTTCATTAATGATGAGCCACGGTAACGATAAAAGCCTACTTGCGTGCGTACAACAATTAGCTGCACACTTAAAAAAGGACACACCGGCATGACCACACACAACATTGCATTTACCGCGTCTCATTTTTCGGCCACTGAGGCAGGTATAAGTATATTAAAACAAGGCGGTACAGCCACCGAGGCTATGGTAGCCGCGGCCGCTGCTATCAGCGTTGTATATCCACATATGAACTCAATTGGTGGCGATAGCTTTTGGCTTATCGATAACCCAAACCAAAAAACGCCCATCGCTATTGACGCCTGCGGCCGAGCTGCAAGTAATACAAGTGCTTATAACACGCTCACACAAATACCAGAGCGCGGCGGACTAAGCGCATTGACTCAAGCGGGTACAATACGCGGTTGGCAAAAAGCCCTTGAGCTAGATGAACACGCAGCACTGCCACTGTCAAAAATTTTAGCGCCCGCCATTGCACTTGCTCGCGAGGGCTTTACCGTTACAAAAAGCTTGCAAGCAGGCTGCGAAAAGCTAGCTGCTGCAAATAATACCAATGACGCGTTTAAAAGCCTCTATATACCCAATGGTAAGCCCTTGCAAGCAGGTCAGCATTTTAAAAACCCTAAACTTGCAGCAACATTTGAACACTTAGCAAAACAGGGTTTAAACGCATTTTATGAAGGTGCACTTGCTAACTCATTTGCCGCCGACTTAGCAAAAGCAGGTAGCTCAATTACCGTAAGTGATATTGCAAATACTAAAGCCGAGGTCGTTACTGCGCTAAATGCAAACTTATCAGGTATTGATTGCTATAACTTACCCGCACCAACACAAGGCGTGCATTCACTGCAAATAATTGGTGCCGTAAATAAACTAAAACACAAAGCTAAAACCGATGCCGACTGGATGCATTTAATTGTTGAGGCAACCAAACAAAGCTTTACCCATCGCCCTACTCTTTGGGCTGACCCTGAAGTATTAGGAGACGATTATAAAAACGCACTAACCGATAATCGCTTAAGCCAACTTGCTAATAATATTGATATGACCAAAGCCAAAAAATGGCCTTTTAGCGCAGAGCCTGGCGATACCGTGTGGATGGCAGCTAGAGATAAAAACGGCCAATTAGTCAGCTTTATTCAAAGTATTTATTGGGAATTTGGCAGCGGAATATTAATGAGCGAAGGCGGTTTTGTGTGGAATAACCGTGGTTTAAGCTTTAGTTTAAACAATGAAGGTATTGATGCGGATAACAATATTAACGCCCTTGCACCAAATAAAAAGCCGGCTCATACACTTAACCCAGCAATGGCAAAGTTTAGCGATGGTCGTCGCCTTGCCTACGGCACTATGGGCGGTGAAGGGCAACCACAAACCCAAGCCGCTGTTTTTGCAGGCTACGCATGGCGAAATAAATCAATAAACCAAGCCATTAGCGACCCTCGTTGGTTACTTGGGCGCACATGGGGTGATACAAGTACAAATTTAAAAATTGAAAAAGGGTTAGTTTTTCATATAGAACATGAATTAAATCAACGTGACCACGATTGGGTAAGCGTTGATAATAATAACGAAATGATGGGGCACGCTGGGGCTATTTTAGATACACCTACAAGCCTTGAAGCAGCAACAGATCCTCGTTCAGATGGACGTGCAACCGTAACTACAGCAGGAACACAATGTCAGAAATAATAAACCAATGGCCAATAGTAGTAGCCTTAATAGCAACCGGTATTTTTGCCGGAATTTTAGCAGGACTTTTTGGTGTAGGCGGCGGTATTGTTATCGTACCTGTGCTGTATTTTTTACTGCAAGGCTTTGGCGTAAGCCCAGAGTCGGCAATGATGATAGCCACAGCTACATCACTTGCAACCATAGTACCTACTTCGCTTTCATCTATTCGCTCGCATCATAGCAAAGGCAATATTGACCTTGCGCTAATAAAATACTGGGCACCGTTTATATTAGTTATGGCGGTAGTCGGTAGTATTATTGCTCATACCGTTCGCGGTAACGCATTAGTGCTCATGTTTGCCTGCATTGCTATTTTAGTCAGTTTAAACATGTTATTTAGAGCCGGCGCACCCGCACTTGTAAACCAACTACCAGGTAAATTTGGGCAAGGCATTATGGCAAGTATTGTAGGCGGTTTATCAGTAATGATTGGCATAGGCGGCGGTACTATTGGCGTACCTATGCTTAACGCATTTAATGTACGTGCCCACGTTGCAGTAGGTACTGCGGCCGTTTTTGGCTTATTGATTGCGCTACCTGGCGTAATTACCTTATTAAGTATTGGCACAACGCCAACCGATGCTCCCCTAGGTACGTGGGGGTTAGTTAACCTCCCTGCCTTTTTTCTTATTATTCCGCTAACTATTTTATTTGCGCCTATTGGCGTAAAAATTGGTAGCAAGCTGGATCAAAAACAACTAAAACGCGCTTTTGCCGTTGTCTTAATGATAACCGGCATACGCATGCTTATTCAGACTCTGGGAGCCTAAAAAATGTTTAATAACACGCAAGTTCAAACCTTAAACCCACCACAGCGTTTATTAATGGGCCCAGGCCCTATTAATGCAGATCCTCGTGTTTTACGTGCTATGTCAGCGCAACTTATAGGTCAATACGACCCAGTAATGACCGGCTTTATGAACGAAACCATGGCGCGTTACCGCGAAATTTTTAAAACTAAAAACGAATGGACCATGCTGATAGATGGCACATCGCGCGCAGGGATTGAAGCCGTATTATGCTCTATTTTACGCCCAGGCGATAAAGTACTGGTGCCAATTATGGGACGCTTTGGTCACCTACTTGCTGAAATAGCAGAACGCGTTGGTGCAAAGGTGCACACAATAGACGTACCGTGGGGCGAAGTATTTACGCCAGAACAAATCGAAAAAGCCATTGTTGATGTAAAACCCCATGTACTTGCCATGGTACAAGGTGATACATCCACCACCATGAACCAACCTCTTGAGCATATTGGCGATATTTGCCAAAAGCACGATGTACTATTTTATTGCGATGCCACCGCATCGATTGTAGGTAACGATTTACCCGCCGATGAATGGAAACTTGATGCACTTTCGGTTGGCCTGCAAAAATGTTTAGGCGGTCCTTCTGGTTCAGCGCCATTAACGCTTAGTGATAAATGCGCCGAGTGGATCCAAAAACGTAAAAAGGTAGAAGCAGGCATTCGCACAGCCGATCATACCGACGGCACAGAGCCCTTTGTGCGCTCCAACTATTTTGATTTAGGTATGATCATGAATTACTGGGGAGAAGAGCGTCTAAATCATCATACCGAAGCCACCAGCATGCTGTACTGCGCCTCAGAATGTGCCCGCATAGTCATTGAAGAAGGCGTAGATAATTGCGTAGCGCGCCACAAATTACATGGCGATGCCATGCTAACAGGCATTCAAGCGCTCGGCTTAAATGTATTTGGTGATTTAGCACATAAAATGAATAACGTGCTGGGAGTTTATATACCCGAGGGCATTAACGCCGATCACGTACGCGGACAAATGCTAACCGATTTTGGAATAGAAATTGGTACTTCGTTTGGACCACTGCATGGCAAAATTTGGCGTATTGGCACCATGGGCTACAACGCCCGAAAAGATGCTGTACTACAAACACTTGCAAGCTTAGACGCTTGCTTGCATGCCAACGGTTACAAAGGTCCTAAAGGCGAAGCCGCCATTGCTGCCCTCACTCACTATAAATAAAAAAAGGATTTAGCATGACGATTGTAAGCCCACAACACAGCCCTTTATTAGATAAAGAACTTGCTGATGAATACGCAACACGCGCTTTATCTCGCTGTAAAACCCTCAGCGCACTATCGCAAATGCAAGATGGTATTCACCGCGTGTACTTATCAAAAGAGCACAAAGAGTGTAACGCTGTTACTGCATCATGGATGGAAGAGGCAGGCATGCAGTCGTGGCAAGACGAAGTGGGCAACCTTTGGGGGCGACTAAAATCATCAAACCCACATGCTAAACGTTTAATTATAGGGTCACACCTCGACACAGTACCAAACGCAGGAGCGTTTGATGGTATTTTAGGTGTACTACTGGGAATAGAAATAGCCGCGCTTGCAAATAAACTAAAGCTCGACCTGCCCTTTCATTTAGATGTAGTCGGCTTTTGCGATGAAGAAGGTACCCGCTTTGCCACAACTTTAATTGGCTCAAAAGCCCTCGCTAACGAATTTGACCCACAGTGGCTAAACATTGAAGACACAAACGGCATAACTATGCGCCAAGCCATGCTCGACTTTGGCTTAAATCCCAACGACTACGCAAAAGCTGCACTAAATAAAAGCGGATTACTAGGTTACTGGGAAACCCATATAGAGCAAGGTCCGGTGCTCGAATCGGTTAATCAGGCGTTAGGCGTTGTAACGGCTATTGCAGGGGCAAAACGCGCCATGCTTACCCTAACTGGCCAAAGCGGTCATGCAGGCACTACGCCTATGAATTTACGTCAGGATTCGTTAGCAGGCTGCGCCGAATTAGTAATCGAAATTGAAAAACTAGCAAGTAATGCTAAAAATGGTGAAGTTGCCACCGTAGGGCAAATACAATCTCGCCCTGGGGCTACAAACGTGATCGCAGGTAAAACAACCATAAGCCTAGACGCACGCGCACAAAGCGATACCGATCTGGCTAATTTACTAAGCGCCATACAAAGCAGCGCTCAATCTATAGCAAGCAAACGCAATTTAACGCTTGATTGGCAATGGACTCATGCCGCCGGTGCCGTAGCGTGCGACACCACTATTCAGCATTTGTTTTCAAGCGCATGTAAACTCAACAACCAAGCATCGCCTTCACTTGCCTCTGGCGCAGGGCACGATGCAATGGCAGTCGCTCCAATTTGCCCCGTTGGCATGTTATTTATACGCAGCCCAGGCGGTATAAGCCATCACCCAGCAGAAGCGGTTATAGACGGCGATGTAACAAAGGCACTCAGTGTAATGTACAGCGCGCTTTTACTTTATGTGAAAGAGTGTGAGTGATTTTAAGGTAATCGAGTAAAACCAAATAGATTAACTTGGTATGCTTAGGAATTTAAACCTCCTCAAAGTCATTGGGAGGTTGTTACTGAACCCAGAAAAACGCAGGAATACACGTTATTTAGAGTAGTTTTATCGAGCTGCCCTTTGCTCTTTTAGGCTAAGGCGTTTATGTGAGCTATATACATGTTGAATATTTTTATCATTGACCAAATATGCATCCATTTCAACAGTAATTAGCCCCGATAATGGCTTGATTTCAAGAATACCCAACTCACCTAGATTTGCAGATAGTAAAGTATTATTCCTAAAGGCGAACAAAGTCTTGTCAGTATCTCGTAAGTCACCATTCACGTATAATTTAGCACCACTAAACCAAGCGTTAATTATTTTAACTTTGATTGACTTAACGGTAAATTCAAAGGATTTTCTCATCAGTTCTCCATATTCAGAAAATGTAATTATTATACTTTATGTTCTTATGTGTTTGGCGCACAACCACTTTCTTTTAATACCCGCTTAGTCGATGCTGGGTAATTTTTTAGTACAGCCAAAGGGCGAATTGGCCGCTGAACCAAATTACCTGAGCAGTTTGGGCACACGTTATTTAACAGCGTTTGAGCACAGCCAAAACAAAACGTGCATTCAAATGAACAAATAAAAGCCTCTGTGGACTGTGCAGGTAGATTCTTATCACAACATTCACAATTAGGTCTTAAATCTAGCATTTAGAGCTCCTTTTTATCCACCCAATGCTGAGTAAATATCTATTACCTTTTATGACTTTTGATACCTGATGCTCACTTACATCAGGGCGGAAAAGCTTAATTCGCTTTGTTTCAAATATAGGATTACTGCAAATAAACTCACCACCCAAATCTGCTTTTTTAAGCACTATATTCAATCGATAGTGTTTACCAGACTCAACTTTGTCTGTGTGTGGTGCTATTTCACTCCCTTGTGGGAACTTAAGCAAATATGTATCAAATTTAATTGGCCACGTAGCACCACAAATCAACATTTTATCGTAGCCTGATTTTTGTCGGCCTCGCTCCCAGCAAAATAATTTACTCAAAAAAAACATACAATCCCTCAAAACAGCTAACAAACAGCAAGTTAACTCGTTTTTTATTTATTTTTATTGATAAATAAACCATAGCCGAGTTCATATTTTGGTTCAATCGTTTACTGTATTTTACGTGGGATATAAAAGGGAGTTTTAATGGTGTTTTGATTGATGTTTTAAAAGATATTATGGTGGCTATAATTACCTAGCAAATCAAAATATAGCCACCCTTTTACTTTAATGCTTACTTAAGGGCTTATTTAATCGTTACCTTTGCATCACTTACCCAAGTTTCGGTTATAGCTTCATCATTTTTATCAACTAAATACGCGCGTATGTTTACCGGATTATTGTTAGCTTGTTTGTAGTCAAATGCTAATCGCCATTGGTTTGTACCAACTACCGGATAAACCCCAATAGGCTCTAGTATTTCACCGTTGCTGGCTTCAACAATCGGCTTTATACCACTTTTGTTATCTAAGCCTTTAAACACTGGGCCTTCAAAATCAATCACCATTTTGTTAACGCCTTCAGGAATAGGCTGGCCAGGAATTCCCCCTAAGCCTTGGCGAGTATTTACAACGCTTGCAAGTGTTTTTGATTTTGGATCGAGTGGACGCCACTCAATATCATAAGAAAAGGTAAACTCATCACCTTTACGCGCCTCTTTTTCAGGCACCCAATAAGCAACAATATTGTCAAACGTTTCATCTTTTGTAGGGATCTCGATTAACTGAACTGCCCCTTTCCCCCAATCGTCAGTAGGTTTTATCCACGCAGATGAGCGCTTATTATAAAATACGCCATCGTCTTGGTAGTTATTAAAGTCACGATCTCTTTGAATTAAGCCAAACCCTTTTGGGTTCTCATCAATAAAGCTATTGGTCGACACCGACTGAGGATTATTTAATGGGCGCCAAATGTATTGACCCGACCCAGTGTGAACCGCCAGGCCATCACTGTCGTGAATTTCTGGGCGCCAATCTTTGGCAGTTGTTTTATCTTTTTGTGAGTACCAATACATACTGGTTAGCGGTGCTACGCCTAAGCGTTCAACATCGGCGCGCATATACAAATTAGCCGTTACAGAGGTGATGTGCCCTTTAGCTTCTTTGTTATCTTTGCTTAAACCAAATCGATAAGCACCAGTGATAGAAGGCCCTTCAAGCAATGCCCAAACAGACACACTTTCACTTTTTTTCTCTGCAGGACCAATCCAAAATGCAGAAAAACGCGGAAATTCTTCTGGCTGATTCATACCCGTATTAATCGCGATACCTCGAGCCGACAGTCCATATTGCCCCTCTGGCCCGTCGGTACGAAAATAAGACGCGCCTAAAAAAGATATCCAATCTGGTTTCATATCTGGCCGCATTATTCTAAAGCCTGCAAATCCAAATCCTTCAGGGAGGTCGTGAGCTGGGCTATCATAAGGCATATCAAAAACGTCATTACTAAAAGGTATGTTTTGAACCTGATTTTTATCATCTCTGATGTAAATACTTACTGGCTCAGGAAAATATCGCCCAGGGTAAAATAATTGTACGGGCGCCTTTTTTCCACTTGGGTATAAGGTTTCATCTTCTTTAAAGCGTATTTTCCAGTGTTCGTCATACGTAATTTTATCAATTAACTTCGGCGCTGGCACCTTAGTTGGCGTATAGGTCTTTTCGGCTGAGGCTTTTGCCAGCGCTTTTAAGTCTTCGAATGAAAACTCCGTTTGATCTACTGCTTCTGTCGCGTAAGACGACATCGAAGTGCTAAAAATAATTGCGATAAATAACTTTAATTTCATAAAAAGAATGTCCAATAAATTGAGTCAAATAAAAATGGGAACGCTGCACGAGCGTATGTTTAACTTAAAGTTCTGTATGGATATTACGTGACGTAATATGAACTAGCGTTTACTAAAGTATTGTTATTTGTCTCTTAGTTAATTTGTTTTTGGTGCGGCGCGTTTGATGATATCGCTGAAGTGAAAATAAACGGAGATTGCGCTGTTTATTGGACGAAGCCGTCAAGAGGTATGGATATATTTAGGTTTTAGTTGCCCACTATTCCAAGGCAAATATTTGTAGAGTGGCTGGTTTTTCTATTCGTTGTAGTTACATAGTTGATTTGGGCTAAAGCGTATTAGAAGCAGTAAAAAGCAGAGGTGGCCTATATAGATCTCTGGTATGTAAATGGATGAGGATTGGATTTAGGTGGTAAAAAACGAGCCCCCTAAACACTAAACGTAACGCATAGCAAAATGCTATGCGCAGCGAATCACTTTTGATAATTTATTAGCAGTCAACTTCAACTGTCTCTGCATTTTTAAATATTTTTTTTGCTTGCTCAAATATAGGTTTAGCTAATTTATCCTTAGGCGCCCAAATATCTATCGCATTACCGCTGTGATTAAATAAAGTTACATAATTTCCAGCTAATTGAATTTTAGTAACAAAAGATTTAGGAATAGTTTTACCGTATTTTTTATGTAACCTAGCTTTGGGCAAGTGCGAAATAAACACTTGATCGTCCATATCAATTAAAACCTTTTCAGGATCGTAAAACTTAGAACCAAAACTAAAGTAAAGAGAGGCTGCACTAACTATAAAACAAAATAATATTACCCAATACATTAATTGCATGTCGAATTTCCTTAAACTACTAACGAGCCTGTAACTTAACTCATTTTTATTTTTTTATTGATAAAAAACCATAGCTGAGTTCCTATTTTGGTTCAATCAAAAACTCAGTTATACATAAATTTTAAAAACGGCTCTGGTAATAATTCAAAAGCCTGCCATCTCAATTTGATATATCGGCATTATTTTTTGTTTGATTTATACCAATAAGAATTTTCTCCAAATAAGTAAAAGTAAGCATTATCGCTAACTGTAGGCAAACAAAAATAATAATAGAGAACGGTGAACTTGATAGCATGCTTTGTGTTGTTTTTTCCAAAGTGTCGGCTAAATAAAAATCAACATAGGTTAAAAGTAAAAATAAGCCCGAGACATAAAGTACAACTTTAACTTTTGCACTACGCAGCTTTTGAAACAACTTCATCATTAGTCATTTAAAACACCTTTAACTGTATTATTTTTTTAAGACGCTTTTTAATGACCTTTTGCTCGCAATAAAGCCCGATAAAACCGCCGACAGCAATTGAAGCTGCAACCAACAACCAATATAAAAGGCTGTTAGATGCCTGAATACCCGAAATATAAAGGTATAAGTTAAACGGGATAATAAAAAATAAGCTACCTAATACTTTAATGAATTCCCTAAAAAGTTCTGTATCAGACTTTGCTTTGTCGATATGAGAGTTAATAGTTTCATTTGATATCTCATTTAGCTCTGGGTATGTCTTGTGTAACCAATTTAAATAATTCAATTATGCATCCTTGTATTTTTATATCTAGTACTGCCTTAAATAGGCAAAATATTTTTGTTAAAATAAGCGACGTTACAGAAAAAATCTAACAGTTAGGGTGAGTATCACCCTAACTTCCTGACGGCTAAGAATATAATATAAAATAGTTTATGAACCACTTTACCTTGTTGGCGAGCAACATCGATTGATTCGAAATATTTGAATAGTTGTATATCAAACATCAGAATGCTCCTTGATAAAAGGGGTATAAGATCATACTTTTAGGTCAAGGTAAAGTCCGTGATCTTGCCCTGTGCCAAGAGATGGTATTTTATGGGAAGCGCCAAAAGTTATAAATTAACTATTGACGCCATAGTCTCTTATTATATTTTTATGCCACAGCAAAATTTACTGAGTGGACATTTGTTAAATTGATTTGTTGTTTAGCGTGCCAAAGATCATAATTATCTTGCATAGACAACCAACTCTCAGGTGTTCTACCTATTGCTTTAGACAAACGAAGTGCCATTTCAGGAGATATAGCACTTTGACCTTTAAGAACTCGATTTAAAGTTGAAGATGCGACATCTAATTGTTTAGCTAAGTAACGACAACTAAAGCCAGCTGGCTCAAGGTAAACGTCATAAATAAATTCGCCTGGGTGTGGTGGGTTATACATAGTCATTAGTGATAGTCCTCATAATTGAGAATATAAGCATTACCATCGATAAATTCGAAAGTAATGCGCCAATTACCATTTACAGTTATAGACCAAACTCTTTCACGATCCCCTTTTAGAGGATGCAATTTGAAACCGGGTAAATTGATATCATCAATTGCTTGCGCAGTATCTATTGCTGTGAGTTGCATACGTAATTTACGTTCATGCTTGGCCTGAATTCCAGCAACACTTCCTGTTTGGAAGTATTTTTTGAGGCCTTTATGTTTGAAAGATTTAATCATAAAATGAGTATAGCGTGATGCGCATCACTCGTCGATAAAAATATAACGCCCTGTTATATGCCCAGCTGCTTTTGTAAAAAATAACTAGTGTGATCTTTAGGCATATCAGCCAATTCACCAAAAACTGAATAACCAGCTTTGATGTAAAAATCTAGCGCTTGGAAAGTAGTTGTCTCAAGACGAATATTAGTGGTGTTTTGGGATAGAGTAACTTAGTTCCCCAACCACCTTTACGGATATTTTCATCAACCCAAAGACCTTGAATATGCATCCAGTTCCAATTTATTTCACCTAAGATTCCACCAGCAATTATACCTGAATCATTTTTAACGAATGATGAAACCTTCTCTTTAAACACTGAGCCTGTGTATGATTCATTATATTCTGTCAAACCAGCTTTTAATGATTAAAATTCATGACCTTGAGGTTGAAGCGAGTTAGTTAATCCAATGATTTTTCTACGTAAAGATGTGTTTTATATTGTTTTAATTGGCGTTTTGAAAGGAGTTACGGGTGTTTGAATGGCTTTATTTTAAGTTAAAAGGGCTTACCCTTCTTAAAGTATCGTGTTTCTCAGCTTTTCTATATTATGTACAAGGCAATAAAGTTGTCGCTGCGTAAGGTAAAGACAAACACTTTCGTTTGTCCTCGCTAGATCAATTTATTCATCCCTTTCTTCACAATAATATTCCGCTTTTTATTAAAGGAAAGCAGACTTAACAAAGCCGAGTTGTTTACCATTTTTTAATAAAAATTGTTGTCGCCTATCGAGCTACCTATTACTACTTTCATCTTGTCAACGTAGCTCAGCTTTTTTGCGTGATACACTTTCATGAATTCCACTTAACTCACTACTATCATTGATAATTTACGTAAAAATTAGAATGGGGGTCATCCTAACTTATTTCGTTAATGGTTTTGTTATGTAACGTCACCGTCAAGTCCAAATTTTTTCCTGTTCAAAACTAGCGCTGCCAGCACAGTTACTCCTAGCACTGTACCAACAGGGAACATGAAGAGTAACAATGTTGAATATATTATTAGTGCCCAAAAAAGCCACTTAGTTCGATAGTTTAAGCCCACAACGGAAAATGTTAAAAAGCAAAGCGCAACTAAAAATAAGATGAACCCTGTTACTGTAGACAAAGCTGTTGATGACATTTCTTCTTGTGATATTTTAGGTTCATTATTTCCAAACAGCGTTATCTCTTGAAATGAAGAGGACATAATTAAATACGAATCAACAATTCCCCAAAGAGGTGCCCAGAAAAGCAATAACCCCAAAACTGCGACGTATTTCCCTATAGTTTCCTTGTTCATCATCTCTCCTCACTTAGTTACATAGCGCTTCATTAAGAAGCGAGTTTAGACTTGTTATATGTTTATTTACTCAACTATTTCTTTACCGAACTTATCCATTTTGCAATCACATTTTGGGCAAGTCCAGCCACCCCACATTAATTGCTGAATATTTTCGGGTATACGTAAAGCTGGCATTTTCTCATCGCACTTTGGACAGTAAACCTTATCTAAATTGATAGCCATTTTTGAACGTTCTGAATTCGACATGAACAACTTCCTTATTAAATTAAACTCTAAACTTAAAAAATATAACGTCCCAAGCAGGGGATTTTGTGAGCGCTTTTCAGCGAGTAAAATTCCCGCTGGCTTGGCTTGCTATATGCCATATTAATCACCGCCAGTTGTATAATCATGTGATGACCTAATATTTGGACCTTTACTCTTAGTAAACGGATCATCTTGACTTCGATGAAAGATCCATAAAGCTAGCGCCCCTACAAATGGTATGAGCCATACAATAAATATTTGCGTACCTTTTTGAAAGGTTTCCAAATCATCACGGCGCACCAAAAATATAGAAACAACTATATTGAGTAGCATCGCAATACCTACGACTAAGTACCAAATTTCAAATTCCATTTAAAAACTCCCTTGGCATATAACAACTTATCGAAGACCACTTTGAGAGGTTATAACACTCCAAAACGGTGTATATTACAGTGTTCAATAATTCCACTAAACGACCTTAATGTAAACAAGTTATTAATAACGTTACAAAAAGACCTTTATTATTATTCACCAAAACGGTGTTTAATAATGCTATTGGACAAAGCAAAAATAGAGCTTTATTTATGTAGCTACCTTTACAACCATAATTAACAAACGCACGATGACCAAGCGCCATATATAGACATATAAAGGCTTACTTATTACAGAATTAGCATTTTTATACGCTTTAATAGCTGGCGTTTAGCCTTATTCGGTGGAAAAACTCGAGTAAAGAACAAAAGAAAGTAATAGGAAAATTTTGGCTTTATGTATTTAGCGCGTAATTAGCTAAAGCATTGGTTAGATAAGCGAGCCATAAACATATTGATTGGTACAGGCTCGCTGAGGTGTTTATAATAAAACGAATGAGTCAGGTGTTTACTTTACATCAAAGTTCACGTGGTCAAAGTATGGATTTTTCTCACGCGCTTTAAGTATACTAATTGTAGTGAGCACAATGAGTTGCAGCTCGCTATTTACGTTAACAACTATGCATTCGTCTCTATTAGCATTGCGTTTTGTGTCAGTTGCTATCCCGCATACACCATCGCCATTTTTTAATATAAGCTCAATGCTTAAATGGTGCATACAGGCAATTTCGATGTAATCGTATTGGTTGCAACTGATCATAACGTCCTCTTTATTTAGTCGGTTTAAATAGCATTAAAAAAGCAATAACAACAAGGTTGGCTATATACCAAAGATCTTTAATTACAAACTGCCCTAGGCGCTCCAATAAAGTGGAAGAACTAAATGCACCGGTTGCGGTAATTAAGAATGTTTGGGTCATCATAAATACGCTTAAACACGCTAAGCCACTTACAATAATTAGCTTTTTATTATTTAAAAATAGCCCTAAGCCCAATAACACAGCAAATAATACATCAAACCCGCCAATCACGTTAGACGCGCCTTGTACGCTAAATACCGTGTATAACCACGACATAAACGGTGAGGTTTCTACTAAACTTACAATGCCTTTTGCTTCAAACTCGTAAAACTTCATGCCGCCGATCCACAGTAAAACCATAGCAACCGGTATAAAGTTTAAAAGTACGTGTTGTTTGTCGGTAAGTTTGTCTTTATAAAATAAAAACAAATATAAAGGCACTACAGCAAAGTATTTAATTATGCCCTGCCCGCTACCAATGATTGGAAAGCCGCCTAGTTGCGCCATCCAACGGTTGCTGGCAAATAAGGTAAGTAATACAACTAAACTTATAATTGCTGCAAGTAAAAGTGCTGGCGTAGGTTTCATTAGTTTAAAACGAGCGAGCACGGTGGCAAACGCTAAAGCAATCATAAATGAGCCACTAATTAAACCTAACGCAGATACAGACATTAGCGAATCAACGCCGTAAAAACTAAACGTAGCCGTTAACGTATTAGGGTTTGCTCCTAACGCAAACGACAAGCCAAGTAACAAAAAGCTACTCGCTAATAAAAAAGTAATCACGTTGTTGGTTAGTTTTAAGTTCATTGTATTTCCAAGTATTCGTTAAGACTTACAAAGACCTTACGAACCTATAAAACAATTCAAGCTAACTCTTAAAAAATAAGAGTTGATTAAGCACAACGTAAGCTCTCATCGGGTAACTTAATTATTCATTTAGTTTATGGTTTATTACCTCTTTATTAATAAAATTAAATAAGTTTAATTTTCATATGATGTGCGTCATCTTTTTTATTATTAAATGAAGTAGAATAACGTTGCCTTTTCAATACACTGAATGCATGCATTTCTAAAACTTAGGGACATTTTAATGAAAGGTACTGATATTCGAATTACCTCTGGACTGATTTCTATAGCCATTGTTTTATTACTTTGGTTTGCTGTACCGCCTCCGCAAGGTGTTACCGAAAACGCATGGCATTTGCTCGCTTTATTTATTGGTACTGTAGTTGCCATTATTGGTAAAGCAATGCCTATCGGCGCCATTGCTATTTTAGCTATAACCTCTGTTGCGTTAACTGGCGTAACTAATGACAGTCCATCTGGTGCTATTAAAGATGCATTAAGTGGTTTTTCTAACTCATTAATTTGGCTGATTGGTATTGCTATTATTATTTCTCGGGGTTTAGCTAAAACCGGTTTGGGAAATCGTATTGGCTATAATTTTATTTCTTTTTTTGGTAAAAAAACTATTGGTATTGGCTATGCCCTCGCGCTGTCTGAACTTGTTATAGCGCCTGTGACGCCAAGTAATACCGCGCGAGGCGGCGCTATTATTCACCCAATTATGAAGTCGATAGCAACAAGCTTTGGCTCGTCTCCTGAGGAGGGCACATCTCGTAAAATTGGGCACTACCTTGCTTTAGTTAGCTACCATATAAACCCTATTACATCAGCTATGTTTATTACCGCCACGGCTCCTAACCCTCTAATTGTAAAGCTTATTGCAGATGCTACTGGTGCAAACATTAGTATTACTTGGAGTACATGGGCGCTCGCTGCGCTTGTTCCTGGTTTGCTATGTATTGCCCTTGTGCCTTTGGTTGTTTATGCCATTTACCCACCTGAAGTGAAAAGTACACCCGATGCTAAAACCTACGCAGAATCTAAATTAACTGAAATGGGCCCAATGAGTTATGGCGAAAAAATAATGGTGGGTGTTTTTGCTATGCTGCTTGTTTTATGGGCCGGCGTACCTGCAATGATTTTAGGGACTGACTACGCAGTTAACACAACCGCAGTAGCTTTTTTAGGTTTATCGGTTTTATTAGTGACTGGTGTATTAAGCTGGGACGATGTACTTAAAGAAAAGTCTGCGTGGGATACCGTTGTTTGGTTTTCAGCATTAGTAATGATGGCCACTTTTTTAAATAAACTAGGTTTGGTAACGTGGTTTTCAACACTTGTTGAGAGCAACATTGCACAACTGGGTTTTGACTGGATTGTATCGGCTATTATATTGGTAGCTGTGTATTTTTACGCTCATTACTTTTTTGCCAGTACTACAGCACATATTACTGCTATGTTTGCCGCATTTTACGCCGCAGGCTTGGCGCTTGGCGCACCGCCTTTATTTTTAGGTTTACTGTTAGCAGGCGCTTCATCACTCATGATGTCGTTAACGCATTACGCAACAGGCACATCTCCCATCGTGTTTGGCTCAGGCTATGTATCATTAAAAGATTGGTGGGTAATGGGCCTTATAATGAGTATTATTAA
>LAZR01000911.1_pt1 | contig 20176 bp, 17 predicted proteins | sample 329461 | NCBI WGS metagenome assembly LAZR01 (sample SAMN03002196, study PRJNA259156) | marine sediment metagenome | biome: sea floor; feature: Hydrothermal impacted sediments; material: marine sediment; isolation source: Loki non-amplified sample from Loki's castle hydrothermal vent sediment ...
GCGATGGAAACGGCGGCGGCGGAGGAACAGTGCTTGCCGACGGAGAAGGAGCTTCTGACCTCGGAGGACGGAGTGTTGAAGATCCCGGAGTCGAAGGAAACTACGTCTGTGACGACCCCTGGGGACCAGAAGTCCAAAGATTCAAACCAGGAAATACCGGAGCCTCCGCAGGGGTTCTTGAAGAAACTAGATGTGAAGGGGAAGATAGCATTCCCACCCAACCGGGACCAAATCCCTGCATCGACCATCGACCCGCGGGCTGCGACAACAGACTCTTTCCAGGAATTAGCGGGACCGAAAACGGAGAGCCCCCCACCAAGTTCGGAGCAGATTCCTGATTCCAAATTCTCAGAGGACTACCTCAAAGAGTTAATGGAATTCGAAGAGAAAGAGGAAGAACTTGACGTCCGGTTTCCCGTCGAGTCGCTTCCAAAGGAACAAAAACCTGCGGAGGAAGACCCGGCGTTAACCAGAATCAAACGATACTTTGGTGACGGTCATTATGTGCATGGAACAGCTGCTGGGCAGGTCACTGCGATATGTGCGAACCCTTCGGTCATGGCGCCAACTACACAATGGGGTCAGAATCTTCTGAATGACCTTCCCAAGATGCTTACGGGTATTCTCATGCAGGCTGGCTATCTTGACAACATTTGGCCGCAGCTGAAACTTGTCATGGGAACATCCGTCGGCAATGTTCAGTGGGCAGTTCAGATAGCGTCTTCGATTGCCTTCTTTGATCTGTTGAAGGTTCTATCTCATCCAGGCATGTGTGCAGAAGGGTAGGCCGTTTTCGAATGAAAGTATTGCAAGCTCTCCAAAATAGCGGTAAGACTGCCTATATAATGGCGCAATCTGCCGAGACTAAGCAGCCTTTGATTTGTTTCAGTTTAATGGAAAAGCAGCGTGTGTTGAAGGATGCTCGGGAACGTGGCATCAAAATTCCAGAGCCTTTGACTTTCATCGAAGCTCAGTCCGGTCGAGCGCAGGGCAAGACCGTTATGATTGACAACCTCGATCTGCTTATGGCTTTTGTGCTTCCCGGTGTCACTGTGACCTTGGCAACTATTACTCAGGAGGAATGAGATGGATGCGTTTGAGGAGTGGTTGAAACCTCGAAATGTCCTATACGATATAAGGGCTGAAGCTGGTTGGCGAGCCGCCTTGAAGTTTCTCTATGACAAACTGAGTTATAGTGAGGAACATGAAGAACTGAAAGACTTGATCGAAAAAGAACTGGACTCCCGATGATTATTCAAAGACCCCATCCCCTCTGGCCACTACCTAGGGATTACCACGAATTAAGTTCCGAAGGACAGCGGATGGCCAGAGTTGCCACGGTTACTATGCAACGTACGCCTTATGAACTTGTCACAGCATGGGATTTCTTCCGAAGGGTTTATCTCGGTCAAACTAAAGAACAGGTGTTCTACAAGAAGGGCTTCCAAGAAAGTCCAGAATTTCATTTTGACATGGTCTATGACCTTGGTGCCTTCGCACGTAATGCCGTCGCGGCCCCCCGCGGCTCTGCTAAGTCAACTGTGATCGCTATTGAAATGTCATTGATGTTGGCTTTGACCCGTCCGTTTTACGATGTCATGTTAGGGCTTTCCACCGACAGGGAGGTTGAGAAGCGGTTTGATCAGCTGCAACAGCAATTTCAGGGTAATGAATTGATCCTTCGGGACTTCGGGACAATGCAGCCGAAGAGAGGTCACGGTATTTGGAGTCGTCATAACCTTCATTGTACGAATGGCGCCAGCATCAGTGGCTTGAGTGTCATGGGGAAGAAAAGGGGTGGTCGTCCTAATTTATTCATCCTTGACGATCCAGAAAATGATCCTGACAGCGATTCAGAGACTTCAAGACTTACCGTTATTCAAAAGTTCGAGATGATTCTATTTAAGCAGATTATCCCTATGCTCGAACACGGTTCTTCAATTTTCTGGATTGGCACCCTAATTGACCGGAAGTCATTTCTTTATCGTGCTGTCACTGGTGACGATCCTCGATTTGACTTCTGGAATCGAAAGGTTCTTCGCGCACGTAGTTGGAATAAGAAGAAGAAAAAATGGAATATTCTTTGGCCGTCAAAATGGCCGAATGAAGTGTTGGAAGCTCGACTTGGTGAGATCGGCTCGGCAGCTTTCGCAAGTGAGTACTGTAACGAACCTATTAGTGCCCAAGACCGGATCCTGCAGATCGATGAAAATAAGAATGAATACACTGTGGACGTAGATAGTTTTGACTGGCATAATCCATTGGTACAGACGGGTCTTGTCAAATGGGCTGAACGTGAAGACAAGCCCGGCGAAATTCGCTCCTACACCCAAATGACAAAGCCATTCAATGAACATGTTGGTCCGATGTATAGGATTTTACTTTTTGACCATGCATCCGGATTAGGAAATTATAACGATTACTCTTGTGTCATGGTCCTGGGTTTTGATACAACTGGTACTCTTTGGATTTTATATGTCTGGGCCGGTCGAGCAAAGCAAGCTGCCTTAATTACCAGAATTTATGAGACGGGCTTGGCTTGGCGTGTGAGAGTGATGGGCATTGAAGCAGTTGGAACTCAGAAAGACCTTGTTGAAGTTCTTGCCGAGAAGCAACAGGAAGAGGAAGCTTTGCATGGACATCCGTGGCGAGCCAGGGTCTTCCCCGTTCTTTACCCATCGAAGGAAAGCAAGCCCGATAGGATCGCGTCACTCGAATGTCGGTTCGGGCCAGGACGAATCAAGTATCCGGCGCACCTCCAACACAAATGGCCATACGATCAGCTCTACGCACAAACGAACGATTTCACCAATGACCTGGCTTTACTGCAGCATGATGATGTCATCGACACTCTGGCTATGTCCAAATATGTGGTCAAGACCCGCGGCGGCAAGTATCGCAAAGAACGGGGTAAACCGGGCATTCTCGAGCGGATTCGCAAGAATATGCCAATTGTTAAAGGTATGCCGCTACTATCCGGGATCCCAACTGCGGAGGTTTCAGAGGAGATGTTGGACTTGTTGGTTCAGCATAAAAAGAAGCCAGATTCACAGCCTCATCGGCGACGGATTGTGAGGCCTCGAAGTCGAAGAATTAACTTATCGAAAGGAATGAAAAATGGAGGCATTTAAGAAATGGACTAGAGAGTGTCCTTCCACCCTGACTGACTGTAATGATTTGAAATGTAGTAGTTGTAGGGAAATTCAACGTGCAGCTTGGCGAGCCGCCTTGACGTGGACCCTGAAAACAGAAAAAAAAACTCGAAGAACAGGACGCTCCTATTGGTATGTGTGAAGTCATTGAAGATGAATTGAAGGAATAAATTTTCAGGGTTGAACAGATCCTGATTTGTGATACAATGAAGATTGATGGAAATGGTTTGAGAAAAGGAAACTAATATGGAACAATATTTACCGTTTGTAACTGTGTTGCTGCTTCTGCTATTTGTGGGCTTGGCTCTCTGTTACCTTGCTGCATGTCTTCGATCTACGGTCAGTCAGCTTACGAAAATGAATGAGCAGCTTCTGGTTATGGTTGGCGTTAAGCAGGAGGGTGAGCCTGTCGGTCGGGCTTTGGTGGCCCTTACCAGGGAGCAACGTCGCAATTTGGGGGGCATCGCCATGGAGGGTAAGAAGAAACCTGCTGGTTATGTTGAGACTGTTGGAGTTCAATAATGGCGTATACATTCGTTTTGCCAAAAGATACTCCGGGAAATAAAAAACAAGTTGAAGATATTTTCCAGTATCTTGTGGCGAAAGGGAAGTCACGACGTAATCCCCAGTCTATCCGCTGGTGGATCTCCAACTATTACATGCGAGGCATTCGTAATTTCAGTGGCATTGACTATACCAGTGGCACTGTTCAAATAGCCTATCAAAATGAGGAAGGCAATCTCAAATTTCAGTATGAAGATGTTGTTGCGAAGTACCAAGCTCAGTTAGGTCGTTTGCTATCTTTGGACCTGTCTCCTTCAATTTCTCGTCGGGGCATAAGTCTTGACGGTATGCGTAAGGCGAGTGTCGCGCAGGTGGTTTTGGATTCCGCATTTCCAGAGGATAAGGTCAAGGAGATGGCTTTAGATATATGTCCTGCTTTGTTGATGTACGGCACAGTTGGTGTAGTATTGTGGGTGGATTCAGAAGACAGCATGGGCATAGACGTAGTTATGCCGTGGGAGCTTATCCCAATTCCGATAGACATAGCAAGTCCTACTGATGCTCGAGGTATTATGCGGACTCGGGTAGTCCCCACTGCCTGGATTAAAAGCTTAAAGATAACTCCGGGAGAAGGCACAAAAACCTTCAAGAATCTGGAATCAGTCCGTATGCCTGTTGCAGATCTGCCTCCTGATGTAGCTGGCAGGTACGATGGATCAGCTCAGTTGGCTTCAACTGGGGGGGGTTTCTTCATCCGGGATGGCGAAGCAGATACAACCTACGGTGGGATGCCCAAGAAACGACAAGAGAAAGACACCTACATGGATGTCACTCAGTTGACAGAGGTTTGGTTACAAACGAGTGACGGGTATTTGTCGGAGTATTTGGGCTTTGCGGGAACAACTAAATTCCAACAACTTTTCCGTATAGACCATGAAGGCTCTAAAAATCCAATGCCAATCCGCGTTATACGAGACACCATTGTGGGTGGTTTTTGGGGTCGAAGTTTTGTTGATTTGTTAATACCCCTTAATAATGAGATAGAGTATGCTCTTTCGAGTGTATTTCAAGCCGTCTCCGACTTTGACCTGTATGGTATTCAACTGTGGCCTTCGACGCTTGGTACGCCTCCGGAGGCCCAGCGGGGTCAAGACGGCATCAAAAGAATCATCTATGAACCGGATTATACCTGTCCGGACATGAAACCTGAAAATGTCATGCCTGCGAAGATGACCCAACCACAAATTCAGGCCGTGAGATTGGCTATCGATATGATGGACCGACTTGCGAATCAGCCCGCGGATTTGATGCGAGGTGACGCTCCGGGTAGAGTGGATTCCTCCGCAGGTTTAGGTCTGCTCTATGAAACTAGCTCCATTCCCTTGTCTCCAACTGCAAAGAATTTGGCGCTGGGTTTATCCGGTGTTTACCGTTCGATGCTCCGGGTTTTGAAGGATATGTGGGATGACCAAAGAGTTGTGAGCATTTCTAATCTGGACGATGCACTCGCTGGAATTGTAATCGATGCGGAGGCCGGTACTCTTAGTTTATCCCAGAATGCGATCCCTTATCCAGACGAGGTTAACACGGGCGTTAAATCTGAGACGCCTATTTCCAAGGAGCAGCAGAAGGCAGAGTTGAAAGAGGGTCTGGATAAGCAACGCATCACGCTTGATGAGTTCAATTTTGAGGTGCGGAAACGGGGTTTGGATATTCCCGTAGGCGGCGAGATAGAGTGGCAGAATCACCGTCGAGCCATGATGGAAAATATCACTTTATTCGGTGACGGCAAGACTGTTGGTTCCGTGGATGTGTCCGAACGGGACATGCACATGATCCATTTGAAAGTCCTGGAGGCCTTCATGGCTAGGCCTGAATTCTTCCTGGCGTCTACGGAAGTCCAGAACGCTTTTGAAGAACATTGGCAGGAGCATAGGATTGGTCTTGGTATTTTACCGGAGGGCATGGTTCCGCCGGACGAAGCGGCTGAAATGGAGATGGGGGGAATGGGTGATACGGGAATGATGGGTCCGGGTGGGCCAGGCGAGGGGATGCTCCCCCAGCAATAAAAAGAAGAGTATGGTAAAAGCTGAAAGGTGAGTTTATGTTTAATTTACGTAGGTTGTACGGTGTGTTTGCACCGATGGTAATGTGTTTCAAAGATGGCGACGGCGCTGGCGTTGGCGATGGTGACGATGGCAAATCAGGTGCGGGCGACGGCGCTGGCGTTGGCGATGGTGACGATGGCAAGAAGACTCCAAAGGACGAGACCTTCGAGCTGGATATTAGTGGAGAAAAGCGAACTGTAACCCTGGAGGAGATGAAAGAGTTGGCGACCAAGTCGGCCGGCGCCAATGCTAAGTTCGAAGATGCTGCCGACATGCGCAAAGAGGCTGAAGCCGGCATTCGTATTGGAACGCTGGTTAAGACCTTGGAAGATGGGAAGGGCTCGGAACTGGAAGCAAAGGAACTGGCAGTGCTATTGGGTGTGGACTCCGGAGACCTTATAGAATATTTGAAAGACGGCGAAAGTGCCGGCACGGGCGACGGCGGAAATGGGAAAAACCTCCCGGCCGAGTTGACCCCCGAGGCATTCCAGAAGGCTTATGGCTTCTCTCCTGTGGAGGCTAAACAAATCTTGGAGCATTCTCAGAATCGACATATTACGTCTGCGAGACAAGAATTACGAGATTTATCGGACAAGGCGGTTGACAAGGATGAGATTTTTGGTAAGATGGTAATAGGAGATAAGAAGGATGACAGGATGTCTGTAATCAAGGACATGGTAGCTGAGGACGTTCTTGGGAAGGTTGAACGTGGCAATGCATTTGGAGCCGAGATGGTAACCGCAAGTATCCAAAAGATTCGAGCGCAATTCACCAAGTTCGGTATTCCTAATAATCCGGTCATAAATCCTGTTGTATTGGGTTTAGGGCCAGGAGTCGAATTGCCATCGGAAGTCCAAGCCGAAGAACCGATCAAACGTATCAATTCATTCGAATCGGGTGCTGACGACAATCTGGTGAAGCGTTATCTCCAGAAGGCCGTCAAAGCTGCTCGTAACTTGACGGATTGATGTGGGATTGGGTTTCTCACTCATTGCCTAAACGTGTAGTATATGAGTAAATGAGTGGATTCAAGGAGTAATAAATTATGGCACAAGCAATTGATGCCCTCGATAATCTCGTGAGGGAGGAACTTCCTAGCATGATTACCGATGCGCAACCCGTCATCGCCCCGATCTTTTCGAAGATTAAGCGAACGGCTTTTGGTGTGAAAAAGCAAGAAGGGGTTGGCCGAGGCTACAAGGTCACTCATCTCTACGAGACCGGTGTTGCGGGTCTTATGGAGTCTGGCGATCCTCTTGGTCCGGATATGACCACCATACAAGGAACCCAGGCTAATATCCTGGCTCAAGGAACAGCACAGTCGTTGTTGAATATTTTCCCTGCTGCGGAAGAGTCCCCGCATACTGGCGACATCAAACGAGAGTTGGTCCTGCATAAGATTGTGGGCAACTTTTCGATTCCTGCCGAATGGAAGCAGGCGGATATGCTAAATGCCACGCAGATCAAAAAGGTCGGCAGGGACATGAAAGCAGTCGCCAAGTTGAAAGCGATCTACGAGGCTTCCAGTTTCTTTTCCCACAGTGTGACAAACGATGCCAGTTTTCAGAATCAGGTTGTCGGTCGAATTTCCGCAATTGGCGAGCATAATTCGTGGACGGATTATATCGATATTACAATCGATGAAACCTACGGTCGAATTAGTAATGTCCGAATTGGCATGAGGTTGGACATTGTTGCAGATAGTGCGGGTGTTTTTCAGTCCGGTGTTGCAGTTAATGGGACGGATGTCCGAAATTACACCGATACTACGCAAGTGTATGTTCAGTTGATTGTGGTGGATGTCGATTTCCTCGGCAAGTCCTTTACTCTGCGTCCGATTAACTCGACTACAGGCGCTCTTCCGAATTACGGTTCGGGTTCCAGTGGAGATGTTTTCCAGTCTGGTCAAGAAGGTGCTGCCGATGATTGGCTTGTGTTTGCAAAAACGTCCCGTTACATCGCTGGAACTCGTCCACAGTTCAGTTGGGGAATCAATGACTGGATTAAGGCTACCGGTGTTATCATGGGCGGCGCCACAGGTGCGGCTGCATTGGACGTGGATGTATACAGCCAGTTCAAATCCGCAGTGATCGCGGTCAACGGTCCTTTGACTGACGACGTTATTAACGGCTATATTGGTGGCTACCTGGATGCTTATCCTGGTGAGTCGCTTGACACCCTCATTACCACCATGGGTGTGCAGCTCAAGTGGTTGCAACAGCCCGGTCTTTACAACAATAGACAGAATTACGAGCGAACCGGCAAGAGCGTTGATTTCAAGGGCGGTTGGTCGAGTGTCTCCTACGAGTTTGGTGGTCGAATCTATGACTGGATCGTCAGCCCGATGTGCCTGAGCAACACCCTTTACGGGTGTAAGTTTGCCGGCGACAATATCAAGCGTTATGGTCCTCCGCGGATTGGCGGCATGGATGCCGACATGGGACCGGAAATCGAGTTCCTTGCTACTTTGGGTGGCCACAGTGGCGTCTTCAAGATCGCTCATGCTTCCAACGGTAGATCGCAGGATCTGCTTGAAGCGCCGTTCTGGTATTACAACCTGATTGCGCCCGTCGATCCCAGAGGTTTGAAGCTCACTGGCCTCACCGAAGCCACAATGCTTGGTTAAGAAGTATCACTGTTCTTTGTCAATTGAATATTGCAGATCGGAGTAATCCGAATGAAGGGCTAAAACCCAATAGGGCGATGTCGTCAAAGACTTCGGATTTTCCGGTCTGTGATTGAACTTCGGGAGGGGTGGCATCCTATACATTCCTTTCTCGCCTAGTAAGCCCCTCCCTATTTTTTTTATTAGGAGTTTGAAATGACAGTTTACGAAATGGTCAGAAAATATGGCTGGGAATCCGTGATCATCCTTAATTCAATTCCCAATGTGCGATACAACTCAAATGTATTTTTCGTTGACAGCGGCCATACAAATGCTTTGGATGCTGCCGATGAATCCGAACACGGCTCTGGATGGGAGCTGCCTTTCGCCACCCTCAACTATGCAATTAGCCGTTGCACTGCGGATCAGAATGATGTAATTCTTTTGGCGCCTGGACATGCTGAGACTCTTTCGACCACTGCGACTGCGTCCGGCACTACAATCACAGAGGTTGGCGTTGACAAAGCCGGGGTATCCATTCTTGGTTTAGGGACAGCGTCATTGCGGCCCACTTTCACTCTCTCGGCTGTAGCCGGACAGATAGCTGTATTGGCTGCAAATGTCACCATTGAGAACATCCTCATGGTCAGTGACATTGAAGACCTTACCGATATGGTCACCTTGGACGCCAGTTCGGACGGTGCAACTCTCAAGAATTGTGAATTTCGTGACGGCGGTGCGAGCAAAGAAGTCATTGCGATGGTAGATATTGCTACTACTGTCGATGATGTCGCTATTGAGGGCTGTCGTTTCTTTTCGACTGACACAAATTCCGCTGGCCTGGCTGCAATTCGTTTTGTGGGTACTGGCGCTCGTGCTGTCATCAAGGATTGTTTTATGCGAGGTGACTTTAATACGGCTGCAATTGAGGCCTCCGCAGGGCAGCTTACAGATGTCTTAATAAAAGATAATGACATCAATAATATTGATGCCGCAGCGGGTCTAGCAGTTAATCTGAAATCAGATGCGACAGGTGCGGTTGTTCGTAACTTGGTATTCGGTGGCTTGGATACTTCGGCTCCCATAGTGGCGGCTGCTTGTATGGCATGCGAAAATTATGCTACAACCATCGAAACAGAATCCGGAAATCTTTGTCCTGCCGCTGGCGATTGGGCATCTTAACAAGAAAGGTTAGATAAGATGAATATTTATAACAGGATTGGTAGGTTGGGGTGGTTTAGTCTCCTGGAGGGAACGGACCGCCAAGGCGCAGCGGATACATGGTTTGTAGACGGCAATAACGGTGCTGCTGCAAATAATGCAAATTCTGGACAAGGGGAGTCCTGGTCAGCGCCTTTCGCCACCCTCAACTACGCAATTAGCCGTTGCGCAAATGATGCCAGTAACATCATTTTCGTGGCCGCGGATCACACTGAGAACTTGTCCACTTTGGAGACAGTTTCTGGCACCACTACCACTGGAGTTTGCGTGGATAAGTCCGGTATTACGATTATTGGGGTGGGCCTCAGTGACAGACGACCAACATTCACAATGACGGCCGCTGCCGGATCCTTCAATGTATTGGCTTCGGAATGTGCAATCTACAATTTACTTCTCGTGAGTAATTTTGCTGACGTAGCAACACTTATTGCTGCGGGGTCTGGCGGAGACGGACTACTGGTTGAAAATTGCGAATTCCGGGATAGTTCTGCAATTACAGAGCATAAATTGGCCATTAGTATTGCGGCCAATTGCGATGACACTGTTATTCGTGGTTGTTCATTCCGTACGACCGATACTGCCTCCGCGACCGAAGCTGCAATTCGTTACGTGGGAGCCCACTATCGTTCCGTTATTCAGGACTGTGTATTCCGGGGTGATTGGGGGGGCGCCTCGTCCGATGCTGTAATTGATGCTTCTGCTTCTGCGGGTTTCGATTTGTTGATTGTAGATAATATCATCAACAACATGGATCTGACGTACGGCGCCGGCATCGAAGTTCATGCCAGTACAACCGGAGCGGTTGTTAGAAATGATGTGTTTTCTTTGGCCGTAGCGGCTCCCGGTATTACAGCACTAGGCTGTTTGCGATCCGGTAATAAGGTTACAAGTTACATTGCGGCGGATGCCAAGGAACCTGGATCCAGCTCCACATCTGCGGGGGGAAACCATTTTTATGTGGATAGCGGCACAGGATCCGCATCAAATACAGGGTTGTCCTGGGACGATCCACTAAGCTTGGTGGATGACGGTATTGGTAAATGTACCGCCTCCAATGGCGACATAGTTCATGTAGCCGCGGGTCACGCAGAGTCCGATATGGACGGCACGGCCGGTCAGATTTTTGATGTAGATGTCATCGGTGTGACCATACTTGGCGAAGGTATTGGAGACGCAAGGCCGACCTTCACTTTCACCACCAACGCTACAAATGCTCTTGTAGATGTCACTGTTGCGAATTGCCGTCTTGAAAATCTAATCTTCAAGTGCAACATAGCCTCCCAAGAGAACATGATTAAGTTAGCTACCTCCGCAGATGGTACACAGATTGTTAATTGTGAATTTCTCGAGGGAGGCCAAACGCCTCTGACCTGTATTATGTTGGGTGGCGGCGATGGTCAAGCCGACAATGTCCTTATTGAAGGCAATCGGTTCTATATGCCTACCGATGGGAACCAGGACAATGCCGTTGAGGTTCTCTTCGACATGACCGGGTTGGTCATCAAGGAAAATTACATTCATGTCAATTCTGATGAAGCCTCCATCGAGTTTCCAGCCGGTGGCAATGCCAGCCAGGACATCCAAATTATTGGAAATACAATTATCAACGAACAGACGGGTATTCACTGTATTGAGATAGAGCAGACCGCTCTCACGGTGACGGGTGTGATAGCCAACAATCTTCTGGTCAATGATACCAGGGGAGCCTGTTTGCAGCCTAACATCGCTAATTGTTATGGTAACGTCTGGATGCCTTCGGGCGGCAACGTCCGACCGGTTCTTTTAGAGGGCGGGGATATCACCACCCCGGGTCAGAATATTTATGTGAATTCGGCCCACACTCAGGCTGTTGACGATACAGCTCATGGCACGTCTTGGGATTTTCCGTTGGCAACCATTGAGTATGCCAATACCAATGTTGTGACTGCAAGTAACAACGATGTGATTCATGTTGGCCCCGGCCACGAAGAAACTATTTCAGATTCACTTTTTCTTGACTTCGATTCTGCGGGGGTTACCTGCGTTGGTTACGGCAACGGCGATGACCGGCCCAAAGTCACTTTCGACCATGTTGATGCAGTAGTTGACATAGGCGCCGCAAGCGTCACGCTCAAGAATCTGGTCTTCCGAGCTTCGTTGGACGTTGTGGTTGTCGGAGTGGATATCCTGGCCGGCTTCAATCAATGCAAAATTATTGATTGCGACTTCGGACCTTCCGAAGCAGCGAGCGATGAATTTGCAATTGCATTACAGGTGAACGCAGCTTGTGATTACACAGTAATTTCCGGCTGTCGATTCTTTGCCGGAGCCCAGGCGGCAGTCACCGCTATTAAGTTCACAGGTGCCAATGCTTACTTGGTTATGCACAACAATCAGGTCACAGGCGCCTACAGCGGACCTCCGATCTTAGGTTCGGGTGCCGCTATAACTGACTGCGACATTTACAATAACAGGCTCCAAGCGGACAACGCCGTAGATACCTTCAATTTGGTTGCGGCATCGACCGGCTTTGTCCGACATAATTGGATAGTTGTCGGAGCGGCCACCTTTGCAGCCGATTTGGACATAGGCAACTGCTGGAATTTGGACAACCTGATGATCGCAAATGACGATGTCGGTGGTGCCAAGTGTGACAACCGCTATACTGTCGCCGCGTCAGTGACGGAAACCCAAGATGGTTAACAAATAGCAGAGATGTGGGGGGAGCCCTTCGGGGTACTCCTCACACTTTTTTTTAGGGACAGACCATGAATAATTGGAAACCAGAGGACGGATGGCCAATTTCCCATACCAATGCAGGATCGGCTGCAATCACAAAGCTCGCCGACGCACCCGGACCGGATTCAAGCTACTACCTGTGTGGGTTCACCCTCTCGGGGGGAGGGGACCAAGATGGGTTTACGATCCTGCGGAGGAATGCCTTAAAATTTAACGGCGCTACGGACACCTTTACTGTTACTGATGATGTGGCATTGGAACCTGCCGCGGGAGACTTCGCAATTGAGTTCGGCATTAAGGCAGAATCTGATGCTGTTAGTATAGCTGACTTGATGGACAAGGACGATGCGTCTGATGATGGTTACTTGGTCGGTATCAACGCCGCTGGGCATCTTACATTTACGGTTGGAGATGGTACGGACACGGCCACTATAACCAGTCGAAATGTGGTCAATGACAACGTGTTCCATCACGTTGTATTGAACATCGAAGTCGGTGAAACTGATGGTCTTCGCATGGTCATTGACAATGTCTCTGCACATGTAGCTGCGGGGGATTTGTCAGCTGTTGATTCCATTACTGGAGGAGCAACCAATTTTACCATTACAGGTGATGCCGGGAAAACATTTTCAATAAGTTGTCTTGGCATGTATAAAGGTCAGTTTTTGACCGATGCAGAGATTGCTACAAGATGGGCCAGGGGCGCGGCGTCTAAATTCACCGGGTCCGAAACAGGCATCTCCGCAGCTTGGAACCTAGATGAGGGCACTGGGACCGCACATGACGACCTTGTGGCATCTAATGGCGGCACGTCCTCCAACACAGCCTGGCTCGAAGGCGATGGCCTGCCTATCGACCCTCACACGTTGAAGAACACCATCAAGTACAACACCGGCGTTCTCAATACAAATGGGGTTATTCCAACTACATGCGTAATGTTCCCCCATCCGATTAGGATCGGCCGCAACAATCCAATCAGAATATCTGAAACAGACGGGTCTTTTGGCCTGGAATTGTACGGGTATGAGGACAAGTTTTAAGGAGTTTCAAAGGTGCTTGCCAGTGACATGCAGAAAGCCAAGAGACGTGCCAGGCTGGAAATCGAACGAAAGAAAAAGTTTCAGACTCCGGACAAATTCGACAAGCCGTCACTTGGCAGCAAGGCAATACTAGCCCTTCTTCGTGCGAAGAGGAGAGTTACAGGTCCCCCGAAGAAGAAAGGTCAGAAACGTACACAGCAAATCACTGGCCGGTTGGAGGCGGCGGGTCTTTCAAAACGTGAGATAGACCGACTGCGCGGAAAAAGGAAAAAGTAATAGGCGAATAAAGGAAAGGGTGTATAGTATGATTATTCAAGTGGATCAAGAAGCAAATGAGGCCATACAAAGTCTTTGTGATGTGGCCCTCAAAATAGGCGGAATCAAGAATCTAAAAAGTGTGACCCAAACGCTTGCAGCAATCAAACCCCTCCCACGGAAAGAGGAACCTGCGGAGGAAGACCCGATTAAGTGTATGTGCAAGCCCAAGTGCAAGCCCAAGTGCAAAGGTAAGTGCAAGAAATTGCAAGGGGGTGGATCTTAATGCTAGGTATGGTGACCTATTACCATATACCAGAACATTTAATTATCGGGGGGGAGATCGGTGATTTTTGTTCTAGAATAGTCGAAGGCGATTCGAATCGAAAGAGTAAAATCTTCGTGGTTCGGTATAACAAGCTTGGGGTATTTGTCATCGCTGAGTGGATTGGCAATGTGGGTGACGCCTTTGTCGATGTAATGAACCTCGGAAAATCCTTGGCCAATTTCGACCGGAAGAAAGCTTATGAATTGAAATATAGAATGTTGGCGCCGTCCACCTGCAAAGAAACGGAACTTGATATGCTGAACGCCGAGAGTAATTTTCATCACCAGTTACAGGACGACAATTCCGAAGAACAGGATCGTTTGGCCAGAGTAGCTATGGGAGAATAATGTATTTTGAGCATCTAAAACACTCTTCGGAAGTAAGCGGTTTTTACGAAGAAGCTGACGGTCTGATCTACATAGCTTCCGGACTGGGTAAGTATGAGAAAGAATGTGTCTTTCTCCATGAACGGATGCATAGAATTTGCCATCAAGGTGGTTGTGTGTGTTGGGGTTTGGACGATGATAATTATCTTGCCGAAGTACATGCGTATACTGGAGAGTGGGAAGCTGTGGCTGCGGAAGATTGTCATGCTTTAACAAAAGCATACTTCAAATCAATTAGCTCCTCCCTGAAAAAAATGGAGGGAGACAAAAAAGCATGGACTGCTAATTTGAAGGCCCTCCGCAAGGTTATGCGAACGAAAAAGTTTAAGATCTTCCAAAAGAAATGGAGTCAAAGATGAAGAACGTATTGCCATATATTTTGTGTGTTATTTTTGGTATTGGCAGTATTGCCGGGACATATAAACTCATAGACGCCCTGATTATTCAATCCCCCAATCCGAACTTTACCGACCAGGTGCAGACCTCCTTGAAGGGTGTTGTAAATCTCAAGGCACCCCAATGGCAGGGATCGGGGCTTGTTGTAGGCCTCAACTTGATCGTTACCGCGAGACATTGTGTTGAGGGCGCGGAGGATTTCTTGATAACAACCCATGGTAGTCATCAGATCCAAGCGACCCGGGCGATCAGTGATAAGAGCCACGATGTTGGGTTCATCTGGGTGGATAATCTGGAGTGTATGAATGATAAGGTTGACCACCGAGTTGAACACGGTGGTGCACATGATGTTGTACTCACCCTGCTTCCCCTCGGCTCCATCAAAGACGTTAAGCTACTTCAGTCGGTCTACGTGATCGGTTCGCCGTATGGGAAGGTCAATTTCAATAGTGCTACTATGGGGCATATATCTGGACTTGATAGAAACTGGAGTTCACGAGTAGGAGACGATTATGGATGGGAAATTGCTTTTACAGTTGATTCTGCTGGTCATCCTGGTAACTCTGGGGGTCCTGTTTTCACCATTGATGGAATTGTACGGGGTATTTTGGTGGGTGGGTTTAGCCCAGTTCTTATATCTGTCATGCCTTGCGATCTGTTTTTGCACGATCTGGACTTCATCCGATTGATGTTTCTGATGGATCGTTACGAGCGAGAAGAGGCAGTAGAGTATGACCCCTATGGCGGATACGACGTACGCCGAAATCGGTGGGGACTTGAAAAATGAGTCTCACAGAAAAAGAACGTGCATGGATCGAAAATCATTTTGACAGTCTTCGTAAGGAGGTCGTTCAAACTAGAATTGATATTGCAACATTGAAAATAAAATCAGGTGTATGGGGGGTAGTGGGTGGCAGTATCTCTGTTCTCATCGTCTTTTTGGTTTACTTGTTACCACGGTTACCCAAGGTATAAGGATTATGCGAAAAAATATAGCCGGGCAAAAATGGGTCGTGTATGCGTATAATACTTCCACAGATTTACCGGTGACAGGGGACGCTGTGAATATTACAGCCAATCTTCGTATAGACGGTGCCGCTGCTAATGCAGTTGATGATACCAACCCCACAGAATTGGAAGAAGGCTACTACGTCTTTGACATATCTCAAGCAGAAACAAATGGAAATCAAATTCTAATAGCGCCATCCAGCGTGACTGGGAGCGTGAGGGTGGTGGGAGTTCCGGAGGCTGTTTGGACTACGCCTCTTAATTTTTCTGGGGGAGACTTCGCCATTACATTGACGGTGAGAACAACGGGATCTGTTCCTATATCGGGCATTGCGGTCTGGGTTAATTCGACTAATGACCGGTCAGAAACTGTGTCCGGAGTTAAGTACACAGACACTAACGGCCAAGTCGTCTTTAATTTGGAGTATACAACCTACTATGTATTTTGTAGGTTATCTGGCTATTCTTTTGCAGCTTCTCAATTTACAGCCTCCGCAGGTAATGTGTCCTTTACTTTGGATATAGCCTCTACTACGGTTACTGGGACAGCGTCTACCTATGGGGACAGCTTCTTGTCTCGTAATATAGTAGAGGTGCGGGACTACCTTGATGAGCCAACCATCAAGGCTAAATACGACGATAACAAAATCATCAGTGTGCTTGAAAAGGCTTATATTATTGTTTTCAATGAAATAAATCGGAATTCAAAGACTCCCGCGGTGGTGAAACTCCCCATTGACGTTGCGCAGAACACCCTTAAATATGTTTTACCCCATACACTTGGGTCTTTATATGCTGTCTATAATCAGGATGAAACAGGTGGCAAGGTGTTTTACGATTCGAGGGGCCGGTATAACTCTGCTGGTCGGGGTATGTGGATGGAGGGTCAAACCTTGAATTTGCAGACCACCGAAATGTATGGAATAGGTCTGACGCTTATTGCGGAGTATATCCCCAATGGCGTTGCCCGACTTCATAATGGAGTTTGTACGATAAGTGCAGATGGTCTTACGGTGACTTTCGGAGCGACTCCCAACGCAGGAGTTTTGGATACTCACCGCGAGGCTTATGCCGGCGGGGTCTTCCGGCATCTTTTGACCGAGGGTACAACTGTCACTGGAAACTTCATGCAGGAACGTAATATTCTTCGGTATGACGAGACGGCCCGTGAGGCAATCCTTGACGTGGCATTGGACCCAATTCCGACAACGGATGACGGCCTCATCTATTACGAGATCGCTCCATCTATTTACAAAGGAATGGACACGGTGGTGTCACTTTATGCGGCTTACAAGATATGTCTTACAGAAGGTAATCGGAAACGAGCCGACGGTATTTTAACAGCTTACCGAAACGAAATTCGTAATGTCAGGTTGACCGCATACTACACGAATATGAAGGATGCTCCTAAACTCAGGTCAGATAGCCATGAGAACCGAAGGTTTAGTCGATCGTGGAGAATCTAAATGGCGGAGTTGTTTTCAGAGTCCGGACAAAGTAGTGACGTCGGGGGGTCAGCGCCTACATTAAGGGGCGTCTTTATTCCCGGCATAGACCGGGCCACATTCCCTGATGGACTCGGTCTCGTGACCCCTTTAGGCGGCGGGGGGTCTCTCCGTAACTACACAGGATATGGCCCTTCCGCGGGGGGTTCACCAGATTTTACACAGCTCTTAGACCTGACCAATGCCTTGGGTTCTTTTGGCAGTGGTTCAGGTTTTGATGTGAGTTTTGAAGGTTTCGTTGGCCCAACCGGACCTCCCGGACCTCCCGGACCTTCCGGACTTCCCGGCACAGGTTTTTCTTTTGGGACTCCCTCTTACGGACTTTTAGCTTTGCCTGATGATTTAGAGAAAATTGATGGTTTGGTAACAGATGCAGACAGGATGTTATACACTAGCGGTTACACTTTATTCGAAGAGGGGTGGGAGTGGACTGAGCGGCAACCGGCCGGGGATTCCGACGGTCAATGGCAAGCCGTTGCATCCGATTTGGATGGGTCTAATCTTATAGCAGCGGCTCGCAGCGGTAGGTTGTGGACTTCATCCGACTCGGGGGTTAATTGGACAGAGAGACAACCGGCCGGCGCCTCTAATAAATTTTGGACGGGTGTTGCTTCCGACGATACAGGGCTTAAACTCATAGCGGTTGAAGATTCGGGTGTATGGACTTCTGTAGATTCGGGTGTTAACTGGACAGAGCGACAACCTACAGGGGGGGCCACTACCAAATGGAACTCTGTAGCTTCTGATTCTGATGGGTCAAATTTAATAGTTTCAAAAGAGGGCAGTGGAGGTCAAATTTATACTTCATCCGATTCGGGAGTGAATTGGACTTTACGAGACCCTTCGGGGGCTGGGGATAAAAATTGGGCTTCAGTAGATTCCGATTCAGATGGTTCTAATTTGATTGCAGCGTATGGACCCGGAAGATTATATACTTCATCCGACTCGGGGGATAATTGGATTGAGCGGCAACCAGCCGGAGCCAGTGACCATACTTGGAGAGATGTAGTATCAGACAACGATGGGTCAAATTTAATTGTAGGCAATAGTACGAGGTTGTGGACTTCATCCGACTCGGGGGTTAATTGGACAGAGAGACAACCGGCCGGGAATAACAACTATAATTGGTGGGCACTTGTGTCTAATTCGGATGGGTCAGTTTTAATGGCGGGAATTTCAACCGGGAGGCTTTACGCTTCAACAGATTCGGGTGTTTCATGGGAGGAAACTCAACCAGCGGGGGACGGGGATAAAGAATGGAGAGGTCTTGCTGCGGATTCTGGAGGACACTATATTATAGCGGGGGTTAATACTGGAAGATTATATACGTCAATTCCTCCAATTTCGTATTCCCAAGCTACGTGGGCCGAAACGGATGTTACTCAGGTAGCGAGGAATTTTTTAGATGACCTTACTCAAGCTGCACAGCAGACAACGATAGGTTTGGGTACAGGAGATTCTCCTGAATTTACAGGACTGACTGTTTCCGGTTTGACTGCATCCAGGATCACGGCTACTGGTGCTAGTAAAGAATTAGTGTCTCTTGCTAAACCTTTGATAATTGATGAGGGGGGAACGGGTCTTTCAACAATAACCAATCATGGTATTCTATTAGGTTCCGGTACAGCTGCCATTACTCCATTAGGTGTAGCGTCTAATGGACAGTTGCCTATTGGCAGTGCTGGGGCTGATCCTGTGCTTGCGGCGCTCACAGGTACAACTAATCAGATCACAGTCACCAATGGGGTCGGGTCGATAACATTATCAACTCCACAGGACATCCACACCACAGCGTCTAATTTCACTGTGGCCGGAGCGACAATCAGTGATTTGACCCAAGGTTCAGTTGTGTTTGCCGGGGCAAGTGGGGCAATCTCACAAGACAACTCCAATTTATTCTGGGATGACACAAATAACAGATTGGGCGTTGGAGTTAATTCAGGATTTGATCCCCGGGTTGGAATAACTATTTCGGGCGACATGGATATACTCCATACGGCTACTGAACCAGACGACCACGCTTTTGAGGTTGATGTTGATGCAGCAACTCTTGGTGATGTCAAAGCGATAGATATTGTTTACACCACAGGCATACTTGTGGCAGGTCGAGACGAGGGTATAATACTTGTCAATATTGATGAAACTGTTGCTACTGGTGGTGATGTATTTGGACTTGAAATATTGTCTACCGATGGTTCGGCAGAAATTTACGGGATGAAGGTGGGAGCCGTTATTAGTCCTATCCGGCAAGACTCTGGTACTTTTGCTAATCCCACCACAGCAACAGACAACACAACAGGCCCCGCTGATGTAGCCGCTATGAAAGACGGGGATATAGGAACAACCACTGCGATATTTGAAAATCAAAATGAGTATATTCTTATCGGTGCGGCGGCGGCCTTTCAGGAAGTAGAGTTTATTCTTACCACTGGATCAAGCGGTGCGGGGATCAAACCTACGTTCTGGTATTCAACTGCGGGCGCGCATCAATTCACACAATTTACTCCCGTTGATGGAACAAACGCATTTAGAAATACTGGTGTGGTGGCTTGGGATGCTTCTGATTTAACTTCACATGGAATCAATACTGATACTGGTACTTATGACATTAAAGTCATACGCACTAGAAGTTCTCTGTCAACACCCCCAGTTTTGGGCTATGCAAAAACAGCCGCCACTGTAGAATATCTTTGGGATAAAAATGGTGATGTGAACATAAACAGCCTTACACTCGCCACAGTTGCAGCAGAAGGTAGTGACGTTGATAAATTTCTTGTTGATTCTTCGGGCGTAGTTAAATACCGTACAGGAACTCAAGTATTGTCTGATATAGGTGGTCAGGCCCAAGGAGACGTACTTGATGATTTGAATATACTTGGTGCAGTTGTATCAGACGGGCAGTTTCTTGTGGGCACAGGTGCAGGGGCTTTTGCCTATGAGAGCGGTGCTA
>LAZR01000912.1_pt1 | contig 20155 bp, 21 predicted proteins | sample 329461 | NCBI WGS metagenome assembly LAZR01 (sample SAMN03002196, study PRJNA259156) | marine sediment metagenome | biome: sea floor; feature: Hydrothermal impacted sediments; material: marine sediment; isolation source: Loki non-amplified sample from Loki's castle hydrothermal vent sediment ...
TCCTTGTGTTGTGGGTTCAGAAGTAGGCCCGCTGGCATGCCGCGCGGCTCGCTTGTCGCAGGGGATTCTATGAACTTGAAAGTCTGCGCGCAAACCGGCACAGCCTGCCAAGAAATGACCGAGCGGGGCTCTGCCCTTTCAGGTGCCCGTGAACAGGCTCTGAAGAGCGCGCTGGCTGGTCGTCACGCCGCGCACCACATCGCCCACGATGATGGCGCTGGGGCTGGTCAGTTGTTCGCTGGCAATCGTCGCGCTCAGTGTTTCCAGGGTGCAGACCGCGTGGCGCTGCGTCGGCAGGCTGGCGTTCTGGACGATGGCGACCGGTGTGTCGGCGGGCAAGCCGTGCAGCAGTTCGTCCTGGATGCGCTGCGCACCGCTGACACCCATGTAGATCACCAGCGTCAACTTGGCCTGGCGCGCGGTGTCAGCCAGTGCACGCCAGTCGGTGCCAGCATCGCCCGGCTTGGCGTGGCCGGTGACAAACACCACGCAGGAGGATCAAGCCGGCCTGGACAGCGAAGGCCGCCTTGTCGATACCGCCGTCGCCGACGCCCTGGTGGCCGCCGTCAAGGGCCAGCCGGGCACCATCGCCGCGTACAAACAGGAGGCCAAGAAGCAGAACCAGCCGCTGGCCTTCGCCCTGTCCGACATTACGGCACTGGCCTCGGCCAAGTTCGGCTACAGCGCCGAGGACGTGCTGAACACCTGCCAGGCGCTCTACGAGACGCACAAGCTGACCTCGTACCCGCGCACCGACTGCGCCTACCTGCCGGAGTCGCAGCACGCCGACGCGCCGCGCGTGCTGGAGGCGATCAAGCACGTCAACCCCGAACTGGCCGGCCTGGTCGATGGTGCCGATCCGCGTATCAAGTCCAAGACGTGGGACGACTCGAAGATCACCGCGCACCACGGCATCGTGCCGACCATGCAGAAGGGCAGCAAGGCCGCCCTCAGCGAGCGCGAGCGCAACATCTACGACCTGATCGTGCGCGCCTACCTGGCGCAGTTCTACCCGCTGCACGAGTACATGCAGACCACCGTGGGCGTCGAGATCGCGGGCGAGAACTTCGCCGCGAGCGGCAAGGTAGTCACGCGCAACGGCTGGCGTGACGTGTACAGCCAGGCCGACGAGGAAGGCGAGAAGGACGAGGACGACGACAGCGGCACGCAGGCCCTGCCGTCGATGGCCCAGGGCGACGCCGTGACCTGCACGGACGCCACCCGCAAGGACGCCAAGACGAAGCCGCCAGCGCGCTTTACCGAGGGCACGCTGATCCGCGCGATGGAGAACATCCACAAGTTCGTCAGCGATGCCGAGCACAAGAAGATGCTGCGCGAGGGCGACGGCATCGGCACGTCGGCCACCCGCGCGTCGATCATTTCCGAGTTGAAGCGGCGCGAGTTCCTGGCCGTCAAAGGCAAGCAGATCATCAGCACGACCCTCGGCCGCAGCGTCATCGACGCGCTGCCCGAGGTTGTGAAAAGCCCGGTGCTGACCGCGCTCTACGAGCGGATGCTGAAAGGCGTCGAGCAGGGCACGGCCGCCCTGGACGCCTTCATCACGAAGCAAGAGACGTTCATCCGCGACCAGGTGGCGAAGGCCAACAGCGGAGCCGTGACCATCGCCGGCGGCAAGGAAGCCGCGCCGGTGTCATCCCTTCACAAGTGCATGGCCTGCGGCAGCGGCTTGTCGCGCCGGCCGAGCAAGAAGAAGGGGCAATTCTGGTGGGGTTGCAGCAACTTCCCCACATGCAAGCAGACCTACCCCGACCTCAAGGGTCGATGATTTCGTCAGTGACGGTCGCCATGCCTTCGATGGTGAGCGCAACCAGAGTCGCGTAGCGGCGCTGCGGCTCGAACTTGGCCAGGTCGGCTGGCGTCATCTGGCCACCCTCGCGGGCGATCTTGAGCAGCCGGTTCTGGTGCACCGACCGCTCGATGCCGGAGGGCAGGTCGAGCGCCTGCCACGCCTTGAGGCGTTCGATGTGTTCCAGCATGTGCCGCGAGTTCGGTTTGACCGGGGATTGCCGCAGCCAGGCCAGCCAGGTCGTCTTGCCGTTGTCGCGGCGCTTGAGCAGATCGTCGAGGCGACGGCGATGCATGTCCGATAGCGGTTCGGCCAAGGCGTCGTAGATGCGCCGGTTGGCGCGGGTGATCGCCTCGGCGCTCGCCCGCTCGACGGCGTTGAGAGCAGGCAGAATGACCGACTGCCGCCGCAGGTGCTCGATGAAGGCGCTTGCCAGCACAATGCCCTTGTCGGTTTGCATGGCCAGCTCGGTCAGCGTGTGGACGGCCTGCCGGTAGTGGCTCATGGTGAAGGGCCGGAAACCGAAGACGGTTTGCAGCTCGATCAGGTGCTCACGCCGGGTCTGCTCCCGCTGTCCGTACTTGCCCCAGCTTTCGATGCTGACCTTGAGCTGGTCGGCGACCAGTTTCAGCAAGGGCGGGAACGGCGGTTCATCAACGCCCAGTATGACGCCCGGAAAGCGTAGGTAGCAAAGCTGCACCGCGAAGCCCAGCCGATTGGCTGGCCCGCGCCGCTGTCGGATAATCGAGAGGTCGGTATCGCTTAATGTGTAATGTCGAATCAGGTCGTCCTTGGAGTCCGGCAACACCAGCAGGCTTTCCCGCTCGGCGGCGGACAGGATTGAACGACGTGGCATATTTACTGATTCGTTCTCAAGTATTGATACAGGGTTTCGCGACTGATTCCGAATTCACGTGCCAGCTTGGTCTTTTGTTCGCCAGCCTCGACACGTTGGCGCAGTTCGGCAATACGCTCAGACGGCAGGGATTTCTTCCTGCCACGGTAAGCACCGCGTTGCTTGGCAAGCGCAATACCCTCGCGCTGACGCTCGCGGATCAAGGCGCGCTCGAACTCGGCGAACGCGCCCATCACCGAGAGCATCAGGTTCGCCATCGGTGAGTCCTCGCCGGTGAAGGTTAAATGCTCCTTCACGAATTCGATGCGCACGCCGCGATGGGTGAGGCTCTGCACCAGGCGGCGCAGGTCGTCGAGGTTGCGCGCCAGACGATCCATGCTGTGCACCACCACCGTGTCTCCTTCGCGCACGAAGGCGAGCAGCCGTTCCAGTTCGGGCCGCCGTGTGTCCTTGCCCGACGCCTTGTCGGTGAACAACTTGTCCACCGGAACCTGTTCCAGTTGCCGCTCCGGGTTCTGGTCGAAGCTGCTGACGCGGACGTAACCGATGCGCTGACCGTGCAAGGTATCCTCCTGAGGAAAATGTGTCAGGAAGAAATCTATGACCTTTGACGGCCTGTGTCAAACAATCCGCAAGGTGGCTCTATTCTGACGTTTCCTCACCGGATGATCTGACGCCAGGTTAGGGTATAGCTTAACCGGACACCTCGGCCTCTGTGCCTTTACTGCTTTTCGGTACAACCGTCAAGAACAGGCAGAGCGCTCCGATAGTTATCGCCACATCAGCGAGGTTGAAGGCGGGCCAGTGCGCAAGTCGCCAATGGAAGTCAAGGAAATCAACAACCTGTCCACGCAGCACACGATCCGCGACATTGCCCAGCGCACCGCCGAGGATCAGGCTGTATCCCATCGCTTCGAGACGGGGCAATTGCTGGCACAGCATGCGTCCCAGCCAAGCAGACACGACCAGGCCCAGCGTGATGAAAAAGTAACGTTGCCAGCCGCCAGCGTTCGCCAGAAAGCTGAATGCCGCGCCGGGATTCAGGACATGGACGAAGTTGAAGAAGGGCGTGACTTCGACCTGTTCACCGTAGGCAAACGTGCGGGTGATGGCGAACTTTGCGAGCTGATCGGTCATGACAGCACTGGCGGCCACTGCGAACCAGACCCAAGTCGATGTGCGGCGAGCCGATTGCCACACAGGGACGGCCAGCGGCATCAGCCACCCGGCGAGCGCCGTGCAACTCAATCCAAGTACCCACCCCGCCAGCACATCGGCAGGAAAGTGCATTCCGGCTGCGATGCGTGACCAACCGACCAATGCGGCGTACAACACCAAGCCGATGCGGCCACGACGGCCTATCAAAGGCCAGAGCGCGCCGACCACCAGCGCGGAATAGGTGGCATGCCCGCTGGGCAGGCTGTAGTGTCGTTCGATGCCCCCGATAACGCGCACCATGTCGCCAAAAACGGCAGGCGGGCGTGGAAAGTCGATCCATAGCTTCAAGATGGTGGCGACGAGAAATGCCAACGCAAAGGCCACGCTAAAGACTCTGAGTCTGTACCGGATGGCATCGGCCCGCGTTGGGTCAGGTGCCGACTTTGACCATCCCCACATCGCCAAGAGCATCAGTGGTGCAGTCCAGTAGTTGCCTATCACAAGGTTGAAGAACGATGCCAGCGGTTCCAGCGCTGCAGGTGTGCTCATGTTGATGGCTTGGAACAACGCGATGTTCAGACCACCCCAGTCGTAGAGAAAGAATTTCCAGCTCATTTGCGCAACAGCCTCAAGCCATTGCCAACGACGAGCAAGCTGGCCCCCATATCAGCAAACACCGCCATCCACATGGTCGCTTGACCCGTGAAGGTCAGTACCAGAAATACTGCCTTGATGCCAAGGGCCAGCACAATGTTTTGCATCAGCACCTGCGCCGTCGCACGCGACAGGCGCACGAAGGTCGGAATCTTGCGCAGGTTGTCGTCCATCAGGGCCACGTCGGCGGTCTCGATTGCGGTATCTGTGCCAGCCGCTCCCATTGCAAAGCCGACGTCCGCACGCGCCAAGGCCGGGGCATCGTTGATGCCATCACCGACCATGCCAACCTTGCCGCTTCGGGCCAGTTGCTCCACTTCGCGCAATTTGTCATCTGGGAGTAGGTTGCCTTGCGCACGGTCGATTCCGGCTTGTGCGGCAATGGCCTGTGCCGTATTGGGGTTGTCGCCGGTCAGCATCATGGTGTTGATGCCCAGTGCGTGCAGCTCGGCGATGGCGGTCCTGCTGCTGTCCTTGATGGTGTCCGCTACGGCGAATAAGGCATGTACCGCCTTTGCGCCTACCAACATCACGACGGTCTTGCCAGCGGTTTCCAGCGCAGCGATGCGCTGCTCTAGCTCTGGTGTGCACTGCCCCAGCTCTTCGAGCATCCGGTGGTTGCCCAGATGGTAGGTCGCACCGTTGATTTGGCCTTGCACACCCCGACCGGGCAGCGCGTTGAATTCGGCCACGTCGAGCAAGGCAACCCCGTCCGTCTGCGCGGCCTGTGCCACCGCCTTGGATACAGGATGGTCTGAGCGGGCCGCCAGACTGGCAGCGATGCTGCGGCTGTCCGAGGCGAGTGCATTGCCCCATGTGACAAAGTCGGTCTGTGCGGGCTTGCCGTGCGTGATCGTGCCGGTCTTGTCCAGAGCCAGCCAGCGCAGCTTGCGGCCTTCTTCCAGATAGACGCCACCTTTGATGAGAATGCCGTGGCGAGCGGCGGCGGCCAGGCCGCTGACGATGCTGACCGGTGTAGAGATCACCAGTGCGCACGGGCAGGCGACCACCAGCAGAACCAATGCACGGTAGATCCAGTCGAGCCATGCCGCACCCATGAACAGCGGCGGCAACAACGCGACGGCGATGGCAACGCCGAATACAACGGGGGTGTACCAGCGGGCGAACTGATCGACAAAACGCTGAGTCGGCGCACGACTACCTTGCGCAGCCTCTACCGCGTGAATGATCCGGGCCAAAGTGGAGTTGTTGGCCAAGGCGGTGACGCGGTACTCGAACGAGCCGGATTCGTTGATCGTGCCAGCGAACACCGAATCACCGGGGGATTTTTCGACCGGGAGGTCAACACGCTGCTGGAGGCCCATATTCAACAGGTGGAAATGCGTGTGTCCGCGCTGTTGCAGTTAAAACGGCACTTGGTTGATTTGCGCGAGAAGTGTTCTGGCTCTCGATCTGTAGAGGCGTGCGGCATTTTGCAAGGGTTGGGCAATTGCAATTGCCATGGTGAAAGTGCCACGAACAGTCAAACATCTGGGTAAGTAAGGGCTTAGCGTGCTTTATTTTCCGTTTTCTGAGGCGACCCCTTCTACGTGGGCCACCTGGACGGGCACCCGGCCGGGCGGATCATCAACAACAAGACCGGCACGGACATTACCTGGAAGAGCAAGGGCTACGCCTTGAGCGACCAGGAGAAGGCCAAGCTCCAGGCCGAGGCGGCCGAGAAGCTGGCACAGCGAGCCGTCGAGCAGGACAAGGCCCAGGAGGCCACCGCGCAGCGCGTCGGTCGGCAGATGGCCGACCTCGTGCCCATCGAGCAGCCGACGCCCTACCTGCAAGCCAAAGGCATCCAGGCGCAGGCCGGCGTGATGACCGACCGCGAAGGCCAGAAGACCTACATCCCGGCCTTCGACGCAGAGGGCAAGCAATGGACGATGCAATACATCCAGGAGGACGGCACTAAGCGGTTCGCCAAGGACTCGAAGAAGGAAGGATGCTTCCACCCGGTCGGCGGCATGGACGCCCTGGCGGCCGCGCCGGCGCTGGTGATCTCGGAGGGCTACGCCACGGCGGCCCAGGTGGCCGAGGCCGTGGGCCACGCCACGGTCGCCGCCTTCGACAGCGGCAACCTTGAGGCCGTGGCGAAGGCGCTGCACGCCAAGTTCCCGGACAAGCCGGTCATCATCGCCGGCGACGACGACCGGCACCTGGTCATGACCCACGGCAACAACCCCGGCCGGGAGAAGGCCGAGGCGGCCGCCCAGGCCGTGGGCGGCAAGGCGATCTTCCCGATCTTCGCGCCGGCCGAGAACACCTACCCGCGCGACTTGCCCGCCATCACGCCCGACAGCTTCAAGACCCACCTGCGCGCCGAGCAGCGCCTTGCCGACGCCGCCGCCGGCAAGGTCGAGCTGGCCGGCGACGAGGCGGCCAAGCTCAAGGCGTCGATGTTGAGCGGCGCGCAGATCGCGGCGCTGTCCACGATGAAGCAGCACACCGACTTCAACGACTTGGCGCACAAGAGCGAGCTGGGCATCGAGGGCGTGAAGCGGCAGATCGGCGCGGCCATCAGCCAGGTGCAGCGCGACGAGCAGCAGCACCAGGAGCAGAAGCACGTCGAGAAAAAGCAACAGCAGATCGAGCAGCGCCCACGGCGGGCCGCTCGCATCGGATAAGTCGAAAAATCCGGCTAAAGTGGCCGAGCTGCACATCAGGCCGCGCGGTTTTCCTCCCTGATCGCCGGCGCGGTTTCTTCCTCCCTGAACCGCATGCAGACTTGCCGCCTCGGACACCCCGAGGCGGTTTTTTTTCGCCTCGCTCGGGGTCTCCTCGTTTTCAGTGCAATAAGTGACGGTACGCAAAGCTAGCACTGGCGCGGGGGTGGTCTGGGTAGACCGTTGATTTCATTGACTTTCCTGTTCGCTTTGTAAACGGGTATGGTGGCCTCCCACTTTTGAGGTTCACGATGCAGGGTTGGCACACAACGTTTTTGGGGATGCGTGGGCTACCGACGAGCTGCTGATGGTCTATGCCGGCATCATGGCCCACGGCACCAGTCTGACTGCGGTCGAATGCGCGCGCATGATTCCGCAATTGTCTGCCACCAGCATTCGCCAGGCCATGCGCTGGGCGCGGGACGAACGGCGTCTGAGCCAGGCCTGCCAGGCTGTGCTGGAATTCATGCAGCGACACCCGATTGCCGCCACCTGGGGGCGGTCCGATTTGGCATCTTCTGACATGATGAGCATGGAGACCACCAAACGGGTGCCCGTTTGCTTGGTTTTGATCTTTGCCCGCGGTTGAAGGAACTCAAACAGCGCCACCTCTTTGTGCCACGCGGCACCAAAGTGCCCGCAGAAATCGCTGCGGTGTGCGAAGCCAATGTCGACGTCGCTTTGATCGAAAAGCATTGGGATAGTCTGGTGCACCTGGCAGCCTCGGTCATGAGCGGACATGCCAGTGCGGTGGCAGCTCTTGCGCGGTTCGGTTCTGCCGCCCAGGGCGATCCAATCTATGAGGCTGGCGTGCAATTGGGGCGGTTGCTGCGTACGGCGTTTTTGGCTGACTACTTTGTCAAGGACGCTTTCAGGAACGAGTTGCGCCGGGTGCTCAATCGGGGCGAGGCTGTTAACGCCCTCAAGCGCGCCATTTATACCGGCCGGATCAGCCCGGCGCAGGCCAAACGTGTCGATGAAATGCAGGCTGTGGCCGATGCGTTGAGCCTGATGGCCAACACCCGCATCCGACGCTGGGCGAGAGCATCGGCATGGCGGCGGAAGTGGCGCATGGCAGCTGCACGGATGTGCCGCCTGCGCGCAAGTAAGTCCGCAGCCAAGCTACCCTGACAAGGCCCGAACTGGCGACGGTTCGGGCCTTGTGCTTTGCGTACCCAAACAATCGCCGCAGAATACTGTGCATTTGTACAGTATTCATGTCAGCCACTTCCAAGCCCAAGCTCTACAACCCACGCCACCCCGAACGCACGCTGCTCTACCAAATGGTAGCCGAGCACTACGAGACCTGGCTAGAGTTGGCCAGCGCGGGTCAGTTCGACGGCCAGTGCGACCACCACACCCCCAAGCCCTTCGTGCGCAAAGCGTTTGCCAAGTATCTTGAGTGCGGCATCTTTGCCCATGGCTTTGCCCGCGCTCGCTGCGGCGACTGTGGGCACGACTACTTTGTAGCCTTCTCCTGCAAAGGCCGGGGAGTCTGCCCCTCGTGCACCACGCGGCGGATGGTGGAGACGGCGGCACACCTGAGCGACCACGTTTTCCCCCGCCTGCCGGTGCGCCAGTGGGTGCTCTCCGTGCCCAAGAGGTTGCGGTACTTCATGCAACGCGACGGAGCGGTGCTGAGCATGGTGCTGCGCATCTTTCTGCGGGTGATCGCACAAACTCTGCAGACCCACAGCCCCGGTGCGGCCCATATGGACAAGGCAGGCCTGCACATCGGTGCCATCGCCTTCATTCACCGATTCGGCTCCAGCCTCAATGAACACGTCCACTTCCACGTTTGTGTGGTGGACGGGGTGTTTGAGGAAGTGGAGGGCGAGGGCGATGCTGATGCGACCCCTCGAATCTGGGGTTTGGGGAGCAATGGAACCAAAAACCAACGTAAGCCCTACCAACGCTTTTCGGTGTCTTCTTCCCAGGCGCCCATCTCGACAAAACAGTTGCGCATGTCGGCCTCCTGGCTGATCTCGGTCAGCAGGTCATGCACGCTCTTGTCCAGCTCATCGTCGCTCCGATACGGAATGGTCAACTCATAGTGGCCGGCATCCAGCCGCTTCATGCCATAGGGCTCCAGGCAGTAGCGCTCAATGTTCTCCGTGGCCCGCTTCCGGCCGCGCACGAACTTGCTGTTATTCACCACCGCGAGGCGCAGGGTGACGGTGGCCACCCGCTCGGCGGCGGGCGGCTCTGCCGGCGACGCGGCCGAAGGCTGCTGGTCGCGTGACCTGGCGCTCTTCTGGTACGCGCCGATCTCGACACCACGGTGGCGCAGGTAGCTGTACAGCGTGCTCTTGGAGATGTGCAGCTTCTCGCCGATCGCGCTGACGCTCAGGCGACCTTCGCGGTAGAGGGTTTCGGCCGCCATGGCGGTGGCCTCAGCCTTGGCTGGCAGGCCCTTGGGACGGCCACCGATCCGGCCACGCGCCCGTGCGGCCGACAGACCCGCCTGAGTCCGCTCGCGGATCAGCTCGCGCTCGAACTCCGCCAGCGAGGCGAACAGGTTGAACACCAGGCGGCCTTGGGCGTGGGTGGTGTCGATGGGGTCATTCAGGCTCTGTAAGCCGACCTTGCGCTCTGCCAGCTCGCCGACCAACTCGACCAGGTGCTTGAGGGAACGCCCAAGGCGATCCAGCTTCCAGATCACCACGGCATCACCCGGCCGCACGTTGGCCAGCAGTTTGTCCAACTCCGGCCGGGCGCTTTTCGCGCCGCTGGCGATGTCTTGGTAGATGCGTTCGCACCCGGCCTGTTTCAGGGCATCGACTTGTAGGTCGGCTTTCTGATCCCGAGTGCTCACTCGCGCATAACCGATCTTCATCAAAAGTACTGTTTACTCGACTACGTTAGTAATAGTTGAACTTTGATTAAGCGTACCAGTTATTTGAACCGTAGCGCGGGGAGCTTAACGAACCGAGCCATTCCTCGATAGAGTTCGGCAAAACCTTCGTTTTGTCGAACCATTGCATCGCCCTTTGTGATTGGCGTATAAACACACAAACACCTATTAGCGGAGAACGCTATGAATACCATTCGCTGGAATGTCGCCGTCTCGGCCGACACCGACCAGTCGCTTCGGATGTTTCTGGCCAGCCAGGGCGGCGGCCGTAAGGGCGACCTGTCGCGCTTCATCGAAGAAGCGGTACGGGCACACATCCTGGAGCTGAGCGCTGAGCAGGCCAAGGCCGCTAACGCCCATCTGAGTGAGGCAGAATTGACCAACGCGGTTGACGAAGCGCTCGACTGGGCACGTAAGCGCTGATGCGGGTCGTGTTGGATACCAACATCCTGTTCAGCGCCCTGATCTCGCCACATGGCGCGCCCGATGCGATCTACCGTGCCTGGCGGGCGGCGCGTTTCGAGGTGGTGACCTCGCGGATGCAACTCGATGAAATTCGTCGAGCCAGCCGCTATCCCAAGCTTCAGGCCATCCTACAGCCCGCCAAGGTGGGCGCCATGATCAATAACCTGCAACGGGCTGTGGTACTGGAGCGCCTGACCATCGAGGTCGAAGCCGATGATCCGGATGACTCGTTTTTGCTGGCCATGGCCTTGGCGGGCGATGCGGACTACCTGGTAACCGGTGATCGCCGCGCCGGCCTGCTGCAACGCGGGCACATCGAACGCACGCGGATCGTCACGCCCGCCGTGTTCTGCGTCGAGGTGCTGTGATCAATGCCGGTCGGTTTTCTGACTCAAGAGCAACGCGACGGTTTTGGCCGCTATGTTGATTCGCCCAGCCGTGAAGAGCTGGAACGTTACTTCCACCTGAGCGATGAAGACCGTGAAGCCATCCAGGTGCTGCGGGGTAACCATAACCGTCTGGGTTATGCCGTTCTGCTGACCACCGTCCGCTTCGTTGGCGTTCTGCCGGACAAGCCCGCCGCCGTGCCGGTGGAAGTCCTGCAGGTGCTTTGCCGACAACTGGCGATTCCAGACCCCGACTGCCTCCAGCGCTATAGCGATCATCGCCGCTGGATACATGCCACCGATATTCAGAACCGCTTTGGCTATCGTCATTTCACCGATCCGGGCATCGGCTTTCGCTTGAGCCGCTGGCTGTATGCCCTCTGCTGGACGGGCACCGACCGGCCGGGAGTGCTGTTTGAGCGAGCCACCTCGTGGCTGTTCACACAGAAAGTCCTCCTGCCTGGTGTGTCTCAACTAGAGCGCTTTATCGCCCAGTTGCGCAGTCGGGTCGAAGAACGCCTCTGGTTTACGCTGGGCCGCAGCGTGACTGAGGAACAGCGATTGCAACTGCAAGACTTGCTGACGGTGGCCGAAGGCAACCGCAGCTCCCGGCTGGATCAATTGCGCTCCGGCCCGGTCATGGTCAGTGGCCCCGCGTTGATTCGGGCACTGCGCCGGCTCGATGACGTGCGCGGCATCGGCATCACCTTGCCGGCGGCGGCGCACATCCCTCCCAGCCGTATCGCCGCCCTGGCCCGCTTCGCCAACACGGCCAAGGTCACCGCGATTAATCGGCTGCCGGCGTCGCGGCGGATGGCGACACTGGTGGCCTTCGCACTCTGCCTGGAGGCGACTGCGCACGACGACGCACTGGAAGTCCTGGAGGCCTTGCTGCGCGACCTGTTCAGCAACGCGGAGAAGGCCGACAAGAAAGCCCGCATGCGCAGCCTGAAAGACCTGGATCGGTCGGCCGCGACGCTCGCCGCCGCGTGCAAGGTCGTGCTGGACAGCTCGATCAGCGATGACAACGTGCGCGCCCGGCTGTTCAACGACCTGCCGAGGACCACCCTGGAAAAGGCCCTGGAAGAGGTCAACGCGCTGATCCGCCCGGTAGATGACGTCTATTTTCTTGCATTGGAAGCGCGCTACCGCAGCGTGCGCCGCTTCCTGCCCGACCTGCTCAAGCACATCCGCTTCGGCTTCAGCCCGGCCGGCAAGGGCGTGGCGGCTAGTCTGGAGTGGCTGCAACTGAACCTGCCGCGCCGGAAGCCAGAGGATGACGCGCCGCAGGAGATCGTGGCCAAGGCTTGGCAGAAGCACATCACCCGCGAAGATGGCTCCCTCGACATGGGTGCCTATGTGTTCTGCACGCTCGATGCGCTGCGCACGGCCCTGCGCCGCCGCGATGTCTTCGTCTCGCCCAGTTGGCGCTATGCCGACCCGCGCCTTGGCCTGCTCGACGGTGCCGAATGGCTGGCGGCGCGACCGATCATCTGCCGGTCACTGGGCCTGACCATCGACGCCAAAACCACCCTGGACGCCTTGTCCGTCGAGCTGGATGCAACCTGGCTGGCAGTAGCCGCGCGCCTGCCCGACAACCCGGCGATTCAACTGAGCGAGAACACCGAGGGCAAGACCGAACTGTCGCTCGGGGCGCTGGACAAGCTGGACGAGCCCTGCTCGTTGCTGCAACTGCGGGCGGCCGTGTCTGACCTGATGCCGCGTGTCGATCTGCCGGAAATCCTCTTGGAAATCGCCGCCCGCACTGGCTTTTCCGAGGCCTTCACCCATGTCTCCGAACGCAATGCACGCGCCGACAACCTGGTCACCAGCCTCTGCGCGGTGCTGTTGGGCGGGGCCTGCAACACCGGCCTGGAGCCCTTGATCCGCACCGACAACCCGGCGCTGCGCCGTGACCGGCTGTCCTGGGTCAGCCAGAATTATATCCGCGACGACACCCTGTCAGCGGCTAACGCCATCCTGGTCGGAGCGCAAAGCCAACTGGAACTGGCCCAAGTCTGGGGTGGCGGCGAGGTCGCCTCCGCCGATGGCATGCGCTTCGTCGTACCGGTGCGCACCGTGCATGCCGGCCCCAATCCGAAGTATTTCGGCACCGGCCGGGGTGTCACCTGGTACAACCTGATTTCCGACCAATTCTCCGGCCTCAACGCCATCACCGTGCCCGGCACGCTGCGCGACAGCCTGGTGTTGCTGGCGGTCGTGCTGGAACAGCAGACCGAGTTGCAGCCGACGCAAATCATGACCGACACCGGGGCCTACAGCGATGTGGTGTTCGGGCTCTTCCGCCTACTTGGCTACCACTTCAGTCCGCGGCTGGCCGATGTCGGCGGTACCCGCTTCTGGCGCACGCGCCCGGACGCGGACTACGGCAAGCTCAACGGGCTGGCCCGCCAGTCGGTCAAACTCGACCTGATCGCCGAGCACTGGGACGACCTGCTGCGCCTGGCCGGCTCGCTCAAACTCGGCCGGGTGCCGGCGACTGGCATCATGCGCACGCTGCAAACGGGAGATAGACCCACCCGGCTGGCCCAGGCGCTGGCCGAATTCGGGCGGATCGAAAAGACTCTGCACACGTTGACCTATATCGACGACGAGTCCAAGCGCCGCGCCACCCTGACCCAGTTGAACCGAGGCGAAGGCCGGCACAGCCTGGCCCGCGCCGTGTTCCACGGCAAACGCGGCGAGCTCCGCCAGCGCTACCGCGAAGGCCAGGAAGACCAGCTCGGTGCTCTGGGCCTGGTGGTGAACATCATCGTGCTGTGGAACACCCTCTACATGACGGCGGCCGTGGAACGGCTCAAGCAGCACGGCTATCCAGTGCTGGAAGAGGATTTGGCCCGGCTATCGCCGCTGATCTACGAGCACATCAACATGCTCGGGCGGTATTCCTTTGCGGTACCGGAAGAAGTTGCGCGCGGCGAGCTGCGGCCACTGCGTAATCCAGACGACGACCTGTGATCCCCCTAAACGCTATGAGCAACACCCAAGCTGCTGCTGGATCGGCGGGCACTTCACCGAGCCGAACGAACAGAAAACGCAGCAATCCCCTGGGTTGGGGCGCAGCAGCGCCTTGCAGTTGCTGCACTCGTAATAGAACTGGCAGGCGTCCGTGGGCATGGTTTCCGGCTTGGCGAAGCCGCAGCGCGGGCAAGTCAGCACGGACTCAAGGACAATGGCGCTCATCGTGACCTCACTTCTGCACTGTGGAGGGGTATCCCGCGTTCGCGGTCGCCTCAGTCAGTGCCTCGGGCTGGGCCTTATCGGGATCGTAGGTGACGGTCGCCGTCTTCTGGTCGAAATTGACCTGGACGTCACTCACGCCGGACACCTTCTCCAGCGACTTCTTGACCGTGATCGGACAGAGTCCGCACGTCATGTTCTGCACGTCGAGCGTGACGGTTTTCGGGGGAGCCGCCAGCGCCACGAAGGGCAAGGCGAAAAGCACGGCGATCAGCAGTTTGCGCATGGTTAATCTCCTTCAGTAGAACAGCGGGGCGAGCCACGGCACGGCCAATAGGCCGAGCAGCAGCACGCTGACGATCCAGAACACGAGTCGCTGTCGCACGAGCGTGCGCGGATCGGCGCAGGGTGTACCTGGCGTACAAACCTGTGGCACCAGGTAGAGCTTGCGGAATGCCAATCCCAGGAACAGTAGAGTCAACCCGATGAAGAGGGGGCGTAGTGGCTCCATCATGGTCAGAGCGCCCACCCACGTACCGCCGACACCGAGTGCCAACAGCACCAGTGGCCCGACACAGCACACCGACGCACCGATGGCGGTCAGCGAACTCGCGACCAGCGAGCCTTTCCCGGTGAGTTGCATCCCCATTCCCATCTCCTGAGCCTGATTGCCTAGGTGCTATTCTAAACTCCGTACCAAAGTACGGAATCAAGGAGAAAGTGATGGCCACAGAGCTGACCATTGGCAAGCTGGCAGACGCCGCCGGGGTGAACGTCGAGACGATCCGCTACTACCAGCGACGCGGGCTGCTGGATGAACCAGCCAAACCCTTGGGTGGCCATCGGCGCTATCCGGTGGACATGGTGAAGCGACTGCGTTTCATCAAGCGGGCTCAGGCGCTGGGTTTCACGCTCTCGGAAGTCGGTGGACTGCTGACGCTGGATGAGTCGTGCGCCTGTGCCGAAACGCGAGCACGGGCTGCACGCAAGCTCGCGTTGATCGAGCAGAAGATGGCCGACTTGGTCGTCATGCAGCAACTGTTAGGCGAACTGGTGCAGCAATGTGATGCGGGAGACGGCGGAACGATCTGCCCGATCATCGAGGCACTGATCAGAGAGTAATGCCTGGCGGGTGAGCTGGAGATCGGAAAGCCCCTTTACGGTGGGATTCAGAGCTTACGTTGGTTTTTGGTTCCATTGCTCCCCAAACCCCTACATGAACCGTTTCCAGATCACACCCGAAGAGTGGGCGCTGGAAGCACTGTTCGGCGAATCATTCGCCCGCTACCGTGCACGAGTCCGCCGCTGGCTCTGAGCGTCGGCGGCGGTAGCGACTGGCGGGGCTTACTCGTCGCGGCAGCCTGCTGAAGGTGCCACGACCTAGCCTGATCTCCTCGTGGCGAGCTACTTTGGCCACATGCCGTTAGCATTTCTAAGGTCAAGGGCATAGCGCCAACGAGTGACGCACGCGAATTCGCTCCGTTGATATCGAGCTAACTGTCAGGTGACAGCGGTAAAAGCAAAGCAGGCTTATGCTTCGCTGCGATGATTGTCGGCCTGCCTGGTGTCGATACAAACACTGCCGTCTAGCTCCATTTCAAGTGTCGAGTGGCTGACTTTGAATTGCTCATGGAGTACTCGTTTTAAATCGGTCTTCACTCGTTCGATATCAGGCAGACTAGCCTTCTTTATGACAACGTGGGCTTCCAATGCAATTGTATGTTCCGCGATTTCCCAAACATGTACGTGGTGAACACTCTCAACATCGTCTACTTGCTCCATGACGTTGATTATATCGGCGATGGAAACTCCTTCTGGTGCGCCCTCCATCAACAAGTGAATGGTTTTAGGCAGCATGCTAAAGCCCTGCCAGAGCACGTAACCAGCAATCATCAATGTCACTACAGTATCCGTCCAGTACCAGCCGTACAAAAGAATCAATGTCCCGGCGACAACAACGCCGACGGAGGCTAGTGCATCCGATACATTATGCAGGAATGCCGCCTTTATATTCATGCTGTCCTTAGACATTGTGTAGGTGAGCAAGGCCGTGGCGATATCTACAATCAAGGCTATTCCCGCCACCACGACCACTGTCCAACCCTCAATAGGCTGAGGGGAATATAACCGACCTATAGCCTCGTAAATAAGGTAGAGACCGATGATAATCAACGAGACCAAGTTGATTAAGGCCGCTATGGTTTCACTGCGTCGGTAGCCGAAGGTTTTAAAAGCATCCGGCGGCCTGCGACCGATCTTACGCGCGATTAGCGCAATAACCAGTGATGCGGCATCGCTCAAATTATGTAGCGCGTCAGCTATAAGCGATAAGCTGCCAGAAAGTATTCCTCCAACAACTTGTGCCAGAGTTAACGCAGCATTAACGCCAATGGCAGCGATTAAACGCTTATCGCCTATGGCTTCGGTGTTATGGTTATGTTCGTGGGCCATTGGTTTTTACCGCTCCTAAAAAATAAAGTAAGACAAGGGTAGGCGGTTGCAGAAGCTGAGTGCAACACGGTTATTGATTTGAAGCTGGAGCATGATGCCGCATAGCCATGGCTTCCTGCATCACCTCGCCCATGACTTCGATCGGGCACTTGAAATCGAAGCGTTTACGGGGGCGCATATTCAGCTCCAAGGCGATGGCATTCAATTGCTCTTGACTGTGTACCGACAAGTCAGTCCCCTTGGGCAGGTACTGGCGGATCAGGCCGTTGATGTTTTCGTTGCTACCGCGCTGCCAGGGGCTGTGCGGGTCGCAGAAGTAAATAGCGACCCCTGTCTGCTGGGTGATTTCAGCATGCCGCGCCATCTCCCGGCCCTGGTCGTAGGTCATGCTCTTGCGCATCGCCAGCGGCATGCTGTTGAGCGCTGCACTGAAGCCCTCCATCGCCGAGGTCGCCGTTGCGTCGTTCATCTTCATCAGCATCAGGTAGCCACTGGTGCGCTCCACCAACGTGCCTACCGACGAGGCGTTGGCCTTACCCTTGATCAGGTCGCCCTCCCAATGCCCCGGCATCAGCCGGTCTTCGATCTCTGGCGGGCGAACATGAATGCTGACCATCTCAGGGATCTGGCCGCGCCGATCCACGCCACCAGAGCGCGGCCGGCGCGTCGTCTTGCCTTGGCGCAGGCAGACGATCAGCTCCTTGCGCAACTCGCCGACCGGCAAGGCATAGATCGCGTTATAGATCGTCTCACGACAGACGTAGGCATCTCTGAGGTTGGGTATGGTCATGCTGCGCAGCTTGCCGGCAATCTGCTCGGGAGACAAACGCTTACGCAGCATGTGGGCCACCAGTTCGAAGCGCTCGCTGCCCGGCACAAGCTTGCGCTTGGGGCGACAAACCTGGCGCCGAATGTTCATCTGTTGCTGGGCGCAGCGGGCCGAGTAAGCACCACTACTGCCTCGATTGCGCTTCAGCTCTCGGCTGATGGTCGAGGGCGACCTGTCAATCAGGCGAGCAATGCCGCGCAGGCTGAAGCCTTGAGCTTGACTGAGTTGAATGATGGCGCGCTCTTCGACGCTGAGTTCGGAATAGGACATAGGGGCAGCACCGTACCGGAAAGGTCAGGTGTTGCACTCAGTTTTCGCGGCCGCCCTTCCTTGGATGTCCATTTTTCCTGATTTCCTTGCGCTCCGCTTGGCGGGCTCGGGTCAGCAATGGATAGGGTTTCTGCCTTCGCTTTACTGCTCTCGGCTCCATTCGGCCTGACCGGCCACCTACGCGTTGTTGGGCAATGAGCATCAGAAGCTGATGGAAGCACTCATCAATATCCGATCCATCAAATTGCCGCCAAGCAAGCCACAGCTGCAGGGTGTGCTTGAAGCTCAGCTGGCGTGGCAGACAGTCCGCGATTGATGCCGATTGCACCATGAGCAGCCGGATCAAGTTGTGCGCCAATAGATAAACCCACAGCTCCTTCACTGCCATGGCGGCCGTTTTGCAGCTCAACATCTCCAATCCCATCGTGGTCTTGAGATTGCGCAGGTCCAGCTCGACGTGCCACCTGTCTTTGAACAGCGCCTTCAAAGCCGCTTTTGGGGTTTCGCGAGCGCAGCCCAGCGTCGTAACCAGGATCTTGTTTCCCGCTTTCAGCTCCCGGACCTCCAACTGATCAGGCGCTTGCTCGTAGCTGGCCTGGCTCATCCAGGCGGGCCGTTTGCGAGGCTTTTCCAGGGTGATTAGGTGATCGCGCGTGCCAAGACGCGTACCTCGCCGGAAGTCAGTACTCCGTCGGCGAGCACCATATTGTTCGAACACGCCATCAATACCTCTGCGCTGCAATTCACAGAGTAAAAAGTAGGTCGCGTAGAAGGCGTCCCCCAGCAAAACATCCCCAGTATTCAAGGTGTCGAGCATCGAACGCAGCAGCGTCTGCTCGTCGCCACCCTTGCCTCTGAAGCGCCCGAGGGCTGCATTCAGCAAGGCTCCGCTGGAAAGGCAGACGATGCCGACCATCCGGCAAATGGGAAAACCAAGCCCAGGCTTTTGCCCTCGCGATTGCGGGTAGGCATCCTGGTTCGCCTGGGTATCGGGCATCACCACTGTCGTGCCGTCTACCAACCGAACGGGGCGCCCCATCCATTGCCCGGATCGGGCGTTGCTGCTGATCAAGTTGCCGGTGTTACGTACCAGACTGGAAACCATCTCCACCGGCAAGCGCTGACGGGCACGGCAGTAGCCGCCGGTGTGTGTACTGCATGGCTTCAACCCTGCTCGTAACTGCTTGACCGCCAACTCATTGACCGCCCTCTGGCAGGACCGATCAGCGCTCAGAGCCTGAGCCATGAACATGGATAGCGTCTCGGTCGGCGGAAACAGACGCTCTCTGTGGTCTGGCAGCAGCGATTCGACCTGGTCAAACAGCTCGGGGCCGGTCAGCAGATTGAAGAACGCATAGGCATCCGCATTGGATGCGAGGTGATGCGTACGGCGCTGTTGAAGGATGGCGGCTTGGCGCCTAGGATTCATCTGGGCTGCTCCTTGGGCTCGGTGTGTGTTCGCAACTATCACCGTAGACCAAGAGCAGCCTTTCTTCTTCTAGATCAATCGGTTAACGATTAAGTAAGTGCCATTCGGGCCTGGCCCCGTTCACCGCCGAACAGCGCCGCGACATGCTGGAGCTACTGGACGACCGCTACGGCCAGCGCTCGACCCTCGTGACCAGCCAAATGCCCGTGGACAACTGGCACGAACTGATCGGCGATCCAACCCTGGCCGATGCCATCCTCGACCGCCTGGTGCACAACGCCTACCGGATCAACCTCAAGGGCGAGTCGATGAGAAAGCGGGTGAAGAAATTGACGGCGCCGGGCGCCTCAGACTAACAATGCAACCCCTGCGTCGCTGCGCTCCGACTGCCTGTCCGAATGATCGTGGAACAGGTGTCCGGATCAGCGTGGGCTGAGTGTCCGAATGGCGTGGAATCCGCACTTAAGCCCAGCGCCTGCCCGCAAACCCTTGTGGCGTCTGGTTAGTTCGGGAAAACCATCCTTTTGTCGAACCCTGGCAGGCACTGACGCCAGGCCGTCCAAACGCATGAAAAGCAGTGCAGAAAAGTCGTTCAGTAAAACAAAGTCTGGATAACCGCCCCTATTTTCGGCAGCGGTGAACTCTAGCTAAGCCTTACGTTGGTTTTTGGTTCCACTGCTCCCCAAACCCCAATCTCATCGCCGGGTGTCATCTTTCACGCGGCCACCGGCATCGATGCGGCTACCGTGGCCCCAGTGCAGACCACACTGCAAAAACGCATCCTGCGCGCCTTCGTTGCTCGGGGCCTGCTGGAGAACTGTGACGCCAAAGACATGCTGGGCTACAAACACAGCGGCTTCTCGGTGGACGCCGGTGTCTGCATCGAAGCCCACGACCGCGCTGCGCTGGAGCGGCTGCTGCGCTATTGCGCGCGTCCACCGTTTTCCATGGAGCGCCTACGCAAAGAGGGAAGCAAACTGGTGTACCGCTGTGCCAAACAGCGCAGCGAGCCCACCAGTGACAAGCGTGGTGCCAAGGCAGATGAGCTGCACCTCACACCGCTGGAACTGATCGACCGCATCGCCGCGCTGGTGCCACCGCCACGCACCCACCGGCACCGCTA
>LAZR01000913.1_pt1 | contig 20153 bp, 31 predicted proteins | sample 329461 | NCBI WGS metagenome assembly LAZR01 (sample SAMN03002196, study PRJNA259156) | marine sediment metagenome | biome: sea floor; feature: Hydrothermal impacted sediments; material: marine sediment; isolation source: Loki non-amplified sample from Loki's castle hydrothermal vent sediment ...
GCTTATACTACACTCTGGCCCGATTGATACAGCTAAACCCTCCCTGAATTGAGGTGTTTTAGCAAGTCCAACCGTGTTATTTAATATGTCTGAAGCGTTCAAGTCATCCATTTTCCAATAAGAAAAAAGACCGTCAATAACTCCGGTGTCATTGGTTGCGTTAAAGCTTACAACGTAAGTGCTAAGGTTTACTAACTGACTTATCCTAACAATGCCTGTTGTTGTGGTGTTAGTTATGCTGAATGTTGAATTACTAACGGTTACGCTAAAGTTAGTAACCGTGCCACCATCAAAAAAGTCTGTTGCCGTTACTATAAGTTCAGTCACGTTTCCTGCTACCACCGGAGGTGCAGCACCTTCGTTAAAGAACTCTACCATTTCGGCTTCAGTCCAAACACTACCGTTATACTTAAACTTAACACGGTCTAGCATTCCCTGGAATAATATGCTAGCTCCAAAAGCTCGATTACCAATTCTCGATGTAGGTCCAACAGGCGATATAGGCCCGAACAAATCTTCTTGTACTAAAGTTCCATTAATGTAAAGGTCAAGATGAGTTCCGTTTGCTGTCAACCCTACGTTAGTCCAACAACAACTCATCGAATTTGTAGCAGGGTTTAAAGCCTCGTCAACAGTTTGCAAGCCACCACCGTCAATAAGGCCAGCAGATATTGTGTTCGGGTTGTTCACTTGAACTAGAACTCCGTGAGTAACGTCTGCTGCATCCGTCTGACTATATATTACCGTGTTGGCATTTCCCTCAAATATTCTAATCCAGAAGTTCATTGAAAAAGTGTTATATCCTTGAGTGGTGTTGGTTGATTCAAGGTAGAAAGTTGATAAGTTAAACTGACCGCTTGCAGCACCGAACTTGGCTGTCGTGTTGAATATCATACCGCCGTTAACTTCCGTCAAATCCTTAGCATCAGTTGAATCCAAGACGTTGTTATCAAACTCGTATGTTACATTTTCATTGGTTGGAACCTGAGCTAATATTAAACTGACCAAAATAAGGCCAATCAAAACTGATAAGGCAAGCTTAATATTAATTCTTGGTCTAACTTTCATCCTTGGTTTAACTTTCACCTTTCCCCACCACCCTTACCCCCAAAAAATGCTATGATACTTAAAAATCCAACGACAACAACAACAGTAACCCAGTTGGCAGCGAAAAATTGCATCATAGGAAAATTGTCATAAGTTGCTGCTAAAGCTGCCGACCTTCCAAATTCGTCAATTAGGTTAGCAAAGATAGCATTACCTAAAATAACCACCAGGAATATTGGAATCGAAAAGGCCATAAAAACGGGTGAAGTATCTATAAAAAGAACTGAAGCTATCAAAACCAGTGCAGCCAGCACAACCATAAGAGCGTAACTAGCATCAAGAACATTAGGCAAAGTGCTATTGGTACGGCCAAAAGACGTTTTTATTTCATCAGAAAATTCATCACTACCCTGAATAGAAGTATTTATTTCTGAAATGAAGAAAGCTAAAAATAAGAATCCGATAGCTACGAAAACAGTCATCAAGCCATAAGCAAGTAAACCAATGACCTGACCTTTTTTACCGAACCTAAACTTTAAATTCTTTGAATAAATCGGTGACATCAGTTTCAAAAACCCTCCTTAAAGTTAATTTCTTTGGCCTTCTCCTATTCTTAATTGTAACTTCAGTAACGTCAATACCACTTAATTTATTAGCTAAGATACGAGTAATGACAGGGTCGGAAATAATACCAGTAATCTTTTTTTGTCTATTAAGCCAAGTCTTAAATTCAGGACTTATCCTTGATTTTAAATCTACCATGCCTGGTCCTCACCTTCATCTTTATCCTTTTGCTTTGTTAGTGCTTTTGCAATAGCCAAAAATTTAAGGAAAGTAAACCTGAAGAAAATGATGGCGAGATAAATAACTACTAACAAACCAATAATAGTATAAGCCCCATAAATTATTTCCAGGCTTCTTTGAAAGTTGTCAGTTAAACCGACATCTTCGGCAATTCTTAAAGTAAGATTTAAAGCAGCCCATCCAAGAGCAATACCACCATAGAACAAGCCCATTTTAAGCTGCCAATGCCTTTCGTCATCAAGCGAAAAACTTGCTTTGAAAATTATAAAAATGATGCCAATAATAAGTATTGCTATTGCTATGAATGCCATGTCCGCCTGGGTTACTTCCCCTTCACCTCCTGAAATAACTTGAATTTCTTTCGTTGAGCCTTCGCAAAGTCGGACAATAAAATCGTTGGGTTCTTGCGTGAGCGTGAAATTGAAAAAGAAAATGGACTCATTAAGTTCTGTGAGTGGTGCATCATTGACGACTTCAATTCCGGAAAGGTTGATAATATCATAAAAGTTTGCTCCCGAACAGTTTATTACAGGCGTTAGGAACGTGCAATTTTCGCCAATGGAAATCTTGCTGTCCACATTGCACAACGGTAACTGCGAATGGACTGTCACCCCAAGTAAAATGGTCAAAATTGCCCATATTAGCATGACTTTGGATTTCATTGTTCATCTTTCATCTTATCTGCTCCTTAAAATATCAACTTTCCCAGTCAAATCATCAATTTGTTCAGCTTGACGTTCAATAACATCCCAAACGTTCTCAACCGTGCCGTTACTGTGAAAACGGTTAAAGACACCGGAAACCTGCAATCCCCCCCCGATTTTAACGGGACTGGCCCCGTAAATGGTGCCATTAACTTGCAAGTCCTGAACTGTCGAGTTTCCAGTAGGGTCTAAGATGGTAAAACCTTGCTCAATCTTGAGAGGACTTCCGCCACTTAAAACTCCGGTAATTTCAACGTCCCCGTTAAAAATTGTGTCCCCAACAAATGTGCTAATAAAATCGGTATTGGGTTGCACAGTACCAAAAGCAAAAAGGCCATCTTTAGTTACTATTAGAGAACTGCTAAGATTTAGAAAACCTGGTGACCCTTCAAATGCTGTCTGAATCTGCTGCTGGGTGGCATCAATTTTGGCTATTATTATCTCATCCAAGAAACCGGTGTAGTCGCCAGTTCCGGCTGCATCCTCACCAAACCTCACTCTCCTAGAGGCCGTGTCCGAAGTTCTTTCGCTAATGAAATTGACAGTTCCCGTTGCACTATCATCCACTGCATTAATAAAAATTTCCATCTCATTATCTCCATAATTAACGGTGGCGGTAACATAAGAGTACTCTCCGAGGGTAAGCGAAGAAGTGCTAACTACTTGTTGTAATGCTTCCCCATCCCCACTTCTTGCAGAAAATAAAATGCGGTTGTCTGCAAACATTTCAATTCTAAACCTGGGAACGCTAAACGTTGCAGTGCTATAATCAATCAAAGTTTGATTATCGGCCACGCTTAGATTAACCCACAATGTTACCGAAGCAGCTATCACGTTCTGAAGATGATTAATGTCCAAAAATGCCACCCTGTCATTGGCCCCGTCAAATTGTAATGCAAAATTGCCAGTACCGTTACTTCCCTTAGATGGTACAAAAGTAGCCCCTGTTATGGCACCGTCCTCAGCCGGAACTGTTGAATCGAAAGCTGTACTGCCCGAACCAGTCTCAAAACGGTAACGGCCAAGAACATTAGGTGCTGGTTGAGTTATCCCAGTCCCCACATGAAATAAACCTCTAGACAGACCAGTGCCTACGCTTACGTTACCATCAGTATAAAAAGCATTACTTCCATTTAAGGACCATACCGCAGCACCACCACCCACGCAGAAGTCAGGAACAGGTCTTCTAGTAATGTCTAAACAATTAACACCGGCTGCAAAAGTAGCGTTATCAGCAAAATCAGTTTTATTAACAACAACTATATTTATGCTAGTGTTTCCGAAAGGTCTTACCCATTCGCCACCTTGAACCAATGTAACTATCAATAATAAAAGTATAGTTATTGGAATCAACAATAAATGACGATTCTTAAATCTGGTCATGGAATTATTTGAGGTAAACCCCCTCCACCCCCACCCCTAAGTTGCGTTATAATAATCAGAAAGAATATGAACTGCATAAAAATAAGTATGAACCACGAAATTTGGTTGCCCCACCTGTCCCAAAAGCCAGTACCTTGTTTGTGAGTTTCTAAATTTTCGGAGTAATCCTGGTCCCAACTGTACAAAACTTTAAGCATATCTTTCGGCTCAAAACTTAATTCGGGGTCGCTGTTTTCTGTAATTGGCAACGGGGTCATAATGCTATCCTTATAAACCAAGTTCAACTTCTTTCTCATGCCCTGTGGAATATAAACGCTACTCTCTGGTAAAGGTATCTTCTTCATACCTTTCAATCCTTTAAGCAGTCGCAGAAAAGTTTTGCGCTTTCCGTTATCGTCAAAGTTTACAACCTCTCTAGCAAAATCGGTAAAACAAATAAAGTTTTTATCACCAACCTTTTCATAAATATCAACACGAATCTTGTACCTCATTAATCGCCAAAATAAGAATCCACCAATGCTGGAAATAAGAATAAAAATCCCTCCAAAAACAGCTACCGACATCCAAATCATAAAGGTTACTGCTAAATCTGATATTGCCATTACTTACACCTCACCATAGTTTAGCCTTCGGAACCCATTTTTTATCTTCTTCACTGCCTTTGCCAGGCGGACCAGTAAAAAGCCTAGATACGTTCTCATGGCTGACAATACTCCTGGTCATAAATCTTTGACCACCAGCATTTTTGGCCCAAGTAAGGCCGGCATGAATAATTTGTCCACTCTGAAAACTAATGATACCCATATACTCAATAGGAATTTCGTAATCAGTCCAGCCAACAGTATGAAGAAATTTACTTATATGCTTTCTAGCCTGATACGCATAAAGTGAAACGTAGTTTTCGTCCAAATTAGAAAGCCTACTAGGTACACTCATCATATCCCGAATCATATTAATAACAACGGCAATGGCAGCTTCTTTCATAAAAACTTGGCCACCATCAATCCATTCGCCAGCATCATTTTTTATTTTACCACGCCATGCCTGCATTTTTTCCATAAGCAAATCTTCATAACCCAAATAGAACTCTCTAGTATTAAAACTGGCATCAGTATCTGTTTGAGGGTACAAACCAGAGTTCAAAGCCTGCTGTTGCTGCGTTGATTGGGACATTGCAACTTGAGTATCAGATTGGCCTTGTAGATACGCAGCAGTCAAGTCATCTTCCTTACCCATCATAACACCCCTCTAAAAGCCACCAAAGACTTCATCTATTGGGTCCCTGCCCCCTTTCCTTCTCTTTCTAGGTCCGGCAGCAGCCTTGCCAGCAATTCCACCTATGGTTTCACGGGCAGCATTTATCCTGCCTAAAAATCCTCTAGGTCGTGTTCTAGCTTTTTGGCCTTCAGCCCTAGCTCTAGCAGCACCTGTAAGCCTAGCTTGCCTTACCTGTTCTTGCTGAAAGCTCTCTAACTCGGCAGCTTTAGCTAACTCTGGCGTACCTTTTCTTTTACCCAATCTAAATCTAACCATTTAGTTCACCCCCTCGCTTTTCTTCGGATTCTCTTAACAGTCCGAGATACCGACCTTCTTTCTCTGTTTGTATGTAATGGCATTTTGCCTCACCTCTTGGTTTTTCTTTTTTGTTTTTGTCTAACACCAATCCTATCTAAATGTTTTATAAGACTGGTCATTTTGCTATCGCCAACGTACCAGGTTAAATTAGATGCCCCATTAATTATAATCTCATTAGCTGGCATTTTCTATCTTCTCCTTCGTATTGTTTTAACTTGTGGCCTAAATAAACTTTGACGTTGCAAACTCTTTAACAACTGCAAAGTAATCGCCAATCCCAATATTGAACCTAATAGTCTAACCATTTTTTGCACCTCACAGTTTGTCTATGTCAACGCCGAAAAAGTCTTTAACTCTTTTGCGCTTGCGCTGCCTTTGCATCCGTTCAATATCTGCAATAGTAATTTGATTTACCATTTTTAAATGATGGCAGGCCCCCTTCTTGTTAAACCAGCAGGAATAAATCTGCGTTCAAAAGGAGTAAACCTGCCCGTTACCCTTTGAGGGGCAACTTGGCCTAAAGCCAAAGCAAAAAAGTCAGGACTGAATTGAGTAAAAGCAGCAATTTGTAAACCTTCACGTGGCCTTCTCGGTGGTGGTTGTGGAATAAAAGGTGGTAGCGGAAATGGAGGCGCAGCAACAGGAGCAGCAGGCGCAAAGATTGAAGGAGTAACTATTCCTGGTCTGGGAACTGGGGCAAATCTGGGAACCGCAATTTGTCTAGGAAACACTGCCTGTCTAGGAACTACGGCCAATCTTGGCACAACAGCCAACGCTGCTCTAGGAAAAAGTGCAACTCTAGGAATAAGTGCTGTTGCAGGGACCAGTGCCGCTCTAGGAGTAACGGCTGCTCTAGGACTAATTGCAAGTCTAGGAGCAGTAATTTGTCCAGGAGTTATAGCCTGTTCAATTCTTTGCCTGGTAAATTGTAATTGTCTAGGTCCTGCTAAACGAGCAGAAATACCAGCAGCACTCACACCAGTAATGGCAATGGCACCAGCACGGCCAGCAACAACAGCTTGCCTACCAATAACTTCTTGCAACGAAAACCTAGCCAGTTGTTGAGCTGATGTTTGCAAACTAGCTATTGTAGTAGTAGTTGGAATTTGTGGTTTTGTAATCACCCTTGTAACAGTTACAGGTTTAAAAGTAGTTACTGGTCTAGCAGGAAAAGTAACAGGAGCAGGAGTTGGTTGAATTACAAACTGTTTAGGTCCTGTGGGTGTTGGCCTTCTCAAAGCTTTAATAGCAACATCAGTAAGTTTGGGTGGCCTGGCAAATCTGAAAGGTCCTGGTCTAACTGCAAAGGCCACTCCCCTAAACCTTTCAATCGTAAGACCGCTAGGGTCAGTAACTGTGGTTATGCGTCTAGCACGGCCGGCAACCCTCAAAACATCCACTTCAGGCGAAGGTCTAATAGTTTCAGCAATAACAAACTGTCGAGTTATTGGCAAAGGTGCCTCTGCACGCACAGGCCTGCCAATAAATCTTATCCTGCCAGTCGTAGTAATAATAGTTCTTGGTGGAATTGTAACCCTTGCACCTTCGGCAGTTGTAAAAGTTCTACGCACCCGTTCAGCACTAACGAAAGTTTCTCTAGCCCTCAAAGCTAAACCTCTTGGCTCTCCCACCTGCCTAAAAAATTGTGTAGTGAATCTGGTGGTGGCGGTTTGACCGGCAGCAGTTTGTCTAGCAAGTCCTTCCGTAAGTTTTGTAGCCGTAAAAGTAGGACCTTTTGCAATCTGCGCTGTCAAAGTTTGCCTACCTCTTAAAACAGAAACGCCAGGCGTAACAGGACTAGGCGCAAGAATTTCTCTACCAGTACCAACAACTTGTACAGCCCTTCTACCGAATAAAGTTCGACCAACGAATGTACCTCTAAAGGCAGCAGTTTCAGCAACGGAAGGGCCAGCAGGACCAGGCGTAACAAGTCGTCTAGCAGAAATTTGAGTGGCAGCAGCTTGAGGAGTAACAGCCCTAGCCCTAGCAGCACCTACACGCCTAAACCCTGCGCCGATAATTGCCTGTTCAGCCCTCAAAGTTAGGAGAGTACCAGCAATTCTACCAGCAGTAAAAGCAGGTTGTGTAACCAAAGCCCCACCTAAACGTCCAGCAAATTCTCTAGGCTGCCTTGCAAACGCAACAACACCACGACCTGCTGCTGCAAGCCCACCAGGTCTAAGAAGTCCTGCTACGCCACCAACAGTTTCCGAAACACCCAACACAGTACCAAGTGCAGCGACACCTGCTATTTCAGCAACAGGCACAGCACCAGGAGCAGCCCTAGCAATTCTAGTTTGTAATCTTCTGACAGGCCTCCTCAATATAGCCTCTTGGAATTGCTCACCACGACCAGCTAAAATAAAATCCCCCCTTACTTCGGGTGGAGGCCTAGCAGGTGCAGCAGGTCGAACCACGCCAACTGGACGGGCAACCTCAAAAGTAGTAATAAGTTCTTCAACAACTCGGCCCCCCCTAGTTACCCTTTTTTCCCTTATAGGCGCAGGCAGTCCAGCCTCAAACTCACGGATAGCCTCTGCCCTTTCAAAAGCAAGAATTTCGGGAGTGATAACCGGTTTACCCCTAATGAATCTCTGACGGGGCCTTCTTCTTTCTGCTCTTACAACATCAATTCTTTCAAAAGGGTCAAACCTGACACCAGCAGTAACTCTAGGCCTTATGGTAGCTCTTAGGGGTGTAACAACTTCCCTAGTTTCAACAACTGCTGGTTCAGCAAGTGGAGTTAAGGCTGTTGGTGTCGGGGCCACAGCAAGTGTTGTTGTAGCAGCAAGAGTAGCAGTAGCCCCTTTAACTTCGGCAGTTGTTGGAGTAGTAGAAGTAACAACGCTTCGAGTACCAGCACCCGAACCCGAAACGACAACAGTTTCAACCCTCCCATTTTCAGGTACTGTAACCGCACCAAATCTAACATTACTAGCACGCCTCGAAGCTTCCCTAGCCATAGAAATATGGGTCATTAAACACTATCTATTTTTTGCTAGTATTTTAATTTATTGCAAAAAAGAAGAAAAAGTGGTAGGAGAAAAGGATGGTACCCGAACTCCTACATCTAGGTTGTTCATACCAAACATTCAAAAGTTTAAGCTAGTATTTGAATTTATTGCAAAAAAGAAAAAGTTAGTGAGGGCAGCACTAAGACTGCCCCACCAAAAAACAAAGTTCTAACTATCGCCTTCCGCCTACACGACCCGTACCAAACAGGAACAGCAAGCCTACAAGCAATCCTAGAACCAACACTATACCGAACACTAGACCCATAGTGGGTACCAGGTTACCAACGTTCAAAATACCAGTCAATCCTTGACCAGTAATGTTCGCTGCTGCGGAACCAGTAACTTGACTATCTTGCTGCTGTGTTAAGACCTGGCCAATTAGGCTCAAAGAGATAACTAAAACTCCGAAAGCAATAGCTCCACCAACACCACCAACAAAAATGGTAGCGATAGCTTGACCACGCTTATTCTTCGTCTTAAACATATCCAGCAGATTCATATTAGCACACCTCCTTCCTGTATATTTTAAGTGTCATTAATCAGAACCCCGAACTCTTGTACCGAATAAGAACAATAAACCAACCAGAAGCGAAAGGACCAAAACAATACCAAAGATTAACCCCATAGTTGGAACCAAGTTACCGATATTTGTGAATCCTAAAAGGCCCGAACCTGTAACGTTAAATTCTGCGGTTTCTGCAAATACGGTGTAATCGTAAGTTATGTTAGTATCGGTGGAAGCTGCTATAATAGTAAATACGCCAGTCTGTGTTAAAGTGTAATCCGTACCATCAGTAAAAAGAGTTGTAGCATTACGCACAACTTCCGTATCATTATTTATGTTATTGCCAATCGTAGGCGTACCAGCGTTAAGCAGCGTACCACTAGCACTGAACGTTTCGTTTACAGCAGTAGCACCGGAAGTAACACCTTGAGTAGCCTGGCTGGTTGTTAAAACATCAGCCATCAAAGAAAAGACTATGACCAGAACGCCAAAAGATATAACTCCACCAACGCCACCAATAAAGATGGCACTCATATTTTGACCTTTCTTGTTAAACAAATTGAACCCTCAAAGGCTTAATCGTACATGAAACTTATAAACCTTTGGGTACATTATAGGCCTATTCTTTAGCCTTTATCGGTACTTTATAATGACATTTCGGACAGGTAGCATAGTACTTGCTTTTTCCCGAATACTTCCACTTGTGTTTACAATGCTGGCATTTCAAATCATATCACCAATTTTTCATCACCCCTTCATTATACCATGACAATACGGACACTTAAAAACGGTTTCCTTTATAATACGTTTTATTCCGTTTTTAGGCCTTCCTACTTTTCCTTTTCCTTTCATTGTAAAACCCCCAAGCTTTAAAAGCTTGTGAGTAGGTAAGTCAGTGGAATATAAAAAGGTTTTGGGTAGGTGGGCGGTCTAATCACCACATTGTTTTTTCCAGCACGTATCGCACAGAGGTTTGCCTAGATAAGTAATGGCCACTGGCCCCCTACATCTTTTAGTGCTACACTTGTCTGTCGTCATCCATTTTATTTCCTCCGAGCTTTTTAAGCTCAACTAAGGTAATGGAACTATGCTTATTAACTTTGCGAAAGTTTACCGACCACAAAACCAATGTTTCTCGCCGAGAAAAAGTTGTATTTTACAAACCTGTTTATAAACCGTCCTTCATAAAACTTTTAATCGCCACCACCTAAAGCACTCCTAACCCCCCTGCTAGGTAAGGAAATACCCAACCGCTTCAGAACTTTACGCAACGAAATCTCATAAGCTGAAAGGTAAGTGTACGCAGCATCCATTTTTGCTTGAACGAATTTGTTAGTCTTACCCTTAAATTTTGCTTGCAAAACACCCAAATCCTTCATAGCCGGTACAAGCTGGCCAGTAACCAAATCAGTACAACCATCAGCTTCAGTGTCGGTAAGGTGAGCAGAGAGTTCTCGAAACAACGCATCCAAAACTCGCTTCCAATTAATGAGGTCGCCAGCACGACTTAAATTATTGCAGTCGCTTAAAAGAATGTGAAGCCTGTAAAGGTCAAGCTGCGCCATGTTAAAAGCACTTAACCTGCGCTGGTCGTGCAAGCTAGAAAACAAGTTTTCTTCGGGTTCATCCATTCATTTACCCCCTGAAGTTTTAAGGAAGTTACCGCAGCCAGGGCAGCAAACTTGACCAGAACCGTGACGACCAGCAGAAATCATTTTTTGGAACTCGCAACCGCAATAACCGCATACAAAATCCAGGACCTTCTTATCCCTGTTGGCCCACACATCCTTCATCTTTTCAAACACTTTCATTTAGTCGAACCAAAAGTATGACCCTTTCTTTTTAATCGGAGAGGCCTTATCTTTAGCTAACTTATTTAAGGCATTGTAAATCATTGACTTGTTGAACTTGACTTTGTTTACTTCAGGGATAGTAAGGTCATCTTGTTGCTCCTTCAGTAATTGTAAAACGTCAGTAATAGTGTAAGCCGTATCTTTATTTTCCTGCAAGTAGTCAATCATTTTTAGTGTGTTGACTGCTGGCGTAGAAACGTAGCAGTTCGATTCGTCCAGCTTCTTTAAAACGTTAAGTTGTATAGGCATTATAGTTTATATCACCTTTCCTTAACCGAGTTAATGACCTCATCTACTATCTTGGTACACTCCTCGCAGAAGGAAGAAGGCCCATTGGTATTCCTTCTACCGCACCTGGTACACGTGTCCCAACCTTCATCAGCCAACATAGTCAGGTTTACCCTTGTCATCAAAAACAGGCTTTTTATCGGGTTCTAAAGGCTTATTAAGTTTTATAAGTATATTAAGACCTGAAGCAACTTCGTTCAAATTCTCCGTTGTTTTAAGGCCTAGCGAGGCCTGGTCCTTCATAAGAGCCAGCATTTCGGAAAGGAGCAAGGGTTTATTCTCCCGAAGGTCATTGAAGAAAGGCTGGACCACACTGTGCATATCATCATACGAAGTATGACCATGCACTGTTTCAGCCTCATGCAGGTTAAAGGAGTTGTCAATAAGGAACCACAGCTTGCCGTCATCACGGGCATAAACCTTAATCTTCTCACCCTCAACGTTGGCCTTGCGTGCCAACTCGTTGTTAATCTCGGCGTAGTGAGCAGCGAAGCGGTTGATGTTATCGTGCCTGGGCTTGACCAGTAAAACCTTCAGTTGGTTCTCCAAGATAGCGAAGAACCTGCCCCAGTATTCAACGGCCTTACTGGTGGATTTAATGGCGTCATCACCGAAGAAGTTTTGCCCTGAATGGACGACTACGGCGTTAGGATAGAGAAGGACTACGTTGCCATCCACGTTCAGCTTTTTTTCAGCCTTGATTCTTTCCTTGTACCTTTCGTCCTTAAAAAGAATCTTGATATTATACTTTTCTCCATGTAGCCTGATGGTGTGAATATTTCTCTTTTTAGCAGCCGAAGGTTGAATAGTCATCCCAATTTTTTCAACCCCCCCTTGATGTATTGTTAACAGCCCCTTCTTTCGTAGCTTGTCTAGGATTTTGTACACTGCCGACTGGGTTGTTTGTCGTCTTATAGCTATCTTTCTAGGTGTTAAGAATTCTTTGGTGAATAGTTCGAGAACTTGTAGTTGTGATGATGGTAGCTCGGATAACTTACCCCCTTTATTCAACCACTTGGCAGGCTTTTTTTCAACCCCCTTAATCCATTTTTCAACCTGCGTTTCCTTTGGAGTTTTTGCCATCTTTTACCTGCGTTTTCTTCTGCTTTTTTTGGCCCTTCTATCGTTAGGACTTTGACCACATCCGTTTCTTGACCTATGCTTTTGCTTGCACAGCAGGCACCACTTCGGCTTTTGGCTTCTTAAGTTTTTTGGCATCCCGTTTAGGCTCCTCTTTTTTTGGCTCCTCTACCTCTTTAAATCCAGCAGGTTCTTCTTGGCGATTAACGAATCCTTTAGGTTTATGTATGGGTACTTCTATGAATCCAGGGCCTGCTTCTTTTCGTACAGGTACTTCCGTAAATCCTGGGTCAGCAACTGGTTCTTCAGATTCAACAACTGGTTCTTCAGATTCAACAACTGGTTCTTCTTTAGGTTTAGCAATGACCTGAAGTTGTTTAGCACAATAAACGCAAAAGGGTTTTCCTTTGACCATCTTAATAATGTCCCCACCACCAAGCCAAAGATTCTTAAAGCTACGGGTATTGAGAGAAACATTACAACCACTACACTTTTTTTTACCCATTTTTTCTCCTTAACCTTTGTAATAAGTAAATGACTGCGCCATAAGCAAAATCTTTTCCTAATTTGAAACAAACTTGACAAGAGTTACTGGAAGAATGAGTATGCTTTTTTATTAATGGTGTCATCTTATCCTACTTCTCTTTTTATGATGGCATTAAGTTCATCACCGACCCTGACCCCTTTTATTTTGCATTTAGCAACGAACTTACGCCAAAGAGTTTCGTCAATGTTCTCAACCGATTTAACGACCATGATATTTTATTAGATTAAGCTGGTATTTAAATTCGTGTATTCTTTAAAGCCTTATATTCTAAAAGAACTATAAGTTTAAATATTAGGCTGCATAATTTAGCCTGGATGACTTACTACATTGAAGATGCTCTTAAACAGGACCTGGATAAACTAAAGAAGCTGGTGTTTGGCAAATCAGATGAGGATGCCGTCATTGTAATTGATGGTCGTGAACGTTCAGGCAAAAGTGTTCTCGGTTTGCAGATTGCAAAATACATGGACCCAAGTTTTGAACTAGACAGCGTGTGCTTTACAACGTATGAGTTTGTAAAGTTCATAAGAGATAATAAACGGCGAGTGTGTATGTTTGATGAAACCATTGTTGGTATGCACAGCAGTAGAAGCATGGAACGAAGGACCATATTCGTTGACGAACTGTTAGCGCAGTCAGGACAAAAGAATTTAATAGTAATTTTAATCATACCCTTCTTCTTTGAGCTAACGAAGCGTGCAGCCGTTGGAAGAAGCGAGTTCTTGATTCATGTTTATCGTTCTGACTTTAAGCGTGGCCATTACAAAGTTTATGACTTCCGAACTAAAAGGAAGTTGTTTTTTTTAGGAAAAAGATTGTTTGAATACAAGGTTAAAGGTGTGATACCGAATTACAACGGCCATTTCAGTAACATATACGCCATAGATGAGAGGATGTACCGATTAAAGAAGGAGCAGGCCCTTAACCGCTTTGCAAAGCAGTTCTCGGAGTTGGTGGAGTTCTATACAGCCGTAAGATGGGTTAAATTGGCCAGGCTACTTGAGTACGACTGGCTGCGCAAGGAAGGGTTGCTAAAGCGTGGCGCAATGGCCAAAAGAAGTGAAGTTGCAAGAGTAAAGCCAGGATTATTGGCCGACCAGCTAAACAGGGCCAAGAAGGAAGTAGAAGATTTGATGTTAGAGGGTATTTTCAGCCCAATTATACCCAAATACTGGGACTTCTCCAAGTTTAAACATCCGCAGGACGTATCTTCTATTAGTGGTGTCATATCTAACACAGATGGCAGTGAGGCAAGCGAGAGTGATACCAATGAGTAGGGGCCACCCCCCAAGCAAAGCCAGGTACTATCATAAGAGGCTTGCACAAGCCAGGAAGGATGGCATATGCACCAGGTGTTTCACCAGGCTTGCCAAGCATGGCAAGAGTTCATGCCCCAAGTGTACGAAGGTGCAGGCCCTAAACTATTGGCGAAGCAAACCATCATATAAAAAGTTGGGAGGTAAGCAAAATGCAATTCAGTTTGTCTAACGCAATATTGTTATTAGGATTCTTAACGGTGATGGGCCTATCAATATCATACGCCATTAACTTGCAGCAGTACGGGCAGGATGTTAAAAACAATCAGGAGCTATACAAGATATACGATTATAGTTTTGAAGGCTACTTATTGTTTCAGTCAATCATGCAGTCCAACTTCACCTACACAATCCTGCCAAGCGGACTGATAGACACTGAACAGTCAAAGACTTACACCAACTACCAGGACTTTCAAGTTGATAAAATGGAAGGCAACATGATAGCTTACAAGCACATGACTGATTATTCAATACCCAAGTTGGACAGGATAAGCATTAATGTACAACTCATTATGTTAACTATTATAATAATGTCAATAGTTTACATAGTAGAACTGAAGGCAAAGCTGCGAGCAACAAAATGAAAAAGGGACCATTCAAAAGTGAAGCGGATTTAGCCAAGTACGAAAAAAGGATGGCGAAGCAAAGACTTATAAGAATGGCCTCAATGCCTAAATCCGTAGCGCAGTTAGAAATTGAACGCCAGTCCCAAAGGCGAACTACAGAAAAAGGCGAAGCACCAAATTTGGATGACGGCAAAAACAAAAAACTAACTGATGTAAAATGACTAAACTGACAACCGACATACCCAATCTTATCTTTTGGCCAATAGGGTCAGTGGCCTTGCTAATAACAATGTACGGGGTATGGTTGCCAGGTTTCAATCACGTATATTTTCTTGGTATAGGTTTGAGTTTAGGACTGCTAATGGCTTTCTTTCTACCGCCAGCAGGCAGGAGTTACTATGGCTGAACTAAAATTTTTAATGCGCTTTGACGGCTGGCGTTCTACGTTTATTTTGTCAGCCCTTAATATCCTAATGATATTTTTTATACTTAAAAGTCAGTTTATTATAGGGTTCTTTTTAGCTTTCCTAGTGTTCATGTTCTTTGAAGAAAAGTTTGTGATGCCAAAAACTAGAGCCATTTTAGAAAAAGCCTACACAGACGGTTTTACTGAAGGCCATTTGAGTAATCTACGGAGGTAAAAAATGAAAGTGAAACTTGAGAAATTAAGAACGTATATCGTTACGGCGAAGGAAGTAAAAGAAAAGTTAGGCCTGGAAGGCAGCGTAGGGTCAATAATCCTATTTGCTGGTCGAACTCCTGACGAAGTTGAAAAAGGAAAATCGCCTGATGCAGATGAATACGAAATTGTAACAGTGGATTAATAATGGCTGACGGCAGCATCTGGAAAGAAGGTAAGTATTGGATGGCCCGTACTAGCAGAGGCAGGAAAGTGCATTTAGGAACTGTTGACAGAATAGTATTCATACTGGAAAGTTGGAGAGGTAAAAACTTGGAGAAAGGAGTGGAGGAAAAATGAGAATCTGTAATTTTTGTGGTCACGGTATAAACCCTTCAATTTGTCCTTTATGGGGGAAATGTCTATGGTGTAGAATGGGTTTACCAATAAAAAAGGTTTATGGAAACCCCCATATAAATTATGGAAAAAGAGATTTAGAGGGCGTATAATAACTACTAGGAGAACAAAATGAATTTGCAACAAAAAGCGGAAGCATGGAAAAAACTGTCCGTTTTCATTGATGGGCGAATTTTGGTTCTTGATAATTGGATGGGTTTAGAGAACGCCATATATTCACCAGAGTATGACCAGAAAAAAGCACAGATTGAGATTTTAAAGGACCTGAGAAAAAAGGTCAAAAAGCAAGAGGTTGCTTTTTTGTTGGCTGTGCAAGAAGTGAGAAATTACATCAAAGGGGCAAACCAACTGAAAACAACTCAAAATATGACTACAAAACAACTTCTTGATGAGTTTGAAGAAAAAATTAATGACGTGTTTGGGGTGGAGAAATGAGATGGGTTGATACTATCCCTGAGGAGATTTGGAGCGAACTTGATATTGCGTACAAGCAGGATTTAATACTGCTTGGACGTTCAATAGACAACGTAATCAGGATAAACCGAGAAATAAAAGAACAAAAGTTACGCATCAACGTAGTTTAGGCGAACTAAAAATGACAAGAAACGGGTTTAATACTTCAGATGTTTTTGACTGTTACAGTTGTGGCGAAGATTTTTTAATTTATGGTAACGAGAGTACGCCACCAAGATGTCCTAACTGCAATAGCAGGAGAACGGGGGATGTTGATTATGCTGACATAGAGAAATGGAAAGAATCAGTGCAGAGATATTATGTTAAATCAAAGAAGGCGAGGTGAAAAATGGTAAATCTTGCAATCACAGTAGGGGTTTTAGCTACCTACTTATTTGGGGTAGCTGTCGGCTACTGGATTAAAAGCAGGGCAGTTAAGAAGGAGCAATTAGAGCAATCAGAGTAGTGCAATTAAAGGGGTCAAAATAAGGGCAGCCCCAAAATTTTATGGGCTAATAGCATGGGCAAACCACCCAAGTTGTATTTAAGGGTAACCCAAGAATAGTACGTATAGTAATGAATTACCCGTACCTAAAAAACATGACAAAACTAAAGTTGAATATAGGAATAATTAATAACTCTTTCATCTGTTCTAAATGCAAAAAACTGTACGGACATACGCCCATCAGTAAGAAAGGTAAATTATTTTGTGTTAAATGTAGATGATACGCCGATATAAATTTACGCCAACAGGATTTTGCTTGTGGTTAATGTATGCTGATGACGATAAATTAAGAAATACTTTAATTTCAATAGGAATTTGGTTGATGTTATTCGCACCGGTAGCACATTACATTACAACTGGTAGTTTAAAATGATTAATCAACCGCCAGTCAACCGCCAGTCAACCGCCAGTCAACCGCCAGTCAGCGACCACTTAGCGTCAACTTAATCTGCTCTAGCCCACAGTAGGCCAACGCTGGCAATGGCACCTACTAGAACTACTATGAGAACTTCGTTGTTTACAATGTCCATAGCTCTAAACAATGTGGCGAAGATGGCCATGAACCACATTGTAGCAGCAATAAGAACGTTGTTATCTATATCCGTTCTAACCCTAATCGTTAAAAACATTAAGGAGCCTATCGTAATTAAGAACATTATACCAAAAACCCCACTAGATAATATGTTAATTTCTTGAGCTAACTCCAAGAAATTGATAGTTGATGTTGCGTTAGATATATTGAATAGTGGCATTTAAGGCGACCTCTTAAATATTAAAGCCAAAGCTGACGCTGCAACAATAATAGTAATGATGGCAAGTATTCCAAACATAAATGCAGGTGGGATTCCTACTCTTTGGCTAATTAAAGTAAAAGCATCAATGACTAAATCTTTTAAGATAAAAGGAATTTCCAATAATATCTTACTGCTCTTAAAGCCAGCCTTTGCCTGCGCCTCAATAAGGTCGCCCTCTGGACTTATCTCGCCACTGCCTTCTTCTACGTTAGATAAAATTTCTAGGCTAACGTTAGAATCGAATGAGGATATTCTATTGAAAGTTGCAAACTCGGATTCGTCAAAGTCTAAATCGTAGTTGCGGTCCATGTCAACAGCAAAACCTATAAGGCCAGCAGAGAACATTGCAACAATAATTCCTGCAATAGCTAACCTTGTAACTTCGCCTTCCGCTTTTTTGTTATATAACACGCTAGCGACCCCTGGTTTTAATGAATAAAAGTACGCCTGAAATCAAAAGACCTAACAATGCTCCACCTGAAATGGCAACGAAACCCATTAAGGAACTGACTGTAAGTGCTAATATTCCAGCAATAACAGCAGCACCAACACTAAACAATCCGATAGCAGTTATGCTTATAAAGACAAGTGCTGCCAAAAATACCCCGTAAGCCCCAAAGGTTGCAACGCCAGCAGAAATTATTACTTGTAAACTATCGGTGATAAACGAATGAGGGTTGGTTGAATTAACCAGACCGTAACCTTGCAAAGTACCACTCGTAATATTGACATTGCAAATAAGAACGGCGGTGTTTGCCGAAGTGCAAACTTCGCATATATTTGTAGGGTTATCTACTAAACTTAATTTGTCAACTCTCAAGCAGGCATCCTGTAAGAAACCTGTACCATCAGAAAATGTGTATATAAAAGTAACGTTGTTGCCAGTTTTGGTAGCTATTAATGAGGTGGACAAAAGATTTAATCCCTTAACGAAAGCAAGCCTACTAACCCCTAAAGTTGGTCGAATAGTCAGTGTAGTGGAAATAATTTTGGAATCCGTAGCACTGGCGAAAATGTTTGTACCTAAAGGAAAATCCACTAAAAAACGATATTCTTGCGTATTGAGAATTACATTGAAAGGCGCATCCCCATTGAAATCTGAACGGCTCATTTCAATTATTTTAAAAATGTTTTCTTCAGAATAAAAGCGTAACAACTTTACAATGCTGGCATTAATAGGGTCGTCATTTTCATCAACAACATTAACTACAACCAAAGTGTCAAGTGAGCTATTCAATAAAAACAAGTCTAACTGGTTGCTTCCGCCAGGTGGTAATGCGAAGAAAAAGCTACGTTTAGTGCGGTCAGGTGCCTTGTATCTTATTTCATAATCCCCAGGCGTTAAATTTGCAATGAAAATCGTACCATTACCCGTTGTTAAATTTTTAGTAGAAGGCCCTATCAAATCTAAAGTAAACGTTTCATTATCACCTATGATTAATGGCAAATTGGTTTCTTCATCAAAAAATTGTATGTTAATAGAATGTAATACTAAAGAGAAGATGCTTATGTTTCCTGTGGCAGCGTCTATAGTGAATTGTCCTGTAACGCTAGTAAACAAGTCTCCGGTGAAGTCTGCTGTGAAGTCGTAAGTGTTTCCTTGTAAAAGTATGAAGTCCAGTATGTCGGGTGTTGTTGTAGTACGGTTTGAGAAGGTTGTTAGGTTTGTTGGGCTAACGTTTAACGTGAATCCTGAAGTAATTGTTATATTTTGTAAGCTTTCAAAAACAGTAAAGTTAAACTTAGCGTCACCGAATGTTAATTGTATTGTCGTGTTTTGTAAAGCTTCTGTTGTTATCGTGAATGATGTTGCGTTGAAATGATTGTTTGCTGAAGCAGCTATCGTGAAAGTGTCTGCGCTAAGACGAGAAGCGACTTGGTTAGTTGTGCTTATTACGAACTGATTGTTAGAACCTGCCGTAGCTGAAACGTTAACCCCGTTAATAAAGTTTCCCGTGAAGATTTGAGTTGCGTTGAAAGTGATGTAAGACTGGAAGGGAGTGAACGCTATTGACGTGCTTAAGTTTATGAACACAGATGAGTTGGTCACATTAAAGTATTGTGATTCCCCAGCTATAATCTGAAAACCTTGAGTTCCGTGGAACTCGCTTAAAACTTCCGCATCACTGATGCTTCTGTTGAAAAGCCTGACTTCATCCAAACTTCCATTAAATAACCGGCTTTGTGGATTACTATTACCACCCGTGGCCCCAAATAACAGGTCTTCACCAACCCCAGTAAAACGTCCATCAAATCCCCCATCCCTAACAAACCTGGTTGTCGTATCTAGGACCCCATCAACGTAAAGCTTAACTCGGTCATCGGGAGGTAAACTGACGTTAACAACTGCTGCAACATGGTGCCATTGCTTATCAGCAACATCAATAGTTCCTGTGTAAAAATCGCTGTTCGTTGAAAACCCTTCGCCAAAGATACTGAAGTTCATTACTCCTTCATCTTCAACAGTCCAAGCGAATGCTCCATTAACACTAACAGTATCGAGAACACTCATAATAGCACTACGGTTAGTTGCGTCCTGAACATTTATCCACAAACTCCAACTCCAAGTGCTATTACCGGCATTGGCACCAATCACCCCATTTGTAATTTCTCCTGCAAACCCTAAATCTAAAAAGTCGTCAAACCCATCAAAACTACAACCCCCGTTATTACGCCCAAAGCT
>LAZR01000915.1_pt1 | contig 20104 bp, 11 predicted proteins | sample 329461 | NCBI WGS metagenome assembly LAZR01 (sample SAMN03002196, study PRJNA259156) | marine sediment metagenome | biome: sea floor; feature: Hydrothermal impacted sediments; material: marine sediment; isolation source: Loki non-amplified sample from Loki's castle hydrothermal vent sediment ...
ATATTTCCACTTAAAGCCTCATTTTTGAAATCAATCCCATAGAGTTGTAGAGTTCCACTTGTATTGATATTTTTTGAGGTAACTGAAACAAACATTATTATACGAGGGAATAATTCATCAACCCCGTCAATATTATTCAATTCATTCTCGATTATGTTTTCATCATAAAAAGGATCAAAAGTTAAATCTGTCTGTATAGTTCTTGTAATCATGATATCTGATGAACCTGTTGTTGAAGTTACATACAATAGAAAATTATAATTTACTGTATCATTTAACATGCCAATAACTGTTAGTAAAAATAATGAAATCGCAATTCCTGATATCCCAAAGATCGCTTTGGCTTTGTCACGTTTAAGATCGAGCCATGAATGTTTAAAAAATTGTAAATTTATTCTTTGTTTTAACTTGTACTTGAGAGATCTTATATCCATAAATAATACCAAATTGTTTTAATAGGTCATTTAACCATCTAAAATACTATATTTTTTTTTCTTGGTTTTAAATTTTCTTAAAAATTTTCCTTCCCTTGTTAAGAGTGTTTGGATATCTTCCTTTTCCCTTCTAATTAACCTAACTCCCTTACAGACCTTATTCTTACAATAATAATTTTCTCCTGGTTCCTCTTTCCACCACCATCGTCCACAATTTTCACAATTATATGCTGCATAAATTTGGTCATGTTCACAAACTGGACAAATAATATCAAATTTTGAGGAAACAAACCATGATTTACAGGATTTGCAATGTAAGGTTAAAGGCCTCTTGAATTCATCATGTTGTTTTATCAATTCAATTCTTTTAATTGTCTGATTTTTATCAACATATTTAAGTCTTATTCGCTCTGCACGCATATTTCTAATTTTATGAACCCATATTTTTCCTCCCTTTTCAGACACAAAAAATAATACTATTCCAATAACAACTACTAAGCCAATTATTATCAAATATGGCCACCATTCCTGCCACCATTTCAAGTTATTTACTATTATTACGATGGAAGTTTCTCCTTTATTTCCTTCCTTATCATATGCAACGATTTTAATCTCATACCTTCCATCATGACTTTGAGTAGTATCCCAGTTAAATTCGAGGATGCTCATATTAATATCAAATCTGAGGTTATTCCTATCAACACTGTTATTGTTAAGAAATATATATATTCGAGATTCGTCTAATTTAACATTATCGGATAAACTCGCTTCAATCAATATTGTTGACTTCACAGTTATATCAGGCTCAGGTGAAATGATATCAATTTCTGGAGCTATAAAGTCTGTTGTTTTATCATACCCTATATATATATTGGATAACAACCAACCATATCCTAATCCCCCAATGTTTTCATTTGAATTTAGTCTAAACATTATCATTATTTCTTCATCTACGTATTGAGAAATATCTATTCTGCCTATTCCAGTAAGATCATCTAGATCATAGGTATATTCCTTAAGTAATACCCATGTTTCTCCAGAATCTTTAGAGATTGAGACATTGCATAAATCAAAACCTTCTGTTAGAAAGAATTCATTTTGTAGAGAAATATCAAAATCAAATTCAAGATAAACATCATATTCACTTCTTACATATAGAGGACGAGTTATTAATTTTATATCCCAATTTGGGCCATATCCCTGCTCAGAACCCCCATAACTTTGGCCTAAACCCCCATAAAGCATATATTGTCCTAAACGAATTATAGGATGCCATGTATTATCTCCATTTAACCAAGCAGTCATTTCTTTTGGAATTGGAGTTCCTGAAACATAATAATCTGATAAATCTTTGCTTGAGAAGTTATACCCAATTAATTTATTATCCTTAAACTCTTTAAATTGTAAGGGAATAGGGTCAATAAATTCGAACAGCGTATTATCTTTATTAAACCATTGAGTTTTGTTTAAATATTTCCCATCAGAAACATGAAACCTAAAAGATTGATTAGTTATTTCATCTAATTGGATGGATTTTATAAAAAGAATCCCACTATCTCTAAAATTAGTGGAATTCGCATTCCAATCCCCATATATATTATACATAGTGTAATTAATATTATCTATCTCTAAATAAATGAATTCAGGATAATTACCATCTAAATCATAATATTCACAGGAAAATGTAAATTCCTGAAATTTTGAACCTTGTAGCGAGGAGATATGGTTATTTATGTTAAATAAAATACTTGGAGAATATCTATTGGTATAATTTTCAATAGCAAAATAATCCAACATAAACCCTTTATAATTAATTGTATCAAACGTGTCATCCAGAGATGTCTCAAACCTGAATTGGATAAAATTACCAATATATTGTGTTAAATTAATTTCTTCTAAAAACCAATCCTTTTCCTCATCCGTATAGGTTCTTAATGTGTTCCACCCTGTCCAATTGAGATTAATTTGTAAATATATAAAATCTCCTGCGTTTAAACTAGTTCTTAATCCAAATTTTGCGAAAGGGCGCGTAAAATCCTCATTTAAATGTGTAAGATTAAACAGTGGGCTGATCATAGACCCGTTTGGATAAGGATCTATAGTTAATCTGAATGGCTGATATGTGTAGTTTTTGGGATATTCATGAGACACTCCAAAATATACGGAATTCCATTTATTCTCATATAACCTTGATCTATTATCATTATTATTATCCTGCTGAAGTGAATTCCATCCCGTTCCAGTAAAAGTCCAATTATCAATTCCATCGTTAAAATTATGATAATTGGGGAATGGTATGCTTTCTGTTGGGAATTCAATTGAGATGTTTAAGTATCCGGTTCCTGGATATTTTACTTTAAATTTTCCATCACTACCAATAAAAGAGTATTGATAAACACCTGATGTAGAAAATTGAATGTAATCACTTATGAATAATACTCCGTCAGTATAATTATCATCAAATGGGAAAAATTGAGTCATTGAGAAGTTTTTGGATGTTTCTAAAATCGAAACGTAGACTTCCTGAGGCGGTACATTTCTCGTATCATTATCATAGTATTCAATATAAAATCTAAAACTGTCTATACTATAATTTTTTTTAGGTTCCATACCTAGATATTCTTGTTGACTTAGAACAGTTGTATTTTTAGCACCACTTATAAAATTTATCTCAGGTACTTTTAATTCAGGTACAAAATCATTTTTTACTTCAGAGATATTTAAAGTAAAAAAACTTTGCCCATCAATCGCTTTTATAGTAACCACACAATTAGTTTGATTTTCTTTAGGAGTAAAATAGAAATAATCAAAATTACCAGTCAGTTTTCTTGTTGATTCTAATAAAATTGGTTCACCATATCGGTTTGTTTCATTAGAGAATAATAATATATCAAAATTAGAACTAGCATCAGTCAAAGATAATTCAAATGCATATTGTTTATCTTTAGTAAAGTTGATTTGGCGGGCAATTACATGCGTTCCTAGAGGATTTTCTTGAGAGCTTATTAATGTTCCATTTAACGTTGTATTCACACTCATAGATTTTGTCAATGCCTCAATTGCTGCTTGAACATTTATTCTCCCATATCCTTCGTGAATATCCTTTATCCCTGTATATAAAGGTGCAGAGGATAGAGTTGGGGAATAATCATTTTCATCCACAACTGTAGAGGGGTCATCTTCCCTTTCAAGATTTGTTTCCGACGCCGTCATTAAGAGAAATCCTTTAATATACTTCACCCATTTTGTTAAGTTTAATTGATTCCAATTATCCCAATTATTCCACTTAGCTTCAATTAAAATATTGAGTGCTGAGGAAACTATCGCCGTAGCTATTGAAGTTCCATAAGATGCTGTTACTTTATCTCTTCCTACATCTGCAGAAATTATTGAGCGGTGACCAGAAATTTTACTCCCCCCTGGAGCTACTATATCTGGTCTGGTAATATTTTCAAAGACTCCTCCCATGCTACTGTATGAGGTTACTTGATCTTTGTCATTAATAGCACCAACAACTATTGCATTTTTATTTTGAGCTAATCTATTTAGAGAATTAGTTTGTTCGATACCATTATTTCCAGAAGCTATTACAACTAAAATTCCCTTCTCGATTACTTCATCTATTACCATATTTATCGCTACTACATCATCTCCGAGTGTACCTACACTTAAACTAACACCTAAGACATGGTATCTACTTCTATTTAGTAGAATACTTGAAAACGCTGAAATTAAATCAGATGTGTGTCCAAATCCTGATTGGTTTAAAATTTTATAAGCAACGATTTTAGTTGCATTGGCTATACCAGTAAAGTAAGTATAATTTTTAATAAAAAACTCAGGGAAATAAGATACAGTGACATTGATTGAGAAAATTGGCTTACTCTGAATTTGTTTATGATATTTTAAATAAATATCATATACTCCTAAAGTATCTGAAGTAAGTGAATAATTAATCGTGTAATGTTTATTAGTTATATTATTATACGAGTAGTTCATTAATTCATTGTTATAATATAATTCCACCCAAAACGCATCTATTCCACCCACTTCTATATTCCATGATGAATTAATTACAATATCTGAATTTGTTTTTGAAGCATTAAAAGAACTAATTTTGAATGTATAATTTTTAGAAACAGAATATTCGTTAAATAAATTCATATGAGAATAACTTCTATTGATTTTTAGGATGGTGGGAGCACTCGAGTTATACTGAGTTATACCTGTTCCTGAAATAATTGAAGATATAAACGTTCCATGGCCATTATCGTCAGATATCGGACTTTCGTCTATAAAATTCTCCCATGCTACAATATCACCACTTAAATTTACTGTATTATAACCGTTTGGAAAAAATAAGTGATCTGAATCAACTCCAGTATCTAAAACTGCTATTGAAGAATTTGTATTCCCTTTAAAACCATTTTTGTACCATGTTGAATTAGAGACTCCCGATTGGATGGAGGCGTAATTCATTTGAGCTTCCACAATTTCGTCATCTTCTATTCTAACATCTGGAAATTCGGTTTGGAATAGTGAGATATTTGTCTCTGATGGCATAACGGCGGAAAATCCCGAAAAGGAAATGAATGTACCATTCCATTCTTTTTTAACTGTCCCTCCATAGAATTCAAACCGAGAAATAACAGTATTATTATAAGAGGGCTTATTGAAGAATATAATAACTTCTTCTTGATAGGTACTCGAAGATTTTACATTAACATCCATAGAATCTGCTTCTTCGACACTATATAAAATGTTATCTGAATGATTGGTAAATAAGTATGTAGAGATATTCAGAAATATTATCAATAGAATTACAGCATTAATCTGCGTCTTTTTCAGTTTGAGTCACCTTCTTTATTTTTTATATCCTTGGACCCTTCTCTATTTAGATTTTTTGATAATATCGTTAGTCTTTCTCTTAATGTATGTTCTACTTTGAGAATTGTTTCTCTTGAACTAAGTCCAAATATAAATCTCTCACTTCTATCAAATTCACTTCGCCTTCTCCTATATATCTTAATTTGCCAAATATAAACAATGAAAATAAGAAATACAGCTATAGTTGGCAAATATAAATATAATAATTGACGATGTAGAGGAGTAATAATTTTGATGTTAACAATATTTGTTTTTATTTCATTTTTAAGTAAATAAAAATATACTACATTTGCTGGCTTTAATTTTATTAATCCTTGATTTTTAGCCTTAATAACATAACTTACTGTAACTTTCTCACCTGGCTCTAATGAATCAATTATATTTACTAAGTTACCATGAATTAAAGTGAAATCCGTTTGCGAATAACTAGAGATATCATTAATTACAATATCTTCAATGATGATACTCCCTGTGTTTTGTAATTCAATATTGATTGTCAAGTCATCTCCAATTTCCAATTGGTTTGAATTTACTGATTTTATTATTGAAAAATTTATATTGCCAAGTATTTTATAAAGAGAATTGGAAATCTGAATCGTTCTACTCTCTGAACCATCGACATAATTTATTGGGGGGTAATAATATCCCTTCCATCCCAATTTTTTAACTGCAATGTTGAAAGAGCGAGTTTCGTTAAAAGTAATATCTTCAATATGAATTGTTAGATTGTTAATTCTCTTTAATTCTCCATATTGATCATTCATTGAGATATTCAATTCCGGTATGCCAAATCCATTTGGGCTAGTATTTTTTAAAGATATTGATAAATTGAATATTTCTCCTATTATTGGTGCATCATTGAGAAAATTAGTTTTATTATCATGGAATATTTCAATGGTTCTGATAAAAGGAAAATGATAACTATAATCTACAGGTGTATAAATGCAAACCTCATTAGTTAATGTAAACATCTTAGTAGAATTCCCCCCTTCAAGAACTTCAGGATTATGATAAACTATTGAGACCTCTTTAATTGATATTGAATTAGGAACATAGAAAGTAAAATTAATTATTTTTTCTTCTGAAGGAGCCAATTTCGGCAGATAATAAGTTAAATTATTTCCATGAAGAGTGAAATTATTAGCATTATGGATAATTCCAGGAATCAATACAGAAATGCTTACATTTTCAGCTATTGAAGCTCCAATATTTTTGAAGTAAATATTATAAGTAATAATTTCTCCTGAATCTGAAGTATATTTATCAAGAAAAGAAGATGTTATGATTGAAGCACTGTTATATGTACTTAATGGGATAGAATTAGATCTTCTTTCAAATTGGACAATTCCAGTTGAAGAACCATAAACTAATCTCGATCCTGTGTCATCATTAATATTAACGGATCTCGCTGAAAACTCGATATCAAGGTCATTTATTGAAATATTATACCTATCAGAATCAACACACTTGATTTTAAAAAGTAATGTATAATTTTCCCCATCAAATGGATAAAATAACCAATCTAGACTATTGTTATTATTGATAAATGAGAAAATCCAACTATTATTTGTAATAGATTCTAAATAAGGATCCATGTTCTGAAATTCTTCAATACTAAAATTAAAGATCTCAAAGTTTAATGTGGTTAGATCATCTGGAGCTGTAAAGTTAATTATTAGAGATACTTTTTCTAAAGTATTATTTGTAAAATCGATTTGTGTATCATTTTTAAAAATAAAATTAATCTCAATTCTTTGTTCTAAAAATTTTTCAACAGATCCAATAATCCAACTTACGGTATCGTTCGACAAAGCCATTTCTGGATCAGTTTCTTCAAGGGAGGCGCCAGAGACTACTTCAGGTGTTTCTGGAGATGTATCAATAGAAAAGTTATTTCTATAAAAAGGAGAAAAAGAATCTATATTAGAAAGAGAAATATTTTCAACTTGGTAAGATTTAACCTCTCCAGGACCTAATCTCCAATTCGCATCATTCCAAATACTATTTTCATTCATAAAAAATTCTTCTATAGTGCTTTGAGGAAATACGAAATATCCCAGATTTTCAGGATAGATAATATCAATTATTACATCGAATTCTTCATTATAAGGCCATAAATTTGTAATATTAAGAAGATTTGGATAAAAAGTATCAAAAATACCTATACCCAATGAATCAAAATAAAAAATACGAGGATCTTCATCAAAATTGAAAAAATCTTCTAAAGAATCGTATTGATTTGGATATATAATATTAATTACATCCCACATATCATTCTTAAGATTTTCCCAGAAAAATGGACTTATTATCTGGAAAAAAGGATCAAGCTCTAGAGGAACTGGAGTAGGTACACCCCAAGCAGTTATGTTTCCGACATTTTTTGCTGAAATATTATATTTGAAATTTCTAAACGCACCATATGATGCATTTTCTCCAATAAGTTCTTTTTTAAGCAGTATATTCGATTCTGAATTGGAGATATTATAAGTAACAGTCAACTCATTAAAAGGGTTTACAATTCCAGTTGGAATATAAGAAATTCCACTGAAACCTAATAGAGGTAAAAGGTTAATGACATCAGTTGGATCTTGTAGATTAACAGGTTTAACATATGATCGTTTGATTCCCTCTTCACTTAACCAAAATAAATCGAAGGAATAATCCTCAATTTGTTGAACATCGAATTCAGAGCCTGCAAGAAAAAATAATAGGCTTAATTGTTCTAATAAATAATCGTAGAACTCAAAATTCAAAGGTGTCGCATCAATGATATCGCTTGCTAAGATATTTATCTCAATACTACTTAAGAAAGCGCCAATAAGTGCGATATAAATTTTTTTACTTGGAGCGAGTGGTTCTCCCTCATAACCTAATGCTCGCCATAAACTAAATTTATATTGATTAGACCCAATTTTTTGAATTCCTTCAGATAATCCTTCATATTGAACAGATATCGTTGAATAATTAGAATTATTTGTCAAAGTAAAAGTACTAAATAATTCTAAGAGTTGGTCTAATCCATCTTCTGAAATAGTAGCATTAAAAGCTCCTCCAAAATTATCAATGATAGTGGATTGATTAGCAAGATTTCCTATCTCCAAACTTTCTAAAAAAGATAAATCGATAGATCCTATATTGAAATTAATTTGATCCATTTCGATGTTATAATCACCTTCAAAAAAGTCTAATGAATTTATTAGCATATAGGTTGCTGATAAATGATAATTTTCTAGATATTCCTGACTAATTAGACGATCTATATTTAATGCTTTCCAGTATCCATCCATTGGAAAATTTCTTGTAAGTTCTTCAAAGAAGTGTTCCCAATCAGGATAGTATCCCACAAAAGGGAAGAAATTAGTTTCTGATACATTTACCATTATTAGATCTATCATAAATTTACTCTTGATTATTTCAAAACCCCTTTCAGCTCTCAATAGAGCATCAGAGGGATCAACATCATGATCGTAGTAAAGAAATCCTACAAAACTGTTATAACCTACCATATATTGAGATGGAATATCACTTTCAGTTAGTATAATCGGAAAAATATCAGGGTTTTTCCCATTAGAAACACTTAAAAGTACATTGCACTTATAAAATGCCGGGTCATTTGAATCAAATTGAGAAAGAATTGAAGAATCGTTAGTAAATAGAGATTGTTTTATAATTGATTTATTTCCAGCAACAAATGTTTGAATTTTTTCAGCATAAAGATCACTACCAGCGATGTCTGATGTTCTTAACTCATTATTGATTATATTTTGTTCAACTATGCTATTGTCTGCAAATTCTTGTATTTTTCCAAAGTTGAGATTAATATAAATATCTAAATTGGGAGTAAATAGAATAAGAAAAAATATAAGAAAAGTGAGCTGGTTGACTTTTTTTAGCATTAAATCCTCCTAAATCGTTTCTCTATATATGTCTACTATTTTTTTCCTTCTTACTTTCCGTAACAATAATTTCATACCAAAAAAAATAAGTATAATGGATAAAATATAAATGAATGCTATATTAAACCAAGGTATATATAACACATCAGGAGATTCCATTAAAATGTTTAAATTAGAAGTCACAAGCCAAGCAGATAACCACCCAACAAGTATTCCAATTGTTCCACTGCTGATCATTATAATAAGAGACTCAATAATAAATAAGCGGTTGATTTCTTTTCCTTTTAACCCTAAGGTTCTGACTATTCCAATTTCCTTTTTTCTTTCAATGATTGTAGAATAAGATGATGATAATAATCCAAATATACATATAAAAACCGTAGTCATGGCAATTAAGGTAAAAAGAGTATCTAATACTACAAAAAAAGACTGCTGCTGTTTTACTTCTCTAGCTAAGTTAATTATTTCATAATTATAATCAATTTGATAGGTTTCGTCAATGAATACTTCAATAGACCTCGCTCTTGATAGCATATTTTCTCGTAATTTTATAAAAATCCTATCTAAGTATGGAATAGGAGGAATATCCATAATTTGAACATAAATCTCCTGAGAAATTAAAACACCACCACCTACTGCTCCAATTGGGTTAGCCATGAACTCTTGAGTAAAACCTGGCATACCTTTTGCTATTCCACTAATTTCAAAAGGGTAGACTTCTAATTCATCTCCCCTATGAATAACTATACGAATTTTGTCATTCACATACAAAGACATAGCAACTGAAATTGCATGTGAAATTATACATGAATAAGATTGGTTATTATGAAACAAATTATCAAATGAGGTTTTTAAATTTCCTGAAGTCATACTTATAAATTCTCTTTTTACTGTGAAAGGATAATCTTCGTCAATCCCTATCAAAGTAATTTCTTGCGTAGTTAATCCTGCATAATCCCCTATTTCAGCAATAAATTCTTTTTTCTCCTCAAAATATATCTGCGACAACTGAAATGGTTTTGCTAATACGGAAGATACTTTTTCGATACCATCTATAGCCAATAAGTCTTCTTCAAATTCAACAGTCATAATTTTATTTGGATTTATGGATGAAACTGTTTTCTGGACGTTTATAACTTCAATAGCTTTATTATCTGATTGAACATCATTTGTAGAAGAACTAAAGAATCCACCACCACCTCCAAACCCAAATCCTCCTTGATACGAATCAGCAGATTCTTTCCAACCTATAGTTTCAATAACTAAATCTGAACCATATTCAAATTGAGTACCTGCTGTTGCTTGAAGTGAAAAAGTGTTAATCACCGTAGTAGTAAATATAACAAAAGAAAATGATAAGGCAAAAATCATAACTGTACTTGAATTTCTTCTTGAGTATCGAAATACAAAAATTTTTATCACATTATGAATTTTTCCTGCGAGTGGTCTAAACGCTTGAATTACTAATCTTAACACTAAGGGAATTATACCCAATCCTGCGAGAGTCAATCCAATGTTAAAGATCAGCAATATTGTAATTAGAGTTCCGGCAAATAAGGATGTATCTGTTGAAACCATAATTCTCGGAATAACATAAAATATAAAACCTCCATTAAAAGCTAGGATTATCCCGATGAGAATTAATTTATAGTTTATGGTCGCTTTTTTTTGAAGGTGATAAAGAGTATCTTCATGGCGATATGGATGAATAGATTCGATTAATTGAAGGCGCATTGCCTTTAAAGCAGGAGCTATACTCACTATTAGCCCAACAATGACCCCCATACCATAAGAAATCATAATAGATACCCAACTGAAAGAAAAGGGCAAAGCACCAAATCCTGCTAAATTAGTTGAAATTACATTATTTGCAAAAGGGATTATTAGAAATCTTGAGAGAATGAACGCAGCAAATATGCCTAAAATACTTCCAAAATTGCACAATAGAAAGCCCTGCATAAGCACTATTGAAAGAGTATAAATCTTATTTGCTCCTAAAGTTCTAAAAATCCCAAATTCTCTAATTCTTTCCTCAACAGAAGTTTTTAAAATTCCATTAATAAGAACTCCGGAAATCAGCATCGCTATAATAGAAACAAAAATAAATACTATGATTATTAAAACACTTAGAAATTCAGAATACCTAAGAATCCTTAATTTCGGTAAATTTATGTTATATTTTTCAATTCCTATTTTAACTTGAATCTCTGTAATCAAATTCTTTACAGAAACTTCTGAACCAGCTATATTTCTTACATCATATAAATTTTCGCTGCGAGAAAAGGTTAATATCAATTCGCTACTTTTTCCACTAAATTCATCTATTCCAAAATACTCATAAAGTGTGTTAACATCCATAATAATTAAATTCTTATTGCGATAACTTGCAGGCCATTTTAAGTTAAAATCAAAAATTTGATCGATAATTAAATTTCTCGTTAGATTTAATTTTATGTCTCCATGAACTAATTCCATTCTAATTTCTATCGTGTCATTTACAGAATATTTAATAATATCATTAAAGCCATAATATATTGCACAACGATTTAAAGGTAAATTATTCAGGTTAAGTAGTTCTTTGGAGAAAGGATCAATAATCGCTCCAAAATTAATACTATTTTCGAATGAAAAATTTATTGCTGAAATTGTAGCCACTTCTACTTCATTAGTTAGGTTAGGAGTATGGAATCCATCAGAGATATTCACTTCCCCTTGAATTTCCATTCTTGGGATAAAATTCTCGATTACGTTAGTTGTATTCTGAATTGTTTCAATTAGCGGATCGTAGTCAAAATAAGATGATCTGTTTTCAGGTTCTCCATAATAATGCCTAACAGAGATTATAGCATCTTGATTACCAGCTTCAACCGTGAGAAAATCTACATAACCAACAGCTATCGAATCTGATAAAAATAATACAATTGTTAGAAGTCCAATCGAAACTAACATTCCCAATAAAGCAAGGATAGTCCGTAACCTTTGTTTCCGTAAATCTGAAAAGGCATATTTTAAAACCAGTTTAAGATGTGTCATACGTCTCTAAAATATTTTAAATTAAAAAATTCATTTTAAAATTAAAAATTCCCCTTCAATTCTACCGAAAAAATTATTTTCTTCTATTAATTCTTGTAGTATATCGTTGAAGTGTTCCGGTAAATTCATTACTATTGAATTTGGTAAACTATTTTTAATATCGCTAATTTTTATCTCAAAAATTCCTTGATTAGAGAAGAGATATTGGAAAATTTTACTTTTACATTTTTCCTTGTTAATTTCAGTTTCTTGCCGCCTCTTTAAATGCATAATATCTGTCTCCTTTAACCCACTAATTTTACCTTCTTCAGTCATTTTTCCATCTCTCATATGAAATACTCTCGTAGCGAATTCAGAAACAATAGCATCATGACTAACAGCAATAAATGTTGCTCCTCTTCTATTTAAATCTCTAAGAAGGTTTAATATCATTACACCTGTCTTAGAATCTAAATCACCCGTAGGTTCATCGAGTACACATATTGCAGGATCATTAGCAAACGCTCTAGCAACCGCTACTCTCTGTTGCTCACCTCCACTCAACTCAGATGGCGTGTGATGAGCTCGTTCCTCCAAGCCTACTAATCTTAAAAGGTCCATAGCTCTTTTTCTTTTTCCTCGGCGACTTAATTTGCCTGAAAAATGAAGCGGGATTTGAATATTTTCTAAAGCCGTCATCTGTGGGAGTAAATTGTAGAATTGAAACACAAAACCTATCCTTTCCCGTCTAATCTCCGCTAAACTATTATCAGAAAGCATTGAAATGTTTCTGCCTTCAAGGAAAATCTTTCCACGTGTAGGTGTGTCTAGGCCACCAATTAAATTTAGTAATGTAGTTTTTCCTGAACCAGAGGGACCCATAATGTCAATAAAATCACCCTTGTCAATGGCTATATCAATACCTCGAAGCGCTGCCACAGCTGTCGTTCCCAATAGATAAGTCTTGTGTAGGTTCTCTACCACAATCAAATGCTCGTAATCTTTACCACCTATTTTTTCATCGGTAGCATCTTGTTTCATCTTTTTTCTTTCAATTCGAGATTCAGAAAGAATTTCTTCTTTCATTTGTTTAATTTCTTCCTTATCTTTCTTGATTTTCCATTTTTTGAAATTTTTAGATAACTCTCCTTTCCAAATTGCTAATTTTCCTGTTTCCTCCTCGTATTGTTCCATTAAAGGAGTTCTTTGTATTATTGGGGATTTAGACATCTTATTTTACTTTCCAAAAATAATTCTTTTTGCTCAAAATCGATTATTTTCTACTTTTTTTTATTTTAATATATCATAATGCTAAAATAAACTTTTGTAGTCAAATAATCTTAACCGAATAAGAAAATTTAGGAAAGATAATAACAGTTTAGGTTCTATTTTAATAGAATACTTGATTTTCTTTTCTGATTCTTATAAAAAGTAGTAACAAAATTGAGCCTGAATAACTTTAGTATTATATTTCTTAGACTTCTTCATTTCTTAAATATCTAAGTATTTTCAAGTAGACTTCTTTATCAGCTTCTTGTTTATTCTTATATTTTTCCGATTTTATATTAGGCGGGACCTTATCTAGTTCAGTTAACTTATTGTTTACAACAAATTTAGGATTTTTAGCAATCCAGGATGTGTTATCATCAGGTCCAAATTTTTCATAATCGAGTTTAATAGATACATTGGTATGGAATTTTTTTTGTAAGTATTCTAATAAAGTATTTTTACTTGCAATGTTTAAATCTCTAACTTTCAGCCCTATATCACCAAAAAAACGATGAATCATTTTTTCTTCAACAATCTTAAGATTCCAATCCGAGTCTAGGAATATAGCTCCACATACGGATTCAAATACATCTGCAAGAATTCGAGTATCTTTAATTTTTTGTTTTTCAGCTTTAAAAACATAGGCCTCAAATCCATTTTTCTCTGCTACGTTTTTAAGAGTATTATCGTTTTCTAATTCAGCCTTTAATTTTGTTATTTCACCAGAATCTGTTATGCCAATTTGATATAATTTCAAAATTAAAAGAGTTTTAATAACAGCATCTCCTAGAGTTTCTAAAAAGTCATAACTAGGGATATCTAATTCCTTTCCTAATTGGGGAGTAGTCAAGGACTGTGTTAAAAGCTCCTTATCCCTAAACTTATAATTTATGAATTCTTGGAATTCTCTTAATTTTTCATTTTTTATCGTCATTTCTTAATTATCTTTTATTTTTAGTTAAATTTAAAAATTTAGCCAGAGCATTAATATAATATGGAAAGAGGAGATAAAGAAAAAATTATTGAATTGATTGAAGAGATGGAAGAAAAGAATTCTCAAATAGAAAAGTATATTTCAAGTCTCGCTATTTTATCAAGAAAGGACTTATTAAATGAAATTTCTCTAGACATAATCAATAACAATTTATTATTGCGAGAAATTGTTGGTACAAAAGGTAAAATCATCTCTGGTGATAACCAAGAACAAGTAAGTTCTGATGATGTTATAATTAATAATATTCTAGGCAAAATTCGAGAAAGCCCCCATAAGATAGTTTTTTTCTTAAATGAATTTCTCGATTTATTTCATGACCAAATTTCAGAAAAGGATAAAGACGTAATAATGAAATCACTAAAAGATGAAAAAAATGAAGCAAAGCTAAAGGAAGGAATGATTTCCCTAGCAAATATTTTTAATCTTAACCTTTAAATTCTACTTCTGTAATTTTTTCATCTAAATCAAAAAGTTGAAGTAAAACTAACACGTGTTTTAACCCTTTAAATTTTATTTTTCTACCCAACCATTTCTTTACTACCTTTCCTATTGAAATTTTATCACTTCCCAAGAGTTCTAAGAACATAGGTGTGGTAGTTTCTAATAAACCGTCCCATCCCGCATTTTTCTTTTTTAAATTTTCCTTAGGTTGATTTCTTATGCCTTCAACATAAATTTTACCCTTATCAATAATTAATAAAGCAGCCCATTTTCCATCTTTCGCATTTAAAAGAATCTTTAACTCAGATTCGGCAAATTTCTCTTTAAATTTCTCATTTTCATTTAAAGGCTCAATTTGTTTAGACACGACACCAGCAAAACCTTTTAGTCTATTCTTCTTTTCTTCTGTCATACAAACCAATCATTAGATATGTTTTATCATCTTATTGAATTTTGAAATATTTCTTTTAATTATTATTTTATTAAATTTTAAATAATTTAAAACTTGAAATAACAATTTGGGAGTTCAAATTTTTTAATGTTGATAAGATAAGGAAGAATAAGTTGTCTTACAATAGATCCCAAAGATTATATCATCAATAATTAAATAGAACTTGAAAAATAATCCTCAAAGGCTTTACGGTCTTGAGAAGAAATTCTCTCGTTCTTCAACCCTTTTCTCATTATTATTGGAGCATACTCTTTTTCATCATGTCTTATCTTTTTTACTATCTTAAAATCCTCTGTTTTAGAAGTATCTAAGTCGTATTCTACTTGACAAGCATTGCAGAACAATTTACGATTCTTTGGGATTATAATATTTTCACATTGGGGGCAAAACTTAATTTAAATCACCAGGTTGTATGTTATACTTACTATTAATTTTATTTTAAATATTTAAACTTGACGGTTTGGTACATTTGCCAAATACATTAATACCAAAAATATTATAGACTTATAAATTTAACTTTTTATTTACATTATGTGTTGACAGTTTGAACGTATATATTTTAAGTTCGTATTATTAGGTTGTTATTAAGAATGGGTAAAACGGAATTAAGATCAAAATATAAAAATCGTAATGCAAATCTCTATATTATGATAAATTGATACAGAATTATGCTCAAAAGATTTTCTAATTAAATAAACAATTAGATAAAAACACATAATTTGCTTTTTAATCTAAAAGAAATCATAAATAGTAAAGCATTTTATAGTATTATTTTAACTCTATGAAAAATGTGTGTTTTATGGGAACTATAGATAAAATTTTGATTATAGGCCACCGAGGAGCAAATGTTATAGCTCCAGAAAATACACTTAAAGCTTTTAAAAAAGCCATAGATTTAAAGGCCGATTATATTGAATTAGATATTCAGAAAACTAAAGATGGAGCCCTCGTTGTTACCCATGATGATGATCTTCAACGATTAACGGGTCACCACGGTCAAATTAAAGATAGTATACTAAAAGACTTAAAATCTCTGGATTTTGGTGAAGGAGAGATAATTCCAACATTAGAAGAAGTAATTGAATTAACAATGGGAAAAATTAATTTAAACTGTGAAATAAAGGTTGAAAAAATTTCGAGAAAAGCTGTTAACATCTTTAAAAAATATAATGTGATAAATTCAATAATACTGAGTTCTTTTATACATCCAGAACTATTAGAATTTCAAAGAATAGCACCAAAATTAAAATTGGCATCTTTAGAACCAACCCAATATCTAAGGAATTATAATGATGACAGAAAAAAACAGATGATATCGTTTTGTATAGATAATCACTTATATGCAATAAATCCCTTCTATACTATTGTTGATAAGGATTTTGTAGAAATTGCGCATAAAAATTCTATAAAAGTCTTCCCTTGGACAGTTGATTCTAAACCCATAATGAGAAGATTAATAAAATATGGAGTTGACGGAATAATTACAAACGATATTCATAAAATGAAACAAGTTCTGAGTATGAATGTTTAATCCCAACTAAGTTGATAGCATTTTTACAGATGACGTTATGTTATTAAAAAAATCAACTAATAAAATTTTTTAATCGATTTGTTTTATTCTACTTACCGATTTTAACTTACATTTAACGGATTTTTCACATGTCTACTCTAAAAGGCGAACAAAAGATTAATTTTGAGAGCTTATTTTTTCCAAGAGCAATTGGTATTATTGGTGCTAGCTATGATCTCTCTGGTGGAGGCTTTTTTGCACGATCAATGAAAAATAAATTTCGAGGTCCCATATATATATTTAATCCAAAATTAAGTGGGAAACATTTATATGGTCATAAAGTATACAACTCCATCTTAGAAATAACAGATCCAATAGATTACGTAATTTTAGCTGTTCCTGCTCGATTAACTCCACAATTAATTGAAGAAATTGGGCAAAAAGGAGTGCCTTTCTGTACAATTTTTTCATCAGGATTTCGAGAAGTTGGGAATGAAAATCTGGAAGAAAAAGTTTTGGAAATGGCTCGGAAGTATAAAGTTCGCATAATCGGACCGAATTGTATTGGTGTATACAATCCAAAGGGCGGACTTTATTTTGCGTTTGAACAATCACGTAAATCAGGGAACTTTAGTGGCGTCTTTCAATCAGGGGGTATCGCACAAAATTTAGCTCAATTAGCTGTCTCATATGGACTCTATGTTTCAAAATTCGTTTCAATTGGAAATTCCTTAGATTTATCGCATGTAGAATTTTTGGAATACTTTTTACATGACGATTATACAAAAATTATTGGGTTATATGTTGAAAATTTAAGATCTATAGAAGTAGGGAGAAATTTTATGCGTGCGGTCCAGAATTGTAACCTAAACAGAAAACCTGTAATACTCTGGAGAGTAGGATATGGTGAAGCTACAAAAAAGGCAATTTTATCACATACAGGAGGTCTCGCAGGAAACAATGCAATTTGGAAAGCTGTTGGCAAACAAACAGGTAGTTGTATTGTAGGCAATTCAAATGAACTAGCTGCTGTAGCTTCTGCTTTTAATCTGACACGCTTACCAAATACTCGTAAAATTGGAGTTATTGGCATTGGAGGAGGATCAACCATAGAGGCTGTAGATATTTTTGAAAGACACAACTTGCAAATACCCCCCCTCTCAGATAAAATTGTCCTTAAAATGAAAAGATTCATCCCAAACGTAAATACAAATATAACCAACCCAATTGATTTAGGAGGATCTGGTATCCAACCACATATTTATTATCGTACTATTTTAGCTTTAGATAAAGATCCAAATATATCCTCAATTATATTTATTAAAGACCCTGAAAGATTTGGGGGTTTTGCAGATATTTTGGAAGAGGTAGGCTATAAAGATCTGGATTTAAATAAGGAGTTTATCAGATATATTACTAAAGCTAAGAGAATATGTACAAAGCCAATGTATTGTGTAATGTTAAAAATTAATGAGGGTTTTGAAGAATATAAGAGTCGGTATAAATTCAAACTCAAACTATTAAACCGTAATGTTCCTGTATTCGAAAGTTTAGAATTAACTGGATCTGTTCTCGATAAAGTTAATTCATATAGGGAGTTCCTCCAAAAACATGGTAAATTTCCGAAGGACTTTTAATTTCACGAATTAGTTTTTTTTAACTTATATATTTTATGAATGTAGATTCTCTTCGCAATATACTGAGGGTACCTTAGATAATATTGTCGAGGGATAGGGGTTTGACAGTTAATTTTTTTTTAACAATTAAAAAAAAAGAAGGTACTATAATTAGTTTGGATTTTAATCAATTATGAAGATCTTATATTCAAGTTTTAGTTATTTCTAATAATTTTTTGATAAAATTTCTTACATCTATTAATTCTTCTTTAACATATGTAAAAACTTTGGAATTATCTACTTTTGCATAGCTATGAATAAGAATGTTTCTAAACCTTGCCATGTCAGATAACTTTCTACTCAACTTAGATTCAATAATTTTATTCTTTTCAAGAATTTCAAACATTTCAGCATAACTCTCAGCTCTTTCAAATCCTTTTACAGAAATAATATGTGAAGCAATATCAATACATGATTCTATTATTTCGAACAGGGAGTACTTTACAGCTTGAACATCTTTATAAATACTCAAAAATTTTTCTATTTCCACACTTTTATATTCATCTAAAAATTTTAAATTCTTTTCAATAACATCTATTTTATCTTGGATTAGATCCTTATCTATTTCCATATCTATATCTTCTCATATTTTCATAAAATTCAGAATGAGGTTTAAAATCTAAATATTTTTTCATAATCATTGATTCAAACTGGACTCTTTTGGGATCATCCACCGAGTAAATTAAATTTGAATTTTTAAGTACTGAAAAAAGAAATCTTACAGGTTTTCCATTTAGAACTCGAACGTCAATAGATTTACTAACACCGATTTTATTTTTAAATGTTTTTTCTAGCTTTCCCGCTAATTTTACTTCATACAAATAATTAGGCTTGAATCCTTCCTCAATTAATAGCCCAATATCTACATCTTCGTAAAATTCACTGTAGGAAGCAGAACCATAAAGATAAGTAGCTATTATCTCCTTTTCCTTAGACAGAATTTCCTTAAATACATTCTTTATTTCTTCTAATTTCATTTTATAATAATTCTAATACCTAACCCATTAAATATATTTTTTGCTAGCTGATTTTATTCTACTATTTTTTTTGTTCTATAATTTACCGATATGACTTAAATGAAGAAGAATTTATAAAAAGAATTCCAATTTAAAAACTCTATAAGTGTAATGGTTAAATAATAATTATTTAGAAGATTTTCCTCCTTCTATCACCTCACTTGCTTCGCTTAACCAGGTTTATTTGTTTGGTAATCCGTGTGTTATACGTCCAATTGCAGAGATAAAAACAATATAGATGAATTTCGACAAAAATCAGTTAATGTAAAATAAAATTATGGATATTACCAAAAAAGAAAAAGCATTTGAAATTCTAAAGGAATATCAAGTTTATTAACAAAATTATTGAAATTATAGGTAAACAATGGAATATCTTGTTAGAATAAATATTTGGTAGTTAATATTTTATAAATTCTATCTTGTGCTTTGGATGAATAATCGTTCTTTATTTTGTTCCTTTTCCCATTTTTTACGCTCAGAGCGCAACTTGAATAAATCTACGTCTTTAAAAATTAAAC
>LAZR01000916.1_pt1 | contig 20098 bp, 14 predicted proteins | sample 329461 | NCBI WGS metagenome assembly LAZR01 (sample SAMN03002196, study PRJNA259156) | marine sediment metagenome | biome: sea floor; feature: Hydrothermal impacted sediments; material: marine sediment; isolation source: Loki non-amplified sample from Loki's castle hydrothermal vent sediment ...
GCTGGGCGATGCGGCTGCTCAGGCAGCGGCGGGCGTTGGAGTCGCCTACGGCGCTTTGTCGTTATTCGTTTTTGGTCTGGCGCTTTCCAGCCCTCTCATACTGGCCGTTTTTTTGCGCTCCGGGCGCCGTCTGCTGACCGCGATTGCGGGGCTTGCCGGACGCATGCCGCGCTGGACCGGTGTGGTACTGATAGCACTGGGGCTTTGGTCCATCACCTTGGCGCTTTGATATGACGCGATTCAAACTATAACCCGGAGGTATCGTATGACATATGTCACAACCCGTTCAGACGAGTTCACACCATGGAGCGAAGAGGCAACTGATCGTCAAGGAATCAACCGCGTAAGGGCCCATATTGGCGGACTGCACTGCTCACTGTGTACCGGCACTATTGAGCGGGCGCTAAGTAGCAAGCCCGGCGTAAAACGCGTCGCGGTGAGCCTGACCCATGAGCAAGCGCTCGTGGAATACGACAGTGCTCAGGCTAATGCCAAGGATCTGATGGGGACGCTGCAACAGATCGGTTATACCCTGAGCGACCCACGCAAGGTAGAACCCTTCGAACGGCAGGAGAAAGCGCTGGCCGTCGAGCGCAAGCGCTTCGTGGTCGCGCTCGCGATGAGCCTGGCATCAGTGGGACTCATTGTTGATGTCACAAGCATCTGGACTCTCGCGCTCTCAGTCGTGGTCTATGTCAGCCTGGTCGGGTTTGGTTATGCGGTTCTGCGTGGCCAGGGTACCGCCGCCGCACTGGCCGGTAGCGTCGGCCTGGCTGCGGGCGGGGTCGCCTTATTCGCTTTGCGTGCCAGTGGCGTGCTCACCGGGTTCGAGCCCTTACTGGTCGCTGTACTCGCACTGGGTATCATGTTCGGCGTTGCCAGGCATATGTTGATTATGGGGGTACAGGCGCTACGGCGAGGTATTCTCAACCAGCATGTGCTGGTGGAGATCGGGGCCTTCGCGGGACTGACAGGTGGCGGCATCGGGCTCGTTCTTCAGCCTGAAGGTTATCCCACTGCCGCGTTTTTTGCGGTGTCAGTGATGGTGCTTACCTACCATATATTCTCCGAATGGTTATCGCTGATCGTGAAAACGCGCAGTGCACAATCGGTTAAACGATTGCTGGATTTGCAACCCAACACGGCACACGTGGTTACAGAAGATGACGAACGGGATCTGCCGGTAGAGCAAGTGGCATCCGGTATGCAGGTGCGGGTGCGACCCGGCGAGCGGATCCCGGTTGACGGTGTTGTTATCAGTGGTTCCTCCGCCGTGGACGAAGCGCTGATTACCGGCGAGTCGCTGCCGGTGGACAAATCGACGGACGATACCGTTGTGGGCGGAGCGATCAATGGCAACGGTACGCTGTTGATCCGGGTCACTGCGGTCGGTACCGAAAGCTTTCTGCATCAGGTGATCAGCAGCGTAGAAGATGCGCGAGCCCTCAAACCCGGCCTGCTGCATATCGTGGATCGTGTGCTGCAGGTTTATACGCCCACTGTTTTGATCATCTCGATCCTGGCTTTTCTGGCCTGGACCTTGGGGCTTTGGTTATTTGGGGCCGAGCCCCTGTTCCAGCGTGCCGTGTTTGCCGCATTGACGGTACTTGTTATGGGTTATCCATGTGCGGTCGGTATCTCCGCACCGCTGTCGATTGTAAGGGCTGCGGGTGAGGCCGCGGACAAGGGCGTGTTGATGCGCACCGGTGAAGCTTTTCAGGCGCTGCGCACGGTCGATACGATCGTGTTCGACAAAACAGGCACGCTCACTGAAGGTCGGCCCGCCGTGCGGTCTGTTATCAGTATCGACGGCGATGAGAACAACTTGCTGGCTATCACCGCCGCGGTGGAGGCGGCGTCTGAGCATCCACTGGGCCGGGCGGTGGTCGAAAAAGCGCTGGAGGCCGGGGTGAACTTCCCCGACGTGGAGGATTTTCAGGCCGAGTCCGGTCGCGGCGTGAAAGCGCAGGTTGATGGTGAGACTGTCTGGGTTGGCAGTCCGGCGTTCCTGAAATCACAAGGTATCGACCTGAGCGCATTGGCCCAAAGTGTGGAAACTGCCGAACAGCAGGGCCATACGGTGATTGTCGTTGCCCATGATAATCGTCTGCTTGGTGCGATCGCCCTTGGCGACGCTCTTCGCGTTGATACCATTGAAACCATCAGCCAACTCCACGAACTCGGCATCCGCACTGCCATGCTTACGGGTGACAACGAGCGCACCGCCCGCCACATTGCAGAGCGTGCCGGCATCAACGAGGTATATGCTAGCGTACTGCCTGCAGACAAAGCTGAAGTCCTGCGTGAGATGCAACGACAGTCGCGAGTCGCGATGGTCGGCGACGGTATCAATGATGCTCCGGCACTGATGCAGGCCGATGTTGGCATCGCTATGGGCAGCGGCACGGATATTGCCATCGACTCTGCCGACATCATTATTCTCAACGGGCGTTTGGGCGCCGTCATTACGGCTTGGGAAATTAGCCGTTGGGGGTATCGCAAGATGCTGCAGAACGTGAGTCTTGCCTTTTTGTTCAACGGCATTGGCATTCCCCTGGCGACCACCGGGTTGATCTATCCGGTCTGGGCGATGGTTGCAATGGCCACCAGCGTCACCGTTATTTTTATCAATTCGCTATGGCAGCGACCGGGCATGTTTTTCGATGCAGTGGCGAGCGTGGGTGATAGAACTTAATGTAGGGGACGTCATTCTCAAAAGACTGGGGAAACATCATGCTTCAGATTGGTAAGGTTACGGAACAACTCGATATCAGTGCCGATACGCTGCGCTATTACGAAAAAATCAACTTGTTACCCCGGGTTTATCGCAACACCGCTGGTGTTCGACAATATAGCGATAAAGATCTGTCACGCTTGGGCTTTATCAAGCGTGCCCAAAAAATGGGTTTTAGCCTGGCGGAGATCTCAGCGCTCCTCAATTTCCGGGAAAATCCTCAAGCAGCCCGACCACAGGTACGCTCACTAGCGTTTCAGAAGCTGACGGACATTGAGCTTCATCTGGAAGAGCTCGGGCGGCTTCGGGATGAGTTGCGACTACTCACGAACCGTTGTGGCGCAAGCCCGGACGGATGCCCGATTCTGGAATCACTCGATAACTGAGGAGCCTCTGAATAACCTCTGAATTGACCCTGGCTTTCAGAGGTGCCCTAGGTAGCCGGTATAGCGTTGTGTCTGGCATGCGGTGCTGCGCTTCAGGCTCAGCATAAAAATGATGAGAAACCAGAAGATGTTTTTTGATTCACCTCCCAAAATGCATGTTATTCTAAAAAAGACTTAAACTTTCGTTTTAATACTTGACCTGTGAGCGGCTAAAGACCTGCATACTCGCGCCAGCTCAAAAACGACCTTGAAGCATGTGACTCACCCGACAGGAAGCCATTAACTTGGAACGCCCACGGCCTAACAAATTCGCACTTTTTCTGCTGACCCTTATTGTGGTTTTTCAGCCGATGGTGTCGTTTGCCTTGACGTTACCGGGACAGCATGTTGGAACCTCCTCAAATGCACCGGTTATGGAAGACTGCCCCAAAGCAATCAGTTTTGGGGCGGCTACAGACCAAGCTGATGAAAAGTGCGAGGGCATGACGCTGGAAAGCTGCTCTTTGGCTACTAGCCAGGGCAATTGTGGGCTTTCAACGATTTTGCTTCCTGCTGGCGAATTCAAGCAAGTTATCCAGTCTACGTCTGATCAGCTACCGATCGCTGTTGAGGGCGATTACCGCAGCATCATACTCGATACCCTGACTCCCCCACCGAATACCTCAATAGCCTGAATCAATACCTGACTTGTTTGCCCGTCTAACCCCCAGCTAATTCGGGTGAGCGGGCGCATGTGTGCTATTACGAGGAAATATCATGAAACCACCCAGGCGTCCTCTGGCGGGATGCATGAGCACTCTGATACACCAGCCTCCGTGCCAGGGTCTGAAGGCTAACAAGTCTTAGGCCGGGAGAGCCGCACACCCGCGGCCCTCCCCCTCACTAACTCAATTTGATGATTTGGAGAAAGAACCAATGCGATTTGCCTTATTGGTGGCACTGGTTGCTATTGCTTTTATAGCTGGTTTGCTGGGCCGTCCATACGTGTTCTCTGAAGTGTCGGGAACAGCAATGAACGTATCCAGCGAGTCGGCAGGCAAAGAAGCACCGCTTTACTGGGTTGCACCAATGGACCCTAACTATCGGCGAGACAAACCTGGGCAGTCCCCCATGGGGATGGACCTGGTGCCGGTTTACGACGACAACAGCTTAGATAACGAGGACGGTGGCGTCAGTATTAACTCACAGATTCGCGCTAACCTCGGAGTCAAAACCGGTGTTGTGACGCGGGGCGCCGTTGCTATACCTGTCTCGACGGTGGGTTACGTCACTGACAATGAAGAGCAGCTAACGCTGGTTCACAGTCGAATTTCTGGCTGGGTTGAAGTGCTCCATGTGAAGTCCGTCGGCGAAAACGTTAAGAAAAACCAACCGCTGTTTGAGATCTATTCACCGGAGTTGGTCAACGCCCAGCAGGAGTTTCTGCTTGCCCTGCGTGTCAGTTCGGGCCCGGTCGCCGAAGCGTCCGGAAACAAACTCCGCGCTTTGGGGATGACGGACGCCCAGATTGCATCGCTGAAGAAAAATGGAAAAGCGCTGCAGCGGATAACCATGTTTGCACCCAGCTCCGGTTATGTAACGAACCTGAATGCCCGTGCTGGTATGTATATCCGCCCGGACACTGAAATCATGGCGATCGGTAGTCGGGATTCGGTCTGGATAATTGCAGAATTTTTTGAGCGTCAGGCAGGCCTGGTGAAAGCTGGGCAAGAGGTGCGTTTCACAACCCCGGCACTGCCCAACAGGGAGTGGCAAGGCACAATTGATTATGTCTATCCGGAGCTCGATCGTCGCACACGGAGTCTTCGGGCAAGAATTCGTGTTCCCAACACGGAGGGTACTCTGCGACCCAATATGTTCGTCCAGTTAACAATGGATGCGCCCATTGGTGAAAACTTACTGACTGTTCCAAGGTCCGCGCTGATCCAGCGTACCAACAGCCAGCACGTGCTGGTTGCGGAGGGCGACGGCTATTTTCGTCCCGCACCGGTGCGCACCGGCCAGGAAGCCGGCAATCGTATTGTGGTCATTGACGGTCTTAATGAAGGTCAGCGGGTGGTTACATCTGCTCAATTTCTAATCGACTCGGAAACCAACCTGGAGGAAGCCCTGTTGCGTTTCGAATCCGGCCAGACCAGCGCATCCAGCGGCAAAGGGAACGCCGAAACCGCAGGGTTAATCACCGGGATCGGGAGAATTTCAGAACTTGACCTCGGCGGCGAATCCGCAAGCATCACACTGAATCACGGTCCTATAACGGAACTGAGCTGGCCCGCCATGACGATGACCTTTGGGATATCAGAGTCGGTGGATACGACCGGACTGGACATGGACCAGAAAGTCACCTTTCGTTTTCGCGAGACCCCCCAAGGCTATGTGGTCGAAGATCTGACCGCCATGCCAGAAACACAACAAAATACTGGAGAATAAACCATGAAGTTCACCACTCTTGCACTATCAATGGTCGTTGGCTTTGTCACGGTTCCTGCATTGGTCACTGCAGATGAGGCCATGTCGTCCATGCCCGGGATGGCAGCCGGGCAGTCCGTCGATGCAATTGAAAGCAGCGGCGTCATCACCGCCATTGATCACAACAACCGCAAGGTAACCTTCAAGCACAAGGCCATCCCGGAACTAAGCTGGCCCCCCATGACCATGGGGTTCTCGGTTGATCCGAACGTTGACATGAAGTCGGTCAATACGGGCGATTCGGTTACTTTCACTCTCACCCCGTCGAAAAGCGGGCAAAAAGTGACCCGCATCAAGAAACAATAGGTCCCTGCGGGTGCCTGCGACCGCAACCCGGGCATCCGCGCATTCCAGAACCGGATGAACAATATGATCAATACCGTTATCCACTGGTCACTCCATAACCGTTTTTTTGTGCTGCTTGCCACACTGATCCTTACCGGGTGGGGCCTGTATTCGCTGAAAGAAACGCCGATTGATGCCATTCCGGACCTGTCGGACGTGCAGGTTATCGTTAAAACCAGCTATCCGGGGCAGGCACCGCAGGTTGTGGAAGACCAGGTTACCTATCCCCTTACCACCGCCATGCTGTCAGTACCAGGCGCGAAAACTGTTCGCGGCTATTCCTTTTTTGGGGATTCGTTCGTGTACGTGATATTCGACGACGATACCGACCTGTACTGGGCTCGCTCCCGGGTACTGGAATATCTGAGCCAGGTGGCCGGGCAATTGCCGGCCAGCGCCAAACCGGAACTGGGGCCAGATGCCACCGGTGTGGGCTGGGTGTTTGCCTACGCGCTGGTTGATCGAAGCGGCAACAATGATCTGGTGGATCTGAGGTCTCTCCAGGACTGGTTTTTGAAGTTTGAATTACAAACCGTCCCCGGGGTCTCGGAAGTGGCCAGCGTTGGCGGCATGGTCAAACAATATCAGGTGGTGGTCGACCCCAATCGTCTTCGTGCCCACGACATTACGTTGCAGCGCATCCAGGTGGCGATTAACCGGGGCAACCAGGAAGCAGGTGCCTCGGTGATTGAGATGGCGGAAGCGGAATACATGGTGCGAGTGACCGGTTATCTGACTAACGCCGATGACCTTAGGCAGATCCCCCTCGGCGTAAACGTTAATGGCAAGCCACTGCTGCTCAAGGATGTGGCGGATATCCGACTGGGGCCCAAGATGCGACGGGGCATTGCCGAGCTCAATGGCGAGGGCGAGGTTGCCGGTGGCATTGTGGTGATGCGGTTTGGCGAGAATGCCCTTGCAACCATTGAGGGCGTGAAGCAGCGCCTGCGGGAAATCGAGCCCAGCTTGCCCGACGGTGTGGAAATTGTGCCCACCTATGACCGCTCGACCCTGATCAACAACGCCGTGGACAATCTTTACACCAAGCTGGTGGAGGAGTTCCTCGTTGTTATTCTGATCTGCGCCGCGTTCCTCTTTCACCTGCGCTCATCCCTGGTTGTGATTGTCAGTCTCCCGGTGGGCATTCTGACGGCGTTTGTGGTCATGCACTATCAGGGTATCAACGCCAATATTATGTCTTTGGGCGGGATCGCCATCGCCATCGGTGCCATGGTGGACGGGGCTATCGTGATGATCGAAAACGTCCATAAACACATAGAAAAAACACCGTTGACCGCTGAGAACCGTTGGTCGGTCATCGCCCGGGCGGCCGGAGAAGTTGGCGCGCCGCTGTTCTTCTCACTGATGATCATCACCGTCAGCTTTTTACCGGTATTCACCCTGGAGGCGCAGGAAGGCAAGCTCTTTGCCCCCCTTGCATTTACCAAGACCTACGCAATGGCAGCCGCCGCAGGGCTGGCGATCACGCTGGTTCCGGTGTTAATGGGGTATTTCATTCGTGGCAACGTTATTCCGGAGCACCGCAACCCTCTCAATCGTATGCTGATCGCGATCTATTCGCCGGTCATTCGCTGGGCGTTGCATCGGCCGGCCATCATGATCATTGGCGGACTGGTCGTGCTCATGATAGGGCTGTGGCCAGCCAATAGATTGGGTAGCGAATTCATGCCGCCACTCAATGAAGGCGATCTGATGTATATGCCGACGACTTACCCGGGCATATCCATCGGCAAGGCACGGCAGATTTTACAACAGACCGACAAAATGATTGCGACAGTGCCAGAAGTGGCGACAGTTTTCGGCAAGATCGGTCGCGCGGAAACAGCGACCGACCCGGCACCACTGACCATGATTGAGACCTTCATCCAGTTCAAACCCCGTGACCAGTGGCGACCGGACATGACACCCGACAAAGTCCGAAAAGAACTGGAACGGATCGTTAAACTGCCAGGGCTGACAAATGCCTGGGTTATGCCCATAAAAACCCGAATCGATATGCTCTCTACCGGCATTAAAACCCCCGTGGGCATCAAGGTGGCCGGTTCCGATCTAGCGGTTATTGAGAGCATTGGCCAGCAGCTTGAGGCCATTCTCAACAAAGTCCCCGGAACCGCTTCTGCGTTCTCCGAGCGGGTAGCCGGTGGCCGCTATGTCAAAGTGGATATACAGCGTGACACCGCTGCCCGTTTTGGTCTCAACATAGAGGATGTTCAGGCCGTCGTACGCACGGCGATCGGGGGCATGGATGTGGCAACCACCGTGGAGGGGCTGGAGCGCTATCCCATCAATATGCGCTACCCCCAGCAATATCGGGACTCAGTAGCGCAAATGCGGCTACTGCCGATAGTGACCCCCGACGGGCAGCGCATTGCCCTCGCCGATGTCGCCGATGTCCGTATAGATAACGGGCCACCGATGATCAAATCCGAAAATGGTCGCATCAACGGCTGGACCCTCGTGGATATTGCAGACCGGGATCTGGGAACCTGGATTGAAGACGCGCAGGCACGGGTTCGGGAAGAGCTTGATTTGCCCGCAGGTTATTCCGTCACCTGGTCCGGTCAGTATGAATACATGCAGCGGGCCAAAGAACGGCTGACGGTGGTCGTTCCGTTGACGCTCGCCATTATCCTGATACTGCTATACCTGAACTTCCGTAATCTCATTGAGGTGGGCATCATCTTTGGCACCCTGCCCTTCGCCATGATCGGCGGTATCTGGTTGATGTATCTGCTGGGCTACAACTTGTCAGTAGCGGTGGCGGTCGGGTTTATTGCCCTCGCCGGTGTTGCCGTTGAAATCGGCGTGTTGATGCTGGTTTACCTGAACCAGGCCTTGCGCGAGGCGGTGGAATCCGTCGACCACCAGATGTCCAGGCTCACCCCGGAGTTGCTCGGCGAGGCCGTTTCCCGTGGCGCTGCCCAGCGAGTGCGTCCCATCATGATGACATTTTCTGCCATCGTCGCGGGTCTCGTGCCCATCATGTTTGGCAGTGGTACCGGTTCCGAAGTGATGCAGCGCATTGCCGGCCCCATGATCGGCGGCATGGTCACTACGCTTATTCTTACCCTGCTACTGATTCCTGTGATTTTCTATTTATGGCAGCTTCATCGCCTGAAGCGCTTTGTACGTGAAGGAGCTCAATCATGACATTCGCTCTAACTCGATTCCTGATCCGTCCTATTCTCGTCGGTTCCATCCTGACGATTGCAGTTTCCGTCAGCTATGTCCGGGCTGAGGTACAACCCGGACGGCCGGCGGATATTAATGACTGGATTGAAAAGGCACTCGACACCAATGCGTCGCTGGCTGGCACGCGAGAAACGATCTCCGCGGCCCGCGCCGCCGGCGAAGCCAGCGGCACCTGGGATGACCCGGTGGCGAAATACGCGTTAGCGCCACAAACCCTGGAAGGCGGAAGCACGGTAGGCCACCGCTTTGAAATCTCCCAGAAACTGCCCTGGCCTGATCAGTTGGAGGCCTCTGAAAACGCGGCGGCTGCCCAGATAAGAGGTGCCCGTGCCGACGCCCAGTGGGCGGAGCGACAATTAACAGCGCAGGTAAAAGCGGCTTACGCGAATTGGTGGTATATCGATCAAGCCATTCAACTGCACCATCAAACCCGCAACCATGTCTCGCAGCTTATTGAGATCACCGAGCAGCGGCTGGCCTATGGCAAGGCTCCGCAAAGCCAGTTGCTGCGGCTCACAACGGAACTTGATGCGCTGGATGCCCAGTTTATTGGCCTGGGAGAGGAACAGGACAAGCTGCGTGCCAGCCTGTTACCGCTGTTGGGTGCTGAGCCCGATTCGCAGCCTGTTTCATTGCGGGTTCCTCCGCTCTCAGCTTTACCACGGACAACCGACATGACTGACGCGCACCCGTTGCTGTTGTCTGTCAAAGCCCGAAAAGAAGCCGCCGCCGCCAGGCTAAAAGAAAAAGAGGCCGGTCAGCGCCCTTCTTTTACGGCAAATGCGGGCTACAACAGTCTCTGGGCCGACGAAGACAAGCGCTGGACCATCGGCGTTGGTGTTCAGATACCCTTCACCGGACGCCGCCAGAGCAGCGCCGTACAACAGGCAAAATCCCAACTGGCACAACAGGAGTGGAATCTGCTCCAGACTCGCCGGGAATGGAAGGCCGCGACCGCCCAGGCGATTGCGGCGATCCGCGCCAGCTATTCGCGACTGGATATTCTTAAGGACCGGCAGGTGCCGAACCAGACCGCACACTGGCAGGCGATGCTGGACGAAATCGGCAGCGGGCGTGGCGATATCGAAGCCGCCATCGACAGTGCCCGGAAACTGACGGCTCTCAAACTGGAGAAAGCAAGACTTCAAAGGCAACTGTTCGCCGCGTTGGGTCAACTTGAAAGCTGGCTGCCAGAGGCCGCTGCTGTTCGATAAGAGGCATGGAGGTCACTTCTTTGTGATTGACAGGTGCCTCCCTTGTTATTACGTTAAGTTACAAGCTTAGATTATTTTACATTTCTCGCGAGGATGAACTTTATGCTGTTCCGTCAGCTTTTCGACAAAACGTCCAGCACCTATACCTACCTCATCGCCTCAGGCCGCGGGCGGGAAGCGGTGATTATCGACCCCGTAAAAGAATCTACGGAGGCCTATCTTGGATTGATTGATCAACTTGGCCTCAAACTTGTCAGGGCGATCGACACCCACACGCACGCTGATCACGTCACCGCCCTGGGCGCTCTGCGTGACGCCACTCAGTGCGTCACCATCATGGGTGAATTTACCAAGGCGGAATGCGTGTCAGAGCATGTGTCGGAAGGCGACCGGATCGACATCGACGGCATCCGCCTGGAGGCCATATACACCCCTGGCCACACGGATGAGTCCTTCAGTTTTTACTGGAATCAGGGCAGCCAGCAGGCCGTCTTCACGGGCGATGTACTGTTGATTCGCGGCAGTGGCCGGACGGATTTCCAGGGCGGCGATCCGCGCAAAAGCTACGATTCCATCGTCAACAAGCTGTTCTGCTTGCCAGACGATACGTTGGTGTATCCCGCCCATGACTACAAAGGAATGCTGAGCTCTTCCATCTACGAGGAAAAACATTACAACCCACGTCTGGCGGGCAAATCGGAAGCCGAGTACGCCCAGATTATGAATAATCTGGATTTGCCCAACCCCAAGCTGATGGATATTGCCGTACCGGCTAATCTGGCCTGTGGCAAGCAATAGTGGCACTTGTGAGCATGAATTTTCGCCCAGGAACACATTATTCGAATCGATGAGAATCTCTATGGACAGCTCTGGATGACGAAACACACGAGAGTTAGGATTGAACCCACATGGGAAGAATTCAATGAACTGGACTGCAAATATTCAAGGCCTGATTGGAGGCATCGGCACTGGCGTCGGCAGCGGCTGTCTTTTGTGCGGCCCCCTCTGCCGCCAGTGAAACCTTAATTCGCCCATTTTGTTAGCCCTATAGCCGCCCACTGTTTTGCACATTGGTTACCCAAAAGACACCCAGTTCGTTACCACCGCTGGACATTGCGCGCACTGAGTCAAGCACGGTATCAACGTGGCTATCATCAAGTAGAATATCCACACGGATTCGGGGAACGTAACCCACCACCATATCGCGAGCCGAGAGGAAAGGATCGTGTACCTCCTTTGCCCCATGTCCCTCAACATGACTGAAAGTAAAACCCTCTATTTGCGTTAAACTACGCAATAAGTCAGATAAATTCTGCTGACTATTGCTGTGCACAATCATAATAAGAACTTTCATACCATCACCTCTTTGTCAGTGTGCAACCTGGCTTCGGCCCGGCCTTCAAGCCACGCGTAGAGTGTTGGCAGCAATACTAAAGTAAGTACCGTTGAGGAGAACAAACCACCGATAACCACAACAGCTAATGGTCGTTGTAACTCAGACCCGGGGCCAGTGGCGAACAACAGTGGCATGAGCCCGAAACTTGCGATCAAGGCAGTCATAAGTACTGGCATCAAACGACGTTCGGCACCTTCCTGTACGGCTTGAATAATACTACGCCCAGACTCACGTAACTGGTTAAAATAAGTAACCATCACCACACCGTTAAGAACAGCGACACCAAACAAGGTTATAAAACCAACCGAGGCAGGGACGGAAAGATACAGACCAGACACAAAGAGACTGACAACGCCACCGATCATTGCGAAGGGGATATTTAAGATTATCAAGCTTGCCTGCCCCAACGAACGGAACGTAATAAATAGCATCAAAAATATTAACGCGATTGCAATAGGGACTACGAGGACCAAGCGAGCAGAAGCGCGTTGTTGGTTTTCAAACTGTCCGCCGAAGGTAACGTAGTAACCTGGTGGTAGTGTTATATTGCGCTCAATAGATTCACGAACCTCATCGACAAAACTGACCACATCGCGTCCATCAACATTGGACTGTATGACCACCTGTCGTTTAGCCGACTCGCGTGTAATAGCCACAGGTCCATCTACTTCTTGAATATCCGCCAGGCTACTCAATGGTATTTTGTTACCGTTGGGCGATTCCACAAACAAGCTTCCGATAGCCACCGGAGAAAACCGCGCTTCTTCAGGGTAGCGAAGTAATACACCGATGCGCTGATTGCCTTCGATTACCTCGGTGACAACACGGCCCCCGACAGCCACTTCTATCAGCTGATTAATATCTTCGTTATTGATGCCAAAACGGGCGATAGCCTGAGGGCGAATGTTAATTTCCAAATAACTCTGCCCTGACAGCTGTCCACGAAACACGTCCACGGCGCCGGGAACGTTATTGACCAAGGCTTTGATTTGTTTAGATTTTTCTTCCAGAACAGAAAGATCGTCGCCGTAGAGTTTAATCGCCATAGCGGCACGCACGCCCGTCAACATCTCAGATACGCGCATGTCAATGGGTTGGGTAAACGCATAGTCAATGCCAATAAATTGATCCAATTTTTTACGCAGATTTTCCTGGTGTTCTTCGAGGCTCACCGTCCACTCACTTCGCGGCTTGGTGATCAGAATGTTATCCGTTTGGTAAAGCCCCATCGGATCCAGGCGTAATTCATCGGCACCCGTTCGTGACACAACACCAGTGACCTCCGGTAGTTCCATCATGGCCTTTTGGAAAGGGGCATCCAACTCTAGTGAGCGTTCCAGTGAAACACTGGGTAGCTTTTCAATGATGACCACGGTGGTACCTTCATCCATTACCGGCATAAATTCTTTTCCGATAAAGGGGTACATAATCATAGCCACAACCAAAGCCCCAAGGGCAACGGCAATGGCGAGCTTTCGTTGGCTAAGTGCCCAATTCATTACGGGTAAGTAGGCATGCTTCAAGGCGCCTGATACGCGCCCTTCTTTTTCTGCGCCTCCTTTCATCAATAAGCTCGCTAGTACCGGTATCACGGTTAACGATAGAAGAAGGGAGGCCACGAGCGCAAAGGAAATGGTCACGGCAAGCGGCGTGAACATCTTCCCCTCAAGTCCCGAGAGACTGAAGAGCGGAAGAAAAACGACAATAATGATCAAGATGCCTGAAATAACGGGAGTTGCCACTTCCAAGGTCGCACGATAAACCAAATGTAGACGACTCACGCCTTTAGGTGCGCGGTTAAGTTGAGAGTGAATGTTTTCCACCACAACGACCGCGGCATCTACCAGAATCCCAATGGCAATAGCCAACCCTCCTAGCGACATAAGATTGGCAGGTACACCGAAAAGACGCATCATAATAAATGTAAATAAAACAGATAACGGCAGGATCAATGCGACCGTCAATGCCGCACGCAAATTTCCAAGCATTACAATCAATACCAATAACACCAGAATCACAGCTTCGCCTAAGGCCTTTTCAACGGTCCACACCGCTGCTGAAACCAAATCGGTTCGATCATAGAACGGGACTAATTCCACACCTTGAGGCAACGCTGACTGCATTGCGTCTATTTCTTTTTTAACGCCGTCTATTGTGCTGCGACTGTTAGCGCCTTTACGCAACAGCACTAAACCAGTGACAACCTCACCTTGCGCGTCAGCGGTCACCGCTCCATAGCGTGTCAACGAGTTGATACGCACGTCGGCAATATCATCCACATGCACGGGTGTGCCGTTGCGGCTGGTCACGGTAATACTGCGAATATCCTTCAGGCCAGAAAGCTGACCTTCAGTGCGTACCAACAGCACCTCGTTATTGCGATTAATACGACCACCACCGGCATTGCGGTTATTGTTTTCCAGTGTGGCTTGTAAATCGTTGATGCTGAGCCCATAGGCCATTAAGGCGTCCTGATTGGCAACCACTTCGAATACTTTTACATCGCCACCCAGTGAATTGACTTCTGCCACACCGGCAACTGAACGCAAGCGCGGACGAATGACCCAGTCTTGAATGCGGCGCAATTCTTGATTACTATAGCCAACGCCCTGAACGCGATACATATAGCCTTCGCCCAAGGGGGTTGTAACCGGCCCCAGGCCTCCTTCAACGCCATCGGGCAGTTCACTCCAGACTTGATTCAAACGCTCCGTTACCTGCTGACGCGCCCAATAAATATCGACACCATCCTCGAAGTCGATAGTGACAATGCTGAGCGCGTTCTTCGTCATCGAACGTAACACGACCTGGCGCGGCAACCCTTGCATTCCCATTTCAATCGGGAAAGTAATTCGGCTTTCTACTTCCGTAGGTGCCAAGCCCGGGGCCTTAATAATAATTGACACTTGCGGCGATGCGATATCGGGAAAGGCATCGATAGGAAGAGTGCGAAAAGCCCACAGGCCTGCAACGCTAAGGGCACCTGCTAACAGCAGGATCATTAACCGTTGTATCAAGGCAAAACGAATCAGGGAAGCAATCATAAGCTACTCGCCTCCCTGATATTGCCAATGAGATTTCAACTCTGCCACACCCTGGGTTACAACTGTGGCTCCTGTTTCCAGGCCGCTTTGGATCGGTATCAACCCATCTGCTCCAGACCCAATATCCACTTGTGTGGGCTCAAATCGGCCCCCGCCCAAGGCCTGGAATACGTACGCCTGATCGCCCACCCTGAACACCGCACTCGCAGGCACCGTCAAGCTTTGATTGACGACACCTGATATGCTCACTTCAGCGTACATACCCGGGTAGAGTAAGCCTTCCGAATTTGCCACCACGATTCGGCCCTCTAGTGTTTGGCTTTGGCGGTTAACTTCTGTGCCGAGCGATTGCAGCTTGCCGTGAAAGGGACGGTCAGGAGTGGATTGGACTTGAATCAAAGCCTCAGCGCCTACTTTGACAAGCGGTAAACTCGCGACTGGAATCTGAACTTCAAGCCAAAGACTCGAGAGATCATCGACGTGAAAAGCTGCCTCACCGGCCGGTAACAATTGACCGGATTCGATCGTTGAGACTGACACAATTCCGTCAATGGGGCTGGTCAATTCAAATTCGGCCAGTAGGTCGGGTTTATCTTCTAATGCCTGGATTTGCTGATCGGAAAGTCCAGTCAAAGACAAAAGCCGTCGCCGTTGTTTCAGGTTGGCACGGGCCGTTTTATAGTCACTGTTCACCTTGAGCAAGCGACTCTCCGAGACGATCCCTTCTCGCCTTAAGCCAGCAATCCTGGTTTTTTCGGTCTGTGTGAGCTGGAATAGAAAGAGGGCTTCCAGGTAATCGGCTTGGGCCTGGCCCAAGGTGTTACTGCGCAACTTGGCCAGTACCTGCCCCTCGCGTACACGATCGTGCGCAACGACCTTTAGCTCAGTCACGATGCCTTCCACGACTGACGCGATGCGATTGCTCTTACGCTGATCAGACGTCAAAATCCCCGTCAACTTTACGCGTGAAGCATACTCACGAGAAGCGACAGTAATCGTAGTCAAACCGGCTGTCTTGAGTTGCTCAGTACTCAACTCAAGCTCGGCGCCGTGCACCAGAACCGAAAAGAGTGGGAGTGCAATGATCAGTAGACTTTTAATGAAGATATTCATGGTTATTTTTCCTGTTCTGCATTCAAGGAGGATCGCCCAGCGGTCAGTTGAAGCTCAGCCCTCTCGGTCCATGCCAATTGAAGTAATCCCAGGTAGCGGGTATGTGCATTAAAATACGTGCTGTTAGCATCAATTAAAGACAAAATCTCCACTTCACCCGACAAGTAGGCTTTGTTGGTGAGATCCAGGACTTCTCGTGCAGGTTCAAATACACGAGCGCGATAATGCGTGGCCTGTTGCACCAGGTGCTTAAGATGAATATAACTTTGTCTTACCCGACTGGTGATATCCCGTCGTAAAGAATTCAGATCTGACTGGGCTTCCCTTACCTCGGCAAGGGACTGACTTCGTTGCCCGCTTTTTCTGTCCCAAAGCGGTACCGTAATACTGAGGCCAATGCCGATAGATTTTTGACGGCGCCCACCTAAAAAATCTTCCGCTTGAAACACACTGAGAACCGGATCAGGCCAGCGACTCGCCTGAGACAGCTTTACGTTAGACTGTGAAGCGCCTATGCGATGCTGCGCAACCACGAACAATGGTTGGTCGGCCAAATTCATTTCAAAGGTGGCTAATGGTGGCACTGACTCCAGGGGCCTCAACGGTGTTAGAGTTAAGTTGACGGTTGAGGGTAACCCTAAATAAGCGCGATATTGACTCAACGCCTCGTGGTATTCACCTTCAGCCTTGTCCAGAATCTGCTGCGCCTCTTCACGGACAAGACCCAGACGAAGGCGTTCGAGTTTGGATAATTCTCCGGCTTGTTCGCGCCGTAAAGTAGCCGCTTTCAGTTCGTCAGCCAGTTTTAAGCGTTGCTCCGCGAGTTCTAAATTGGCCGTCGTCAATTGTAACTGCCGAAATCGCATTGCCGTCTGTTGCTCAAGCACTAATCGCTGATAGCGACGGTTAGCCTTCGCACCCTGTAGTGCTTCGCTCGCTATCGCTTTTTGGTGAGAGAGGCGACCACTTAGTGGCAAGGGTAGGCTGAATGCATACTGGGTTATATCGTTGCCCCCCGAGCCATCTTCAATACCCAGCTTGTCATCACTTTGAACCGAAATCGTTGGATTGGGCCACGCCCCCGCCTGCTGCAATGCGCCTTGCCGGGCATTGACTTTTGCCTCGGCCGTTTTTATTTCCGGAGCAATGTCGAGTACACGCTGTATGCTATTTTCAAGTGTCCATAGGTCAGGCAGGGTGGTCTCTTCTTGTTGCGCTAGTGTGGTTATGGGCAACAATAATATTGCCACGAGCACGAACCTGGGTTGCGGTTGAGCCAAACTAAACATGAACTGCTCCTGTAACGGTGTGAGCCATTGGACTCGAAAAGTAAATTGGCGATTCATAACAGTGCGTCAGGGATAGAGTCATCAGCCCAACCTAAAATGTAAGTCACAAGGATGCTAAAACAGCGAAAAATATTATATTTTGTAACCGCCTTATGTTTTTAATGTCACAACAATCGGCAATACGTTTTTATTCTTCCAATACCAGCCGTTCGATTAACTAAAGAGTTGACGCATAAAAACCGACTGGCAATCGGTATTTTGTGCGTCGTTTTATATTTAAAATAAACTCCATTGATCATTTTTATTCGGTTAAGCTCTTAATATGGCTTCTAGAGCGTTGTGTATCGGTGCGGCGCCGCTAGTAATGATGACAATAGCGGTTATTAAACAAAGAGCCGCTGAACATTTAGGAAGATCACGACTTGGCGACTGAGCTAATAAATACTGCACACGTCGCTCCAAAGCCGAGCCCACAAATTGACACACTGGCTCGCTAGTTTTGAGCGGCTTTATGAGTCGCTGCATGACAACGATTGTCTCGGCGACAGCAATAGGATCTTCGGTGTGTTGTGCCACGTGCTGATCCGCCCGAAGCTCCAAGGTAACGGCATGTTCTGATAAAATGGCTCGTTTAACCCGTGGCCAATGAAAGGCACATAACAAACGTAACGCCCATTTATAGCCATTATCATAATGACGCAAATGTACTTGTTCATGATTACAGATAATGTCCAACTGTTGAGGTGTTAATAATCGTATAAGTTCGGTGGACAGGGCTGCGACCGGCTTAAAGAGACCCACTGAGAACGCCAGGGGCTGCGTTGCCTCCACTACATGGATATCCGGTGCCAGCGTTGCATAGGTGTTGGTTTCGATCGAATCAGCTAGTGCGTAAGCGCGACGCCACTGTAATAACGCGTTGATAGTAGCCCAGAAGAGAAGCCCCAATAGCCCAATGAAAAGCGTGAATTCCCCGATAGAGAGCATATGTGATGCGGGTTGCATTACGCAGCCACCGGGATTGTGACAATGATCGAATGGCAATTTAGAGTCATGATAGATTGACGGGAGTGAAACCATGACTCCAATTACCAAGCCACCTAATAGCGGCCAAGCAGCAAATAGGCGCAGTAAAAATAATCGTGAGCGAGGATTAAACTGATTAGACCATCGCAAAAATGCATGGGCTATGAGCGCACTGGCAACACTGAAGCTTAAGACCGCGACTGAAATAAGAAATAAACTATGCATCACCAAGTTCATACTGGCTTTCTTTGTTTTTGGTTTTTCTTGCGCTCCGCCTTTTTGCTGGCGATTAAATGCTCTAGGCGCTGTAAACTTTCTTCATCAATATTGACAGAAATATCCACGAAGGCTTCCAGCACCGCGTCGGCATCATTTTTGGCCAGCTCTTCTGTAATGGTTTGAATGAGAGAGCCCAACAGCGCTTTGCGTTCGACAGAAGGTGAGTAATTAAACGCATGGCCGCTTTTTACACGCGTCAACAGGCCCTTTTTATATAGACGATCCAACGTGGATTGAATGGTATTTAAGGTGCCACCACGGCGTGGCTCAAAGTGGCTATGTACCTGTTTCGCATCCGCTATGTGCTCGCGCCACAGATAATTAAGCACTAATTTTTCAAGCTCACCCAGTTGCATGGATTTTGTTACCATCGGTCAATACCGTTGCGTTGAACTATCAATTTGCACCCAAATAAACATAGAGGCATAAAAACCGATAGTCAATAGGTTTTATGTCTCTATGTTTTCGTTTGCTCTAGGACTAGCGTCTCTACTGTGCCCAAACCCGCAGCCCCTTTTGACCCGAGGGTCACGATATCAGGTTTTAGCGTGGATGAATGCGGGACGAAGCTTGCGCCAAATAGCCCAAACACTGGGTTGTCACAGCTCAACGGTTAGCTGTGAGTTGAAGCGCAGTTGAGCAGCGACTGTAGATCGGAGACTGGGAGGGCGGGCCCGACGGCGGATGCCATGATCCGGATGCTGCGGCCTCTCAGAGGCGCTGTGAAGACACTGACACTGGATAATGGCTCAGAGTTTGCGGAGCACCGGTGCGTTGGGATGACGGTCACAGCCAGCACGTATTTCTGTGATCCGTGCCGTTCAAGTCAACGCGGCATTAATGAGAATACCAACGGCCTGATCCTGCAATATTTCCCGAAGGGAACGGACTTCAGGAATGTCACAGAAGCCTAGCTAAAGCGGGTGGTGGATAAGCTTAACAATCGGCCCAGAAAGCGACTTGGACATCACACTCCGGCAGAGATATTCTGGGATGAGCATTCAGGCACTCTGAAAACAGGTGGTGCTGCACTTATTCTATGAATCCAAGATTAAAGGAGATCTTCGATGGATATCAAACAAGTTGATGAGCGATTCAGCGTAATGGCGCAACCTGGTATTGACGACATTGAACAACTGGCAAACGCGGGTTTCCGCACGATTATTGCCAGCCGACCCAGAAATGAAACGGACGACCAGCCTGATACCGAAACCCTGAAAAACAAGGCAGAGTCGCTCGGCATCACCTGGTACGAAATTCCGGTCGAACCGGGAAAGTACGCCCCAGAGGACATCGAGGCTTTTGCCAGCGCGTTGCAATCATCCACGGACCCGGTTCTGGGCTATTGTCGCACCGGTAAGCGCGCCATCCACTTGTGGGCCTATGCCAATGCGGCTCACCATCCGGTCACGGACCTGCTTGGCAAAGCCAGTGCAGTCGGCTATGACCTGGAGCCGCTGCGAGCCGATCTTGAGACGTATCGGAATCGGACGGTGAAAAACTGATCGGAAGATATGAGGTTAATAAGGTGTACCGACTGGGTATCTTCTCCCCACTTAGAATTCGTACCTACAAGCGCCTTTTCAGTGC
>LAZR01000917.1_pt1 | contig 20096 bp, 25 predicted proteins | sample 329461 | NCBI WGS metagenome assembly LAZR01 (sample SAMN03002196, study PRJNA259156) | marine sediment metagenome | biome: sea floor; feature: Hydrothermal impacted sediments; material: marine sediment; isolation source: Loki non-amplified sample from Loki's castle hydrothermal vent sediment ...
GCCTTATGGTGCTCATTGACCCATCGTAGCGTGCGTAGTGTTTCCACCCCCCAAGGCCCTAACAAAGGCGCTGTGAATCAGGACAGCAAGGCGCGATCAACTCTTATGGTAGCGCCAGTGCGGTTATCGTGGTCCTATAATGGTTGATATGTTGCGTTCGGGGGTCCCAAGGGTCTGCGAAAGCCGATCGACCCCCTAAGCGTATACGCGCGACCCCCCTATAGGTACCCCCCTCTCTCTCGGCAGCGACATCTGAGAACCAGGGATCCGGGGTTGACAGGGTCCCGGTGGGTTCTTAGGGTTCGCGTTCAGATGATGGTTAGCCTGCCCGAAAAGCCGATCGCTGAGCTGGTGCGAGAGGCCAATGCCCGCGTGGACGAGGAGAACGCGCGATACCTGCTGGGACCCCTTGGGGGTTTCCCCCCGGCGGAGGTGGACCGCGAGATTGCGCGAATCAAGAGCGTCATACGCGGAAAGGAGACGCAGTGATGGCAACGGACGACATCGCCTTTCAGCGATACATGGAGTCGTTCCCGGCGGGGAGCATTATTCCGATGACTGCGCAGGAGCTTTGGCAGGTACAGAAGCTCGATCAAGCGAACGCGCTGGGTCGCTCTCAATTCCTGGGGTTGCCCATCGGCGATATTTTGGGTGCCGGCCTCAGCGTGCCGCTCGGTAGTGGGAATCCATTCGGACCTTTCCCTACCCTTGATCCTGCGGCAAGGCAAGCTATGCCCGGCAACTTGGTGATGATGCGAGGCGATCCACCTAAGGTGATCTACGACGAAGTGGGTTGCAACTGGGAGCCCTGGCTTATCGGCCTTGAGGCGCTGGCCTATCTGGCCGGCGGTCTGCTCTGGGCATGGTTTTGCACGGTGGTATAGATGGCTACAGCTCGGATCATCATCGCGTTCGATTCTTCCCAGCAATGGAGTGTGGCTGGCGAGGAGACGGCCATACGCGAGCAATATGAGGCTTTGCGGGGCGTGCTTCAAGAGGTCGACGGTGTGCATCCCCGGTTCTTCGAGCTGACGGGGTTCCGGGACTTGGCGGATCGCAAGCCGGAGCAGTTCATCGTTCGGGTGGAGGACATCAAGGCCGTGGACCTCCAGGAGACGTAGCGATGTTCGAGCTGACCCCAATGCCCGCCTCCGAGTTCCCGCGGGATTTTGATCTGACGCCATGCATGGTGGAGAAAACCAGCAACGAGAGCACCACCCAGGCCATGATCGACGCTGGCATAATACCTCTCGGGATCGTTCAGCTTGGGCTCCAGGCGAAACACAAGAAGGGTTTCTCCGAAAATGGCTAAAAGCTACCTGAAAGAGACGGTCAAGCAGAGCCGGCCGATGGCGACGGCGGCTGAGCTGGTAGAGTGCCTCCAGGAGAACGATCTAGGCGTCAAGGAAGGGAAGCGTGCCATGTGGCGGCTTCTCGGCCGGTTGTCGCCGTTTTACAAGTCCGAGGTTCAGCGGCTGCGCGACAAGTACCTTGCTGAGCGGTACCACCTTCGAGACGCGAATCGGATGGCCATGCTGGATCTCGCCGCCACCTTGCCGACCGCCCATGAGCTGCCCGACGGTTTATTGGACTCCCTGCGTCCCGGCGGCATTCCGGACCCCAAGGGTGGTGTGGGAGCTTACGCCGCCCGAGACAAGGCGGCGCAGGAAGCGATGTCCGGCAATCTGGCCATGATGAAGGGTGTGCCACCTGAGGATTCGGACGCTGTCGAACTTCTGGAAAAGACCAATGCCTTGCCACCGCCAACGACCCCTGTTCCCAAGCGGCAGGCTTCCCTGGAGACGCAGTTTGAGCAATTGTCGGCACGGGTTCGTGAGTGTTCGGTCGGCAAGCGGACCGGTATCGGGCATTCCGTCGTGTGGGTCTCGGCCAACCTTCGGACGCCCTTGAATCGCATCGACGGTGAGGGTGTCCCCGGCCCGGAGGCCCTGGCGATGCTGTTGTGGGCGCAGCAGAACGAGACGGAATATCGGCGCCTGTACGACTGCAAAAGAATTCCCTCTCGGGGTATTGCGGAGGACCAGGAAAAAGGGTTTATTGACACCGGAGACCCGATCGAGGATATAATAGCCCGGATACGGAAAGCCGGGATGCCTGAAAGTCCGGTAATTCCGGAATCTGGAGAATCTCATGTGCAAGTGCGACATTTGCAAGCGGCGGAGCCGGGCGGTGACCATGCTGGATCACAAGGTGGTGTGCATGGTGTGCCTGAGCTACCTGTTGCGGGGCGTGAAGGTGACGATTCTGGGCGAGAAGGGGGACCGGGTGGCCATCCTGACGGATCTCCGGGAGCTGATATTCCAGGACCGGAATCCGACGAAGCGGGAGCCGCTCCCGCGCCTGCCGTTGACGCAGGAGGAAATGGCCAAGATGAAAACCGCGGATTCCCCTCCAGCGGCGGTGAAGCGGGGACCGGGACGGCCCCGTAAGGTACCGGTGCCGGTGTAGAACGATGGAAAAACCTCTAGTAATCAAGGGCGTCGACCGGCGGTCGAAGATGTACGACGAGATCGCTCGGGTCCACAAGCAGATCGTGGAGGCCAAATGGCGTGCCCAGTCGGCGGGTGTGCAGCTTCAGCTCAAACCGGTTTTGCTTGTGCATCTGGAGGAGTCGATGGCCTTCCTGGCGGAGGAGTTGCTGAAGCTGGGGAAACTCGTGGAGTCCGGCCCGGAGATTGAGACGTGAAACGACGACATAAACAGCGGCAATGGGCCAAGCGAATTCTCAAGAAGCGCCTACGTAGCCCGATGTGGCCCACCGTGACCCTAGCTGTTGAGGACGTTGCCGAAATCGCCGCGAACACGTTGGTTTGCTTGGCTCAGCACCCCAGTTTTGAAGAGATCGCAGTCCACAAAGAGTTCCACAGATGGAGTTCCGCATGATCCAGACGAAGCCTCCTCCATTTGCGTGTCCAGGGTGTGGTCTGGTGGCCAGTGGCCCGGACATAGAAGCTACCGGCCGTGAAATGGTTTTATGCCTAGATGGCTGGCCGGCCCTGTTTTACGTCCCGTGCCGTTGTGGTACACATTTCATGATCGAGGAGCAGATGAAACGTAGCCCTGGCGAACCTGTCTGGCGTAGTCGGGTGATGATGTAAAGAGAACCAGATGAACCGGCGTAGCTTTTTCTCGATCGTGGCGGCTGTGGCTGCGGTGCCGAAGGTGTTGTTGGGGTTGTGCAAGCGACCACGGCCGGACAGCTTCGCAAATTACCCAACGCGATACAGAGAACTCAGCAAGCAAGAACTTCTCACATTCGCACCAAAGGACGCTGAGGACTGGCCGGAATGGCTCAGTTTTTTGTATACCGACCAAAAGGCCCCCGGACATTACGTCGTCGAGTGGCCGCGCGGGTATGTAATCTGGATCAAGCGCCGCACGGTGTGGGATCCGACATTTCGCGCTGAGCACATGACTTTCGAGTCCCTGTGTGCCGAGGCGGGACGCAGGGCGAAACTCATAGGATTCTGATATGAACCGACGTAGCTTTTTCTCGATTGTGGCGGCGGCCGTCGTGGCGCCCGGAGCGTTGTGGGCGTTGGTGAAGCGTCCGATTTCTCGGTCGTATTGGTTTGAGCACCGTTTCACCGGCGTCGGTGGTTCCAAGTCGATGACCGTATGGGACGAGTGGGGTGAATTCCATTCATCAAAGGTTTCGCCGACACCGAAATGGAGAAACTTCGCTTCGACCTACACGAACGTGGATAAAGACGCTCTGCTCGAGTTGAGGCGTCCGGCTCACGCGAAAAAGGATTGGCGAGCACCGAAATTGACGGGAGCGAGACTGGACCAACTGACTTAAAAACCCGGCCCGCCTCCTAAGTTCCGGCCAGGACGACCGAGGTAGCAGATTGACGGCACGTACGGACCCGTACTCCTACGTGCCGTTTTTTTATGCGCGGGCCGGCTTGAAAACCATGCGAGAGCTGACAGACATACAGGCGGTCAAAGGCGAGGAGCTTCCCAGCGCTATCGTACCGAAGGAGCTGGAGGCAAACCTTCAATTCCGGCGCACGATCATCCGCTGGGCGGCCGATTCGCGCGCCAACCAGCAGACCTTGGCCGCGGCATGCGCCCGGGACGTCATTTTCTTCGCCGACGTGTTCGTCTGGGCGTTGGACGTGAAGCGTTACCCCGATTGCCCCGACCGGCCGTTCATCACCTGGGACTTCCAAGAGGAAGTGCTGCGCGACATTGACAGCGCCATCGGTCGGCGCTCCGTGGGCATCATCAAGTCCCGCGACATCGGCGGATCCACCATGCCGCTGATCGTGTTCGACAAGCACTTTCTGTTCTCGCGTTTCGTTACGCTCATGGTGGCCAGCCGAAACGAACGCTACGTGGATGACAAGGACAACCCCGACAGCCTGTTCTACAAACTCGACTACATGCACCGTTGGCTGCCGTCCTGGATGACGCAGTCGCTCGACCGCAAGAAGATGACGTGGAAGAACGCTGCCACGGGCTCCAACATCATCGGCTCCTCGACGACCGCGGACATGGGCCGTGGAGGCCGGAAAAATGCGGTGCTGGTGGACGAGCACGCTGCCTGGGACCGGAAAGAGTCCATCGAGCTTATCGGCTCGTTGCAGCACAACACCCGGTGCCGGGTTTGGGCCAGCACGCCCAAGGGCATCGGCAACGGGTTCCACCAGATCATCAGCGCGGGCAACATTCGGATCCACCGGCTGCATTGGTCCCAGCACCCTATCCACGGCGCGGGGCTTTATACGGCCGACAAGGGCAAGCTGAAGATCGTCGACGATGCCTACTGGCGCATCACGACGCCGCGCGACATTCTGTCTCGCTATCCCGAGTTAGAGAAAAAGCTGCCGCCGTCCGATGGTCTGGCCGTCCATACTTACCCGTTCATCCTGGACGGCAAAGTGCGCAGCCCCTACTACGACTATGAGTGTATGCAGTGCCCGATTCCCAAGCTGATCGCTCAGGAATTGGACATGGACTTCATCGGTTCGGGCTCTCCGTTCTTCGATCTGGACGAGATCCGCGAATACGTGCGCCTGTTCAAAAGAACGCCGTTCGTCACGGGCGAACTCACCTACGACATCGGCTATGAGAAGATCGAGTGGGCGCCCTCGAAGGAGGGGCGGCTGGAACTGTGGTTTCATCCCGATCATCTGCGTCGACCCGCCAAGGACCGTCGCTTCGTGATCGGTTGCGACATATCCGCCGGGACCGGTATGAGCAATTCGCACATCAGCGTCGGCGATTGTCGGATGCGCTGTAAGACGGCCGGTTTCACGACTCCGCACATGCGCCCGGAACGGTTCGCCGAGTACGTCTATGCCGTGGGCACTTGGTTCAACGATGCTTTCATCGCTTTCGAGGGCAGCGGCGTGGGCCGCGAGTTCGGCAGTCGATTGCGCGAGCTGAACTACCCCAACCTGTACTACATGACCACCTCCGGCGGCAAGAAATCCGAGATACCGGGCTTCTTCCCCAACGAGGACTCGAAACGCGGGCTGCTTACCGAATACGGCCGGGCCTTGAACATGCGTGAGTTCACCAACCCGGACGAAACGGCGGTCAATGAGTGCCAGATGTACGAGTGGACGGAGACGCAAGGCGTGGCCCACGTGGGTTCCGCTGCCGCTCCCGATCCCTCCAGCGCTAAGAAGAACCACGGCGACCGCGTGATCGGCGACGCCCTGACTTGGATGTTGCTCAAACGCACGAAACGGCCGGACTCCCCGGAGATTGTTTCGCGCAACACGTTGGCCTATCTGCACAAGGCAGCGGAACGCGCTGAGGTCCGCCAGGGGAGCTGGAGCCCGCGCGATACGCCGCGGCCGTGGTGTTTGGTAAGAGGATGAACATGAAGCGGAAAAAGTCAAACAAGAAGCCCGCACGCCCTCGCTATGGCGAGGGTGACCTTGTGATGGTGGACTGGATCGACGCCGCCGGATGCAACAGTTGGATTTCGGCCGAGGCGCCTCCGCTGACCCCGTGGGCTTGTCGAACCGTGGGATGGGTCCACGGCAAGAAGGCCGGGGCATTGGCGTTGTACGCAGAGAAGTCCAAACCGTCGGATACCGAGGTGGGGAGTATCGCTTCTAGAAACGTGATTCCGAATGTTTGCATCCGGAAAGTGACTGTGCTTCGGAAGGCCAAAGCGAAATACTGATGGCGCTGAACTTCGATCCATACGAGCCCAAGCAGTACAAGAGATTGCGGCAAGTGGTGAAGTACAACTACCGCGAGCTGAAGCCTTTTCGGGACGTGCGGCAGCTCAACATCGAGGCGGCGCGCGGTCACTATTACCGCTCGAAGGACGATCCGCCGGACGCCGTGCGCGATCCGGTCAACATGATGGATCAGTTCGTGCAGATACTCGTGCGCTCCTTTGTTCAGAGCAACCCGACTGTCCGTGTGACTTCACGCAGCAACCCCAAGGCGGCGAGAATCTTCCAGGAGCATCTGAATATCACGATCCAGGAGCTTGACCTGCTCAGTACGCTCAGGAGATCGGTGCAGGAAGCCATTCTGGGCTATATGGGTCTCGTCTATTGCGGCATAACCACGAACATCGATCCGGGCGGTGACGTGTTTGCCGACTCTATTCCCCTGCCGGATTTCGTGGTCGACCTGGCGCATGACGAGTTTTCTCAGGCGGACATCATGGGGCACCGCTTCGCCAGGCGCAAAGGTGAGCTGCTCGACGATGCGAATTACGATCAGGAACAGGTCGCCAAGATGAAGGGCCGACGATCCGGACGGTCCGACTTGGACGATCGCAAGGATCGCTGGGACTACAACGAAGAGCAGGGCTCGCTGTTCGATTGGGTCGACATCTGGTCGATCCTGGTGCAGCCCGCCAATGTCATAGTCTATCTGACCGATGATTCGGGGGTGACGGCCCCGCTGCGGGCTGAAAGCTACGACGGCCCGGAGTTCGGCCCCTACCCGCTCTTGGGGTTCGACCGCGTGCTGGACGAGCTGATGCCCAACAGTCGCGCGGCCATGATGCTCGATACGCACGACTTCGTGAACGGCCAGTATCGGCGCATCTTTATGAAAGAGGATCAGGCCGCCGAGTTTTACACCTACGAAGGCGGTGCCGAAGAGGATGCCCGACAGATTCGCGATGCCATGGACGGCGGGGTCTACATGGTCAACAGCAACAACGCAGTCACGCGGCGCACCAAGGGTGGAACCAATCCCCAGGCGTTGGCCACCGCCATACACGGTCGGCAGCTCTTCGACGAGTTGTCCGGTAATCTGCGACTCCTGGGCGGTGTCGGGCCGATTGCCGAGACTGCAACGCAGGAACGCCTGGCCAACGTCAATGCCTCACGCCTCGTTCGTGACATGCAGCTTCAGGTGGTGGCGTTCACCAAGAAAATCCTACAGAACATCGCATGGTACGAATGGACACACCCCACCCGGATGAGGCGCGTGGAACGGAAAGTCGGACGCAATGGGACACCTGTTTCCGAAATGTGGTCACCGGAGATACGCGAAGGGGATTTCATCGAGCACGAGATCGATATTGTGCCCGACTCGATGGAGCATCGCAGTAGCGCCCAGCAGCTTGAGCATTTGATAAAGGCAATTCAGACCGTGGTGATCCCCGCTATGCAGATGCCCAGTGAGCGGCCCGTGGTGCTTAAGACGCCCGAACTGCTAAGGAAGTATTCCGAACTGGACAATCTGCCGGAGTTGGCGGAAGTGGTCGACTACGCGGTGGACGATGCTTTTGTGAGTGCCCCGGCGGGCGGTGCGCCGCGCGCGCCGGTCGGTGCGGGAGCCCAAGGCCCAAGTGCGGCCCCTGCGCGATCCGCCGAGGACGCGCTGGTGGAGCGGATGTTCAGCGGCACGATGAGCAACAAGCAGGAGGATGAAGGCTGATGAACCAATGCGAAAATCAATGTGATCGTGAAGCTACTCGCCGGATCGCTTTCGGGATGTGTGCCGGAACGTTCGCGAGGCATACGCGACACGTCGTGCATTTATGTGACCCATGTGTGTCAAGACTCTGGAGCGAGATAGGACGCCTGTGTGGGCTCGGTATGGCTCATTGGACGGAACTGACGGAGCAGCCGATGCAACTTCGCACGACGATGCGATCCCGTATACGGAGTGCGTGGGGGCGTACCAAGTACATCCTACACGAGTGCCGTGCAACGAAATGTAGGTGGTCTGATTTGGCAAACATCTGGTGGGAAAGTCGAGTGTTGCGTCTGGAGTGAGTGTGTAATGCCAATCTACTGTTATTCCATCGCCGACAGGACTTTTGACTGGTCGTCACCGATGGATCACATCCCCCAGGCGCTGCTGGTGAACGGCAGAATCGCCCGGCGTGACATCCGCGCGGAACATGCGGGCCGGCGCAGCGGCGATCCGTGGGTGAACCATACGAGCTTGGCCCTGAGCGTGCATCCTCTCGACGTTATGAAATACCGGAAGGATGCGCACGCTAAAGGTTTGGACGTGAAGATCCAGGACGACGGCATGGTGGCGTTTCGATCACGCAACGCTCAGAAGAAATACTGCCGCGCCTATGGATACGTGAATTTTGGTGACTGCTGGTAATGGAGAATGGCAATGTCTGATGTAGAACCCCGCGATGTTGCGGATGACGTACAGGAACCGGCGGGCGATGTTGTTGAACCGTCCGACGTTCAAGTAGTCGACGAACCGGCAAGCGAATCGGTTCCGGCTGCGGATGAACCCAGTGGCGCCGCCATCAGCGAAGCGATCTTAGGGCGGGCTAAGGATTACGGCCTGTCCCCGGCTGATCTGGAAGGCTTCGATGGGCCGCGACTGGAGCGCATGTTTTCGACGATCGATCGCCGGATCATGCAGCCGCCGGCTGGGCAGGTCCAGCCCCAGGTTCCGGGTGCTCCGGCGCCCGTGACGCCGGGCATGGCACCGGGCGTGGTGCCGGGTGACTACACCCCGTTAAAAATTGAATTCAGCGACGAGCTGGACGATTCGCTCGTCGGGCCGATCAAGACCGTCGTGGAACACCTGAACGGGCAGCTTCAAGAGGTTCACGCTTTCCGCCGGCAGGCTCAAGAAGAGTTGCGGGCGATGAACGTACTGCGTGAATTCAACGATTTTGACGGCTTCCTTACGAAACTCGGCGAAGACTGGGCGAAGGACTATGGAGTCGGCGCAACAGTGGACATGGACCCGCAAAGCAGTGAGTTCCAGAAGCGCCTGGAAGTGTTCCACGGCGCCAAGAGCTTGCAGGCGGACGCACAGCGGCGCAGGCAGCGGATGAGCGTATCAACCGCTCTGACGCGGAGCCATCATGCCGTACATTGGGATCGCATAGCCGAAATGGAGCGCACGAAGCTCGACGGCAAAATCGATCGGAGACGAAGAGGGTCTGCCGAACGCCCCGTGAAGGGCAAGCAGCCCGCAATGTCTCCGCGCGAGGAAGCGATCGAAGCTTGGAGATAATAGCCTTCAGCCATCAGCCGTCAGCCTTCAGGGTTGATAGCTGATAGCTGATAGCTTCTTTTAAGGAGTTTGGTATGGCGACAAAAACGTATACCGACATCCAGGATCGCGTCATCAATTCGCTCAAGAGTTTGCAGAAGGGTGAATGGTTCGATTCCATGCAGACGTATCAGGATTATCCGATGCTGCGCGTGGCGATGACGATGGGTCGTGAGAAGTCGGGTAAACAGTTGAGTTTCAGAATAGGTGTCGGCTCGGAGAACGAGGACGGGCACAGCGGCCTGTACGAGGACTTCGATGTTGATCGCCCGGACGTGATGACCGAAGGGACCGTGGACTGGCGTAACCACCGTAAGGGATTCGCCATTGACGAAAGAGAACTGGATCCCATGCAGGATCCCGAGTCCCTGGTGGATGACATGGAGGTGCTGCGCAACGACATGTGGTCTCGCACCGCAGACGACTTCGAGCTCAAGTCAATGCAAGTGCCGGCCACTTCCGACAAGCTGTTGCCTTTTGGGATTCCGTATTACGTGGTCTGGGAGGACAGCAGCGCAGGCAAGTTCACTGCCGATCTGCCCGGAAGCCATACGGCTGTAGCGGGTATCGATCCGGCCGTGCAGACGGCCTACCAGAACTACACCGCGACTTACGTGAACCCCACGCGGGATGATCTGGGCAGGCGTGTCTCTCGTGCTATCCGCCAGACGAACTGGCGACCGCCCATGAACATGCGCGGTGACGAGAAGGTGACGCACGCGATCTACATGACTCAAGAGACGATCGAAAACAACGAGATCATGGCGGCCAACCAGAACGATCAGCTCGGGGCGGACACGCAGCCCATGCTTAACAGAAGCATGTTGGCGCGGATTTCGCCGACGTGGCTGCCTGTGTTGGATGGCGAGGCGGCCTCAGGCAGTAATCCGGTGTACATCATCAATCATGCGTACTTCTATCCTGTCTTCAAGAAGGGTTGGAAGTTCCGCGAGTACCCGCCGCGCCAGGCTGCCAAACAGCCGTCGGCGGTCGAGGTGTACAACTTGTCGGTCTACAACTACGCGTGTCCGTTGCGCAACCGACAAGCCGTGGTGGCCATCAGCGCGCCGTTCGGTGAGTAGTAAACATAGCCTTCAGCCATCAGCCGTCAGCCTTCAGGGTTGATAGCTGATAGCTTCTTCACAGGAGTTTTGATATGAGAGCAGTAGGATACAGACCCAGTGCCAAGGTCGCCGACACCGGTCGGATGTGGACGAAGTCCATCTGGGACCAGATTCCCTGGGACCAGATCCAGGCCGGTGAGCGCGAAGGCTGGGTGTTTTTCGACGACTTCATCAACATGCCGACGTTGGACGAAGCGGACGCCAAGGACACTATTTATGCGTCGTTCGGCGATGCCGGTGCCGATATCCGGCAAGGCGCCGCCAGTGAATACGGCGAAGTGGTCCTGTCGACCGATGGCGGAGACAACGAAGAGGCGTGGATTCAGACGGGCGGTGTCAGCGGTGGGTTGGCCAAGTTCATCCTTCAGGCCAACGGGGTTCCCCACACCATTGCGTTCGAGGCGCGTTGGAAGAAATCTTCCATCAGCATCGGTACCACATTCGTCGGCTTCGGCGAGGAAGGTCTGGCGGCGGCGGACACGATTTCCGACAGCAATGCCATTGCCGACAAGGACTTGCTCGGCTTCTACGTGCCGGGTGCCGATCCGGACAGCACCGACTTCATCTACAACAAGGAGAGCGGTGCCAATCCGACGACGTTGATCGACAACATGCACGTCATCGTGGCGAACACTTACGTCAAGACGGGGCTCCTGTACCACTACAAGAACTCCAACGCGGTGCAGGTCAAGATCTTCAAGAACGGCGTTATCAACGGCACCTATGTGACCAAAGCGCTCATCGACGACACCACCAATTTTCCGGGTGGCGAGGAGATGGGGCTTCTGGCGGGTTGCAAGGAAACGTCTGCGGGCGCCCAGAGTCTCACGTTGGACTGGTGGCGCGCGGCGCTGGTCGTCAATGCCTAGGAGTTAGTCATGGCCGACAACATTGAAGTTGCAGGAAAGACGATCGCAACGGATGAGATATCGTCCGTCCATTATCAGCGGGCAAAGCTGATTCACGGGGCGGATGGTACGAATGCCGGTGACGTGGCGCTGACCAACCCGCTGCCGGTCGACGCGATGTTGAATACCGGCGTGATCCAAAGCAGTGGTTCGCAGCTTACGCCCAAGTTCGCGGTGATCAACTTGGCCGCGACCGGCACGCTTGTTGCAGCCGTTACCGGCAAGAGGATCAGGGTGTTATCGCTGCTGATGACGATTGACGTCTTGACGGGCGATGAAACCTACACCTTCAAGAGTGGGGGTGGTGGAACGGCTTTGACTGGTGATCTCGGTGAGGCTTCCGCCGCCGCCGCGGTTCTTGTGGTCCAGTACAATTTCAGCCCGTTAGGGCATTTCCAGACGGCTTCCGGGTCGTTATTGGAATTGTCGCTGGGAGTTGCGGCCGAGGCGCAGGGATCGCTTTGTTACGTCGAGGTATAGTTGAGGTTTGACCCATGATAATCTGGATCGACCAGCTTTTCCAGACTTCGCTTCAGGGCAAAGTGGAGTCTACGGCGTCGCTGGGGTTCGACAATCTGATGGCGATAGTGGCCGAACGTAGTGGTTACGGCTATCGCGCCGATCAGGCTGCGGGCCTCAGCGACGCTGAAGAGTTGGAGGTCGGTCTCTACGTGGAAGAGGGGCAGCGGGACTTCCTGTTGTCCTACGACTGGAGCTTTATGAGGCCGGTGGCGACGTCGGTGCTCTGGGCGACGACCACGGCGACCACGACGATGACCACCGGCGGGGAGAGCGACAAGACGATCACTGCATCGGTGGCGACCTTCTACCCCACCATGGTCGGCCATACGATCGTGTCGACGAACGGCTCTTACGTCATCGACGGCTATTCGTCCTCGACGGTCGTTACCGTGACGTCGGATGCGTCCGCGGATAGCGGTGAAGCGTTCCAGATAACGGCGGATGGGAGCTATCGTCTGCCCGACGACTTCGGCGGTCTGATCGGTGACGTGTATTTTCAGGCCAACGACGGGCTCTGGTTGTCGTTGTCTAGTACCGGTGTGGCCGAGCTGCTTGAATTGCTCCAGGTGTCCACGAGCACGGGGCGCCCGACGGTTTGCACCGTCGAGGCGATCAATGTTTCCGGGTTGATCGGGCAACGCTTCGATCTGCTGACGTGGCGCATAGCTGATTCCAACTACACCGTTCGTTATCAGTATCAGGTTTTGCCCGACCAACTGGTTGCGAATGGATATCCGTACGGCGGTGCGCGGCACGCCGAGACGATCAAGTACGCTTGCCTGGCCGCGATGGAGCGCAGCAAGCAACAACTGGCGGACGGTCCGTACCAACGGCAGTACAACCGCTTCCTGGCCCTGAGTATCCGGGCCGATCAACGGGGCCGAGCCGGATCATTGGGCCTCCTCGTGGATGCCCGTCCGGGTCGTTGGCGGCGGGGCAACTATGGGCCGCTGGCGCGGACCGTGACCGTCGGCGGTGTTTCTTATCCGTAGGGCTCAAGCGCCGCTGGGCTTAAGAACTCAGGCGATGGAGCCCAACGGCGCTTGAGTTTAGGAGATTCTCATGGCTAGTGCAGTTTTGTTGGAACCGGATTTGGCGGCACTGACTGTGCCGCAGTTACTTCATACGCCCAGCGCCGCGCAAACGGTTATCGTCGTCAGCAAGTTGATTACTACGGCCGTCAGCACCGATTTCGCTGAGGCGATCGAACTTCTCAACGTATCCTTGTTGGGCGGCATTCGTGTTGAGCTGTGGGGCGTTGGTTCAGATACCAACGTGGTTGCGGTGGACTGTTATGGCTGGGCGCAGTTCGGGGGAGGGCATCATATAGGTACAATCGGTGCCGTACAGAGCACGTTTAACCAGTCTTTTACTGCCGGCGCACCGCGTTTCTCTCATCCCAGCCTGGTCGAGGCTTTCCCCTTTGCTTCCACATGGCGGGGATGTGACACCTACTCGGAAACATCCGATCAGGGCGTGGCCTTGTCTATCCCGGTGACCGAAGCCGATTTTCCCGGCTACTTCAACGTGGATTTCACGAACAGCCAGTACAAGTGGTTTGCCGTTGTGCCGACCACTGTGGGTGGTACCAGTTTAGGGGCTATCTTTACCGCCCTTTCAGTCAAGAAGGGCGGACGCAACCCGCAATGGACCGCGTAGCGGTTCTTCTGAATAGGAGTGTGACATGAGTATCGCAGTTGTTGAAAACGAATTGAAAACCGCCTTCATGGCAAGTGCCCTTTCGATTCTCGATGGGCCGGAAGGTCTGTGTTTTGGGCGTGGCACAACGGTGGGCAACGGCATCGAGGGCTGGGCGCCGGGTGCGCTGTTCATAGACACGAACGCGGCGGCCGGTTCGCAGTTCTATGTCAATGAGGGCACCAAGACCACGGCGGCCTTCAAGGCCGTACCCAATCTGGCTACGGCCCAGACATTCACAGGTGCCCAGACGATCAGCGGCGTGCTCGTCAGAAGCGGTGGCGACAAGACCCCGATGATCTCGGTTCCTGACGGTGCCGCCTACACGGTGCTGGCAGCGAACTCGGGCAAGATTCACCTCATCTTGAACCAGGCGCAGGACGCCACCCTTACGTTGCCGGCAGCAGCCGCGGGACTCTACTACGAGTTTTGGTCAACGATGGAGGCGGCGGACGGGCATGATTGGCTCATCGTTACCGGCAGCGATACCAACTTCTACAAGGGCGGAGTTCTGTGGTGCAAATCCGATGTCGCTGAGGCCACGGCGTCGGAAGTTACCATCGTTGTGCCGAACGGCTCGGATGACGCAACCATCCAGATCAATCTTCCCAGTGTTGGAACTGTTGTCAAGATGTATTGCGACGGGACGAACTGGTTCTTGACCGGGTTCGTGATGAGCGTAGCTACGCCGTCGTACACCTGATCCGATCAGTAGTGGAGGTCGTAATGTGCCCGAGCGCACTCTCCAATTGCAATTTCCGCTGGGAGGCGTGGACAAGCGTTTAGCCTTTCAGACACAGCGGCCCTTTACGACGCCGCACGCGGTGAACGTGCGCCCGGAAGGCACGCTGGAGAATCGTCTGCGCGGAGGTTCTCGACCGGGAATAGTCAAGTCATTCTCCACGCGCGATTCGGACAACAAGGTGAATCTGCTGACCGTGATGCGCTCATTGAACTCCGAAGGCAGGGTGACTTTCACGGAGCCATTTTCAGACGCCCTGAGTTCGACGCACTGGGAAGCAACACTAGATGCTTTGAATATCTTTCCGGGGGGCTTGGTTACAGTTGGTGATGGTGTTGGTTTGTTCGCAAGCGGGTCGCCCAATACGGGTGCGCTTCTGAAAATTACATCCGGCGCAGGCGGTGAAGTGCTATCTGATGTTGCACCTTATTCAGTAGAAGCATTGATTGATTTTTCGGAGATTATTAGTGGCATTCAGCATGACCTGGATATCATTTTTTCTTTTTATATCAGGTTGGCCGATGTAACGCCAAGCGCGACCCCCGGTCTTCGTTGCGATCTGTGGTATCAAATGCACTACGGAATAAGCAGTCCGTCTCCTCGCTATTCGCTCTTTGTCAAGTTTTATAACGATGGAGCATTGGTAAAGGCTCCGAGTTTTACGTCAACTACAACGCAGATAACTTCCGGTCGTTTTGTTGTTTCGGTTGACGGTGATACCATTTCGGCGGCGTGGATTCGCACATTAGGTTCAGGAGGAGTCGATTTCCAACATGAAGTAATTATGAATACGGTGTCGACGGGTAAACGGGTGGCATTCGGTGCGACTCTTTTCGCGCCAACTGAGGGTTCAGGTGCTCTGACTGTGGACAATTTCGTTTTGCGTTATATTTCCACTGGTGGCGGCGTACCACCAGAGGCAGTTATGCAGGCGACCAACGGCATCCTTCGGCGAGAGAGTACAGATGGTACACTTGCAACAGTGACTCAAGCGAACATTACCCTGGCGTCGGATCGTGCTTTGCTGGCGGTGGACTATCTGGGCAAACTCTACATCGCCGATTACGGTAATCGGTTCAGCACTGATGGTTCGGAGGAAGCCCGGCAGATCGACGGTGTCATTGCATCTTCAAACAGCGGTGAGCGACTGGTTAGTGACACGATCACCGACTGGACGGACATGGGGATCGAAGCCAGCGGTGATTGGTTGGAGATCATCTCGGCCACGGGCAATGCCGCCGATGTGACTCTGGCTGTCGGAGTTCACCGGCTCGCTACACAATCGAATGCGGGCTACTTGGAACTTGCGACCGGTATCGGGAATGCCGGTAACCTTATTGCAATCACCTATCGCGTCACGCGCGGCCCGAAGGTCTACGACTCCAGCACCGATGCCATGACGATCTGGGTGCCCGATGATGGGAGCATCCCGCTGGGCTGTTCGATCATCGAGATATTCAGAGAACGCATGGTTTTGTCGGGCGACCCGGAGAACCACGGAGCCCTGTTTATGGGCCGATACCGCAACCCACTGGATTTTAACTACGGCGCCTCGGCAACGGATCGCGGGCGTGCCCTTCCCGGCAACCTGCCCACATCGGAACTCGGGGGGCTGACCTCGCCGGTCTCTGCGATTGCGGCGATCACCGAGGATTATTTGATGGTCTCCGCAGAATCCGAACTTTATCTGCTGCGCGGCGATCCTGCGATGGGTGGAATTGGAGGGGACATCAGCAACCAGATCGGCATCGGTAGTCGGACGGCTTGGTGCCGTATCCCGGATGGCAGCCTGATCTTTCTCTCCCGCGACGGGCTCTACAGCTTTCATCCGTCGCAACCGTTTCCGCAGAATATATCACGTGAGAAGCTGCCCGACGAACTGATCGACGTGGTGCAGAATACGGACATCACCGTGACCCTCGAATACGACGTGCGCTTTCGGGGGATTCTCATTTTCATCGCCCCCTCGACGGTAGGCCCGACGACGCACTACTGGTTCGACTGGACCACAAAATCATTCTGGCCGGAGCCGCTGGGCAGTAGCGACTACGAGCCGTTTGCCATTGCTTACGACGCCAAGGCCAATCGTGTGCTGCTGGGCTGCCGTGACGGATATATCCGACACTTTGACGCCGGCTCTGGACGATGACGGAACCGCGGTTGTCAAGGAGGTCGACTACGGTCCGATCCCGCTCAATCGCGGGCTGGCGGCCATGGCGGATTCATTGAAGTTCACTCTCGACGACAATTCAGACGACGTGCTGTGGACATTCAGGAGCGGGAATTCGCCGGAAGAGGCCTTCAATGCAGCGACACGCGCATCCGGTACGGCGAAAGCGGGCGTGAACTATGTCCAGCCGATCCGCCACTTCGGCGAGTGGGGTTTCCTGCGGCTGTCCACGACCGGTGCGGTCAGTTGGGCCGTGGAAGCGATCGAGTTGTACGTGCTGACCACCCCAGCCAGAGCAAGGAAGATTTAGCATGGCAGAAGAACCGCGAAATTTAGGCCAACGGATAGGTGAGGGCCTACAAGGTCTTTTTTCCAATCCGTTTCTTGTGGGGATCCTATCGCAGATATTCCCGCCATTTAGAGACTTCATGGCATCCGCCCCCGGTCAGGTGATTATCCAGGGGGTCGCGGGGGATAAGTTCGACGCCGCGCAAGACGAGGCCTTGGACGTTATTCGGGGGGCGAATGAGCAAGGCGCGGCGCTAGTCAACGATTTTCTGATGCCCATGATCGAACGCTCGCAGGAGATCGGCGAGGAAGCTATTGGACTAGGAGAGGAATTCTTCGACCCCGGCGAGGCGTCGGCGCGTTTTGGCGAGGCCTTTGGCCCAGTCACGGAAGGCCTTGAGGCACTGCCCGGCCAGATCAGAACAGACAACGAGCGCGTCCAGCAGTTGTACGCCAGTCTGGCTAAGGCATTGCAGGCTGGTACGGCGGACATAACAGGCGGCTTCGAGGACATTCTGGGCACGGCGACGGAGTTGGTGTCCGGGCTCGGTGAGGCCGAGCGGCAAGACATCAACAGGCGTTTCACCGAAGCGGGCACCGAATCGCAGATGGCACTTGCGGCACGCGGCTTGGGGGGATTCGGCGCGTCCATAACCTCAGGCATCGAGCGCGAACGCTCGACGGCGTTGCTGGGTTTGGAGGAACAGATATCCCAGCAGCAGCTCGGCGTCCAGGAAACATTCGGTCTGGCCGGTCTTTCAGCGCGGGAGCGATTACTTGGCGCGGGGATCAATCTCTTCGGCCAAAAGGCCGGTGCCATGCAGTTCGGCAACCAGCTCTTTGCCAACACGGCGATGGGTTCCCTGGCCGCCCGGGGCAATATCGCCGGTGGGCAGGTGGGGGCGTTCGATCAGGCGGCGACGAATCGGATCAACAGCCTTCTGTCTGCGGGTGGTTTCTCGGCCAGTGCCCAATTGGGGGCTACAGGGCAGGCGTTCGATTTCTTTGGCCCACTCACAGTGCCCTTCCCGTCGCCACCGCAATTTCCGAACATTTTCGGTTCCTCCGGTTGAGAGCTTGATATGCCGCGAATTTTTCAACTGCCGCCCGACGTCGGATCGCAGATCGTTCTGGATTACGCGGCCCGCTTGCGCGAGGAGCAACTGCGCCGCGAGCAAGAGCAGGCCCAGGAGCGAACCTTTGATTTTGCCGGTTTTCTGGGTGGTGGTCTTATCGGCGCATTTCCGACCCGTGGCGAAGTAAAGGGTCAAGGGGGTTTAGAGCGCTTTGGAGCGGGCTTCGGTAAAGTCCTACCTTTCGCCGGTGCGGCGGTGGGCGGAGCGGTGGGAGGCCCCGCAGGGGCTGGTTTTGGGGCTCAACTGGGTGGACAAATAGGAAGCGTTTTCGCAAGCGGTGATGTTGCACGCCAAGATATTGCCGGTTTTACGTCAGCGGCCAAGGCGGCAAGCGGCCTCATCCAGGCCCGAGACGATCAGCGGCTCTACGGCGGACCCGTGACGGCCCAAGATCGTGCCCTTTACACACGGGCCGCTCTGAAAGTCCGTACGAGTCTGTCGAAACTCAAGGACATAGCGGCACAAACCGGCCAATTCATTCCCGAGATTATTCACGGCTTGGGGATCGAACAGGAGAACACGGAGCAATTCGGAGAGCGATTGGCCAAACTCGGCTTCCCGGGAACTGCTCAGGATGCTGATGCCCTCGTACAACAAGGTGCTTACCCGAACCGCATGGCAGTGCTTCAAGCGGCTCAAGGCGAACAGGCCGAGCGCGAAGTGCAGACCGCCGCACAAAAGACCTACGCCAACAGGCTGGCTAATCTTAGAGGTGAACAAGACTTCTTTGCTCAGCAGGCTGGCAACATGAAACGCCAGGCTGTCCCGCGTGACGTAAACGAGCGTGACCATCGCATTGAAGATGTTGACGGCGCATTTCGTAATGGTGATATGAACGCGCAACAGGCGATCGAACGAATTGATGCGATAATGGCGGACAAGCCCCGCCTGACCTATCGCCCCGTCGAGCCTACCGTGCAGGATGAGTGGGGCAAGAATTTCGCTATCGTCCAACGTCCGATGCCCGATGGGAGTTTGAGCCGGCCCTTTATGGTTCGTCGGGGGCGGCGAACGCCCGAGAATCCTACCGGTGAGATGCACATGGAGGGTTGGATCGGAGGCAAAGGCAAGGGCATGGACCTTGACTTCGGCACATATTATCGAGGTTTGACCCCGGCGCAACGGCAAGCCTCTTACCGAGACACTTTTAACGAGCTGTTTCTTACGCGTCAGAAAGGCCAGCCTGACCCTGGCCCCCCGGAGGTCTACAAGGCTATGGAAGCCAAGTATGACATCTTCGGTGAGTTGTATCCTGTAGAGCCGGGTGGCGCTCCAGCGGCACAAGGTGGCCCGCCCGGCCAAGCTGCTCAAGTTCCACCGGCGCAACGTGCCACGCAAGCCTTCGGTGCGCTGCTCCAGAGGGTGAATCAAAAGCCCATCGACACGTGGAGTGAACAAGAGTTGGTGCTTGCCGGGGACACGATAGACGCCATCGTTCTCGATATCGAAAGGTCCGGTACCAGAGACCCGAATCTTCTTGCGATACTCGCCCAGGTTCTTGAATTCAGCGACGTGATAAATGCCCAACGCAACCGCTAGCCTCAATCCTCGCAGTGAGCGCATCCGTCAACTGATGCGGACGATTGAGGCCGCACAGTCAACACCCGACGAAGAGGACGCTGCGTCCATAGCCGAGATCGCGCAGGAGATCGACATCACCTCGATGGCCTTACGCGACGAGTTGTTCGTAGATGCGGTGACACCACAATCGCGGCGGAAGAGGCTGAACCAGATTCGTCGATCGGTCGGCATGAGGGACGTACTGACGCTGCCACCCGAGCTGGAGTCGCCGGGCTTTATAGCGAATCTTGTGAAGTCGCTCCCAAAGGCCCTTCTGAAGCTCGATCCGTATCTCCTGAAGGTGGATGCTTCCCTTCTGAAGGCGGATCCGTTCTTACAGACCGCAGAGTCCGGCCTGGGCAATACTTCCGTCGGGCTGGCTCAACTGATTCTTAGGGGCGAAAAGCCCGTACCGCCGCCCGATGGTGCGGGATTCAGGATTCTGTCGAATGTGCTGTC